>Ga0208135_100025_pt1 | contig 151032 bp, 172 predicted proteins | sample AntDeeMetag02WF5_FD_184757 | JGI IMG/M metagenome (GOLD analysis project Ga0208135, IMG submission 184757) | Saline lake microbial communities from Deep Lake, Antarctica - Antarctic Deep Lake Metagenome 02WF5 (SPAdes) (version 2) | ecosystem: Environmental > Aquatic > Non-marine Saline and...
CGTTCAGTAACGTAGCCGGTCTGGCCGGTGAGCGAGTCGGAGTTGCTCGTCTGTCCGGCCTCGGTACCGCCGTAGAGATCGAACTCGCGGTAGACAAACAGCGCAACGGCTCCGGTTACCAGCACCATCCCGGCGAGCGCGAGCGTCGAGACGGTACCACCCAGTACGCTGCCGACTGCGAGCCCTAACAGTCCGGCGACGAGGAGAGCGACTCCGAGAACGATGAAATTAGCGCCGGGAGCCATCGCTTCCATCATCAGCAGGATGATGCCGGCGATCACCAGCAGCGTTGGGGCGTCGATAGCCTGCAGGACCATACCGTCTCTTGGGTACGTGGCCGATTAACCTTTGTGCAGCCCTGTCAGTCAGGCGAAGACGGTTACGGTCCGCACGAGAATCAAGAGCGCGAGGACGACACCGAGAACGACGAAGACGGCGTTCTCCCAGTCAACGGATTCCGGCTCGATCGTCGTCTTGATGACGCCGTCCTTGTCGACGTCTTCGACGTCGAATTGCCACTGCTCTGGGGGTGGGTCGTCGCCGGTGTGCTCCGGGTGGTGGCCTCCATCAGTTGCACTACCCGTAGTAGGGCTCTCGTCGGACTCGCTGTTGCCCTCCGAGTCGTCGCTGGCGTCGGTCATACCTTCGGTTGTCTCTCCAGCAGCAAAAGGCCGCGGCTCTCCGCCCGACTACCTCTCAGAGACGTCCCTGCGTGCGCGGAGGATGTCGCCGCCGTAGACGACACCACGCTCGGCGTCGACCGTCACTCGGTCGAGTCGCTCGACGGCATCGCCCAGCGGCGCGCCGCTGATCATCGGGATGTCGAGTTCGCGTGCGACCATCGCCGGATAGCCGGTCATTCCGGGGCGGGCATCGACGATGCCGGCCAGCTTTTCGGTCTCGCCCGAGAACTCGCCGTCGAAGTTCGGTCCCAGCGAGATGATTGCACCCTCGGGCACCGAGGAGAGATCACCGTCTTTCGTCCGGACAAGCGGTCCCGAGACGCGTCCGTCGACGACGACGCGGCCGGAGCCGACTGTCTCGGCGGCGACGTGGACCTTGAGCACGTTCGTCGAACTCACGTCCTCGAACTCGGTCATCATACCCGAGAGGACGACGACGGTGTCACCGCTCTCGGTAACGCCGGCCTCGATAGCGGCCTGGACGGCGTTCTCGATCAGTTTGTCCGAGCCCTCCTCGACGAAGCTAGAGGTGACCGGCGTAACACCACCCGAAAGCGCGAGTCGTCGCCGAACATCCTCGTTTGGCGTCGCGGCGACGGTCGGAACGCCGGGGCGGAACTTCGCGGTCTTGAGCGCGGTGTAGCCGGACTCGCTGGCCGCGATCACGGCGGTCGCGCCGATATCGCGTGCGAGATAGCGCGCCGAGCGGGCGAGCGCATCTGTGCGCGTGTTGTCCGCGGTGGGGACGCGCTGTTCGCGGAGTTCGCGGTACTCCGTACTGCCTTCGATCTCGCGGACGATCCGGTCCATCGCCTCGACGACGCGGGCCGGGTGATCGCCGATCGCGGTCTCGCCGGAGAGCATCACGGCGTCCGTGCCATCGAGCACGGCGTTTGCCACGTCGGAGGACTCCGCACGGGTCGGACGACGGGCGTGGACCATCGAGTCGAGCATCTCCGTCGCGGTGATGACTGGGACACCAGCCTCGCGACATTTGCGGATGATACGCTTCTGTACGACTGGTACCTGCTCCATCGGACACTCGACGCCGAGGTCGCCACGCGCGACCATGACACCATAGGACGCCTCGATGATCTCGTCGAGGTTCTCGACCGCGCCGGCGCGCTCGATCTTGGAGACGATCGGGATATCCGCGCCGTGCTCTTCGAGGACCTCGTTGACGGCGTAGACGTCGTCAGCATCGCGGACGAAACTCGCCGCGACCAGATCGACCTCCTTCTCCGCGGCGAGTGCGAGGTCGCGGCGGTCCTTCTCCGTGACGACATCGAGTTCCAGATCGACGCCTGGGACGTTGACGCCCTTTCTGGCCGTCAGTACCCCCCCGCTTTTGACCGCTGCGTAGACATCGTCGCCGTCGACCTCGGTGACTGTGAGTTCGATCCGGCCGTCGTCGAACAGGACGGTGTCGCCCGCTTCGACGCCGGTAATCGGGATCGAGAGGCCGACCGCTTCGGGGGTTGCGTCGTCGCCCTCGTAGAGTCGGATCTCGGAATCGGTCTCCAGTTCGATCGAGCCCTCGATATCAGCGGTCCGGATCTCGGGCCCCTGCGTGTCGAGCATCGCGGCGAGCGGTTCGTCGGTGGCTCGACCGACAGACTGGATCCGGTCGATCAGCGCCGACCGGTCCTCACGGTCGCCGTGGCTGGCGTTGATCCGTGCGACGGACATACCCGCGTCGACGAGGTTCCGAAGCATGCTCCGGGAGTCCGATGCCGGGCCGATGGTACAGACAATTTTCGCGTTTCTCATACCCCCACCTACACCCGACCAGTCAAAAAACGCAATGATTACGTCCCAGCGTTCGAAACGACTGATTCCACATTATACGTCGACATTCCGATCAAAAAGCAACATACCTGTCCACTTTTTGACCGTATCTTCGAGTCGTATCCGTAGTTTCCGTTCGCACCTCGTTTAATACCGCTCGTTCACTGAGTGAACACGTTCACGTTCGTATTAGTTAGATGACTGTTCTATCCGTCCCGGTTTGTCGTCGAATCGACGCTCTACTGGCTGGGTATCGAAGCAACGATCAGACCCACAAGCCAGGGCGGTGGGCTCACGAATCGCGTCGCTGCGGAAGTCGCACTCGACGGTCACTCTCCGGCCGAGTCAGCAAACACTTCCCGCTCCGCGATAATCCGTCGGTATGGACGACGACGCACCCATCCTCTCATCGCTGCCGGACGCCTCGCTGACGATCGACGCCGTCGACTCGCTCGACGCGAGCGCTAGCGTGCGAGAAGCCACCGTCGTCATGGTCCGCGGCGCTGGCGGGCCGGACGGCCCGGACGAAGAGCACACCGACGACCTGATCCTCGCGACCGACGAGCGCGTCCGCTATCTCTCGCGCGTCCCCGAGGAAGGGTGGTCGATCGACTACACACAGGAGTACGAAGAGGGCGAATACGACGACGCCTTCGAGGAAGTGCTGGCGGTCGCACAGGAGACCGCGGAACTCAAGCGACAGGCCCAGACCGAGTTCGAACTGAAGTAGACTCCCCGATTCACGCCACCAGGAACGCTGTCAGTCGCTGCCGGAACCGTGACGAGAGAGTGGATCAGCAATCTGACACCCACCCTCGCCTGTCCATTCAGCGGGTCGTCTGTACTACTGATGAGAAGTTATCCATGCCCGACAATCGTCACCCAATAGTTGAGCAATCGGTCGTAGCAGGAAGCACTCGTCTACAAGCGGCACTGGACCGATCTGGAAGCGTTCTTCGAACACTAGTGGGGCGTACTCGCCGACAACTCAGCAGCGAAAACACGGAACAGTCGACTGGCTCCGGTAGGCCCCACGTTTCTGAGTTGCTGGACTAGTTTCAAGTAGGTACCAGATAATATACTGACATGAGTGATCTGAAGATCAAACTCGAAACGCTGTGGATACGGGTCCGAACGATCCTTCAGGTCGTCTTTCTGCTCGGCTGTATCGGGACTGTGATTTTTGGAGTGTATCTAATAGCCCTTGGACTGCAGTCTGAAGCCGCGGTCGAACTCACGATATTTGGAATCGAATTCACCCCGAGCGAAGTCGGTGAGGTTATGCTAGACGCAGATGACCAGGTGGTGCTCTTGGGGGCGACAGTATCTGTCATTTTCACCGGCATCGTGGTCAGAATGACAGGTAGATTCGGTTCTCAGTCGCTCTGAGTACAATTACTGGTTCAAGGGCGCTTCTATGTCTACAGATCCTCGACGACTTCGACGATCCACCTCCCCGAATCCTCATCCTGGATATGCGTATGATGCTCGCCGTCGATCTCGCCCTCGTCGTTGAGCAAGCCGTCGAGTCGGAACCCGTCTTTCGGGATCGTACCGACTGACCCAACCGCCTGATATCCGAATGCAGAGGAGGCGACTTCTAGGGCTTCAAATCCCCATCTTCGACGACTATCTGCGGCGCTCACGAGTCTGTTCGCGCCGCAAGCTAGTGGACTCGTCGGGACTGAGCAAACGCACAGCGTTTGCGAGGGTCGGCGAGGCCATTGACTGACGAACGAAGTGAGGAAGGAAATGGACTCGCCGGGATTTGAACCCGGGGCCTCTTCCTTGCGAAGGAAGCGATCTACCACTGATCTACGAGCCCGCGCACCTATTCGTAATCGGAGAAGCCTATTTCAGGCTTGCGTTTCCGGTCGCTGGCGGGCGAAGCAGATTGAGCTTTCCGGCGACGAGTCCGAGCAGGAAGCCGAAGAAGTGAGCGGCGAGGGCAACGCCGGGGGCAGCGGTGACGAACGTCACAAGCCCGGCCAGGACGACGAAGAGCAGGAGTGTTACGCGCCCCGATAGCTGGAAACGGTCGAACAGCCGGCCGCTCAGGCGGTTGCCGGTGACGAGGTAGCCGATCAGCGCGAACACCGCGCCGCTGGCGCCGAGCAGGGCGACGTCGACGCCGAACAGCGATGCGAGGCCGATCTGGAAGACGCCCGCGGCGATACCCGTCACCAGGAAAAAGGCGTGAAACCGCAGGCGGGTCGTGTAGCGTTCGAGCAGGAAGCCGACGACAGCCAGCGCGATGGCGTTTGCGAGCAGATGATCGAGCCCGCTGTGGGCGTATACGCTGATGACGAGCGCCCAGGGATCGGCCAGGATCGGCGCGCGGAGGGTAAACAGACCCAGTGCAAGGGGCTGGCTGACGAGCGCGACCAACTGCTGGAGAACGAAGACGGCGCCAATCACTACCAGTAGCTCCAGTGTTGGGCTCCGACTGTCGGGGGACCCGGCCATACGATAGGTAGGGAATCAAGGAACAAAAGCCTGAACGAGCGCCAGCCCAGAGGCTACTCAGGGATGATAAATCGAAGAAAGTGCACGCGCGTGCAGCGGTTCCGCTCGATGACGACGGGGTAATGTCGTCCGGCCGCGATGGTCCCTGCGGTCAGTTCTGAAAGAGGTGTCTTTCACCCCTCGTGGAATCGAAGATTCCGGTCGGTCCCGAGTCACGCCCCGCGGGCGCGTCTCGAACGTCGGAGTCCTTCGGATTCCTCAGTTCTGAAGGATCAAAGAGCCTTCAACGTTCGCGAACCTGTCAGTTCGCTCAGTCCTCGAGGACGATCTCGATACTGACGTCGTTGGGGACCTGGATCCGCATGAGCTGACGGAGTGCGCGCTCGTCGGCGTCCAGATCGATGAGGCGCTTGTGGACGCGCATCTCCCAGTGTTCCCACGTCGCGGTCCCTTCGCCGTCAGGGGACTTGCGGGTGGGGATTTCCAGCGTCTTGGTCGGCAGCGGGATCGGGCCCGACAGCGCGACGCCGGTCTTGTCTGCGATTTCGCGAACGTCCGCGGTGATGTCGTCGAGATCCTCGGGGTTCGTTCCCGCGAGGCGGACACGTGCTTGCTGCATTTATTTCTCGTTGACGCTCAGGACCTTCCCAGCGGCGATAGTCTGACCCATGTCTCGGATCGCGAAGGAACCGAGTTCCGGGATCTCGCTGCTGGGCTCGATCGAGAGCGGTTTTTGCGGTCGGATGGTGACGACCGCGGCGTCGCCGGACTGGATGAAGTCCGGGTTCTCCTCGGCGACTTCGCCCGAGGACGGGTCCATCTTCTTGTCGATGGACTCGATCGTACACGCGACCTGTGCGGTGTGAGCGTGGAAGACCGGGGTGTAACCCGCGGTGATCACGCTGGGGTGCTGCATGACGACGACCTGCGCCTGGAACGTCTCGGCGACGCTTGGCGGGTCGTCGGCGGGGCCACAGACGTCACCACGGCGGATGTCGTCCTTACCGATGCCGCGGACGTTGAATCCGACGTTGTCACCGGGCTCCGCTTTGGGCACCTCTTCGTGGTGCATCTCGATCGTCTTCACTTCGCCGCCCACGTCGCTGGGCTGGAAGGAGACGTTGTCGCCGGTGTTCATGACACCGGTCTCGAGTCGTCCGACCGGGACGGTACCGATACCGGAGATGGTGTAAACGTCCTGGATGGGGAGTCGGAGCGGGGCGTCCGTCGGCGGCTCCGGCGCTGGGAGGTTGTTGAGGGCCTCCAGCAGGATGTCGCCGTCGTACCAGTCCGTGTTCTCCGACTCGTTGGCGATGTTGTCGCCCTCGAAGGCGGAGATCGGGATGAACTCCGCGTCGTCGGTGCTGAACTGGACCTGGTTGAGCAGGTCAGTAACCTCGGAGACGACCTCCTTGTACTTGGCCTCCTCGTAGTCGACGAGGTCCATCTTGTTGATGCCGACGATGAGCTCGTCGATGCCCAGCGTACGGGCGAGGAAGACGTGCTCCTGTGTCTGGGGTGCGACGCCGTCGTCTGCCGCGACGACGAGGACCGCGTTGTCGGCCTGGCTCGCGCCAGTGATCATGTTCTTCACGAAGTCGCGGTGGCCAGGACAGTCGACGATGGTGAACTCGTACTCGTCGGTCGAGAACTCCTGGTGGGCGATGTCGATGGTGACACCGCGCTCTCGCTCTTCGGCGAGGTTGTCCATGACGTAGGCGAACTCGAAGCCACCCTTGCCTTTCTCCTCGGCTTCTTCTTTGTGCTGTTCGATGACGTGCTCTGGTACGCTCCCCGTCTCGTAGAGGAGGCGTCCCACGAGCGTGCTCTTCCCGTGGTCAACGTGGCCGATAATGGCCAGGTTCTGATGTTGGTCGCTCATTGTTGTATCTCACGCGCAGAGGCGCTATATCGGATTCTTTCGCCTGTGGCAGTTAAAACGATTTCGATACAGTGTGTTGCGCATCCCGAAGCCCTCATGCGGTTTGTGTGACGTTGACACGGCCCTGTCAGGAATAGCCAGCGAGGAGTCGTAAATCGCACCCGGAAAACGCGGTTACAGCGGCGGGAGACGACCGACGTCAGCGAGCACTGCCGTGGCCGTCTCGGGCCCACCGGCACCGCGCCCGCTGATGTTCAACTCGCCGGCGTTCTCCGTCTCGAACTGCACGATGTTTCTGGTGCCCGTCACCGCGAGCACGCCGTTCTGTGGGACGAGTTTGGGTGCGACGTGCACCCCGTCGGGCGTCGCCTCGCCGATCAGCCGGACTGTCCGGTTGTCCTCGGCCGCGAGATCCAGCGCGTTCCCGGGGACGTTCTGGATGCCTTCGACCGTAGCATCGTCGAGGGTGTACTCGCGCTCGCCCTGCGAGAGGACGTTCGAGAGGATCACGAACTTCAGCGCGGCGTCCGTGCCGTCGACGTCGAAGGACGGATCGGCTTCCGCGACGCCGAGGTCCTGTGCCTCGGCGAGGACGTGCTCGTAATCGAGTCCGTCGGCCGCCATCCGCGAGAGGATGAAATTTGCCGTCCCGTTGAGCACGCCACGGGCCGCCGTGATCTGGCCCGCGCCGAAGTCATCGATCGTCGACAGGATCGGGATTGCGCCGCCGACAGCCGCCTCGAACAGCACGTCGCCTGCGCTGTCCTCTGCCAGCGCCATCAGTTCGCCGTATCGTTCGGCGACCGGACCCTTGTTCGCTAGCACGGCGTGGCGATCGCGTGAGAGCGCCGTCTCGACGTGGCCGAACCCTGGCTGGGCGTCGCCGAGCGTCGTCGGCGTCGCTTCGACGAGCACGTCGTAGTCGGCTACGAGCACGTCGTCAGGCGATCCGTCGCCGACAGTTCCCTCTCTTTCCTTCCGGTTGAGCACTGCGTCGACGTCGATCCCACTGCTGTCGACGACGCCACTGCTGGAGTCGGCGATAGCGACGACCTCGTGGCCGTACTGGCCGGCGAGTTCGGCGACGGAGCGACCGACTGCGCCGGCACCGAGAACGGCGAGTTTCATGCCGATCCCCCTGCTAGCTGTGGCTCGATAACGTGGATATCTTTCTCCTCGGCGATATCCCGGACGGTCTCCAGGACCTCTTCGGCGCGGTCGGCTTCGGTCGCAAGCCGGAGACGTGCACTGGAGACGCCCTCGGTTCCTTCGGGTGCCGAGAGCGAGACGTCGACGACCTCCGCTCGCGAGGTGGTCTGGAACTGTGTGAGGCTGTCGGAGAGGTCCGTGTCGATCAGGTGGCCGACGAGGATCACGGTGAGTTCCTCGCTGTACCGCTCTGCGCCGGCCTGGATGACGTTGATACCGGCGTCACGAAGCGCCTGGACGATATTCTCGAACCGATCCGGCGGACACTCGATGTCGACCTCGACAGGAATGTGACCACGCGGCGTGACGTTGCCCCGTTCGTGGAAGATAGAGAGCAGATTTGCGCCGTGTTCCGAGATGGGTTGCAGCGCGTTCAGTAGCTCGCCCGGTTCGTCGACGAGTTCGAGGCGGACGGTGTACGCCTGCACGTGCTGGCCGCCGTCCGTCTCGGCCTCCTCGTCGGCGTCGTCAGTCATCGTGGAACACCCCAACTGGGGATTCCTTGGCGGATACGATCATATCCATCCCTGACGGGGGGGAGGTATAAGAGTTCAGCCATTCTCGACTGTGCCCGAGTAACACGGAGTCGGCGACTTTTTGCTCGCAGCGAGTGAACGACAGACCATGTCCGTCTACCGTCGACTGTTCGACGCACTGATAGCAATCGTACTCTCGGCAGTGACGATTGCACTCACCGCATCGGTCACACCGGGACTCGCCCAGCCACTTGGGATGCTGGTCGCCTGTGTCTTCTACTTCTCGCGACACCCCTGGGGATCACAGGACGGCGAGCGGATCAACGAGCGTATCGACGACCTGTACGACCGCTATCTCCCGGTGTAGACACGATCGAACGCAGTCGCTATCGCGCATCGAAAACGGAGAAAGAAGACGGCGTCGCTAGATGTAATCGACTGCCTGCGGGAGTTCGAGCTTCATTCCCTTGCGCTCCCGGATGTCCATGATCTGTTCGCGCTGGAGGTTGTCGGCCATGACCTGGAAGCCCGCGTTCTCGGTGTTCCAGGAGGCACGACCCTCGGTCGCGGAGCGGATGTCGCTCGCAAAGCCGATCATCTCTTCGACCGGTGCGATCCCTTCGACGACCATCAGATCGCCTTCCTGATACATGTCGTCGACGCGGCCACGTCGGCCCTGAATCTCGCCGGACGCCGAGCCCATGTAGTCGTTCGGAACGTCGATCCGAACGTCCTGAATGGGTTCGAGCAGTTTGATGTCGGCGTCGATCAGCGCGCTGTGGGCCGCGTTCCGGACCGCAGGGATGACCTGTGCCGGACCGCGATGGATGGTGTCCTCGTGGAGACGCGCGTCGTGAAGCCGGATGAGCGACCCCTGGACCGGCTCTGCTGCCAGCGGGCCGTCGTTGAGGGCGTCTTCGAGTCCCTCGATGAACAGCTCCATCGTCTCGTTGAGGTGCTGGATACCTTTCGTGTCGTCGATCAGGACGTTGGTCCCGTGGATGTGCTCGACGTTCTGGCTGGTATCCTTCTCCATACCGGCTTCCTGCAGGGATTCACGCCGTTCCTGCTCGGGCATGTCCATGCTCGCCTCGCCTTTCTTGATCACGTCGACGATGTCCTTGTCGAGCGGGTGAACGGAGATGTAAAAGCGGTTGTGTCGGTTCGGGGAGATCCCCTCGACTTCGCGGCTCTCGCTCTGTGGCATCTCGCGGAAGACGACGATCGGTTCGCCGGTGTTGATCGGGATTCCCTGGTTGCGCTCGATACGCTGACCGATAACTTCCAGGTGAAGCTCACCCTGCCCGGAGATCAGGTGTTCGCCCGTCTCCTCGTTGATCTCGATCTGGATCGTCGGGTCCTCTTTGGAGACTTGTCGAAGCGTCTCGATGAGCTTCGGCAGGTCGTCCATGTTCTTCGCCTCGACGGACTTCGTGATGACGGGCTCGGAGATGTGCTCGATCGACTCGAACGGCGTCATCTCGACGGAGGAGACGGTCGAACCGGCGATGGCGTCGGCCAGACCGGTGACCGCCGCGATGTTCCCTGCGGGAACGCGGTCCACTTCCTCGCGCTCGCCACCCATGTAGATACCGACGCTCTGGACGCGGTTCGTTCCGGCCGTCCCGGAGACGTAGAGGTCCTGACCCTTCTCCAGCGTTCCGGAGAAGACGCGGCCCGCGGCGATCTCGCCAGCGTGCGGGTCGACACCGATGTCGGTGACCATCAGCACGACTTCGCCGTCCTCGTCGACCAGACGCATCGTGTCCGCGAGTTCGGAGTCGGCGTCGCCACGCCAGACCCGCGGAATACGACGGGGCTGGGCGTCGACGGGGTTCGGGAAGTGCTCACAGACCATGTCGAGCACGACGTCCGACAGCGGCGTGCGCTCGTGGAGTTCCTGGCGCTCGTCGGCCTGTTCGAGGTCGATGATGTCCGCGAAGGACATTCCGGTGCGCTGCATCGACGGCATCGAGACGCCCCACTTGTACAGTGCGGAGCCGAAGCCGACGGTACCCTCCTCGACGGAGACCGTCCAGTCCTCGATGTCGTCCATCTCCTCGGTCATGCCACGGATCAGTTCGTTGACGTCGTGGATGACCGCGGTGAGACGCTGTTGCATCTCCTGAGGGCCTTCCTGCAGTTCGGAGATGAGTCGGTCGACCTTGTTGATGAACAGCGTCGGTTTGACGCCCTCGCGGAGCGCCTGTCGGAGCACCGTCTCGGTCTGGGGCATCGCCCCTTCGACGGCGTCGACGACCACGAGCGCACCGTCGACGGCGCGCATCGCTCGGGTCACGTCGCCACCGAAGTCGACGTGGCCCGGCGTGTCGATGAGGTTGATCAGGTGGTTGGTGTCTTCGTACTCGTGGGTCATCGAAACGTTCGCCGCGTCGATGGTGATCCCACGTTCCTGCTCGTCCTCTTCGGTATCCATCGCTAGCTGTTCGCCTGCGGTGTCCTCGGAGATCATGCCGGCACCGGCCAGCAGGTTGTCGGTCAGTGTCGTCTTGCCGTGGTCGACGTGTGCGGCGATGGCGATGTTCCGGATGTTCTCCGGTTCGTCCATCAGTCGCTCGCACTCCTCGACGATCTTCTTTCGTCTACCCATTACCCTCTCATATCGTTAGCGGGGTGAAAAGGGTGCTGTTTCGTCATTGCTAAGCCTGTGAAGCAATGACGAAGCTCGCCGCGAGCGTAGCGAAGTGCCGGTGTTTCGTTACTGGCGAGTGTGCGAGCCAGTAACGATGCTCGTCGTGGAGCGAAGCGGAACGACGGTGTTTCGTTAGCGCGAACTGTGCGAGGCGCTGACGAGGCTCGGCACGAGCGTAGCGAAGTTACTACGCCGCGTCCGAGTCCATCGGGCAGGTGTCGACGCCGATCAGGGAGTACAGTCCACAGGTTCCCGTCGCCGCAGTTACGAGCATCGCGATGGCGACTACGCCTAGCACCGGGGCCAGGATCTCGGGGAGGGAAAGCGCATCGGCGAGAATTGCGATCGATCCGGTTCCGGCGAGCGCTCCGACAACTGTTCTGACTTGCTGATCCGTCGCGCCGACGTTTTTGTCCATGCCCGTGGTATGAACCCTGCAGATATAGACCTTTGTATTGTGGATAAATTACAACATTCCTTCATCAAGAAAGCTTTCAAAATGGAGTTATCGGGAAAAGCCGAGGTGGGAGGGCGATAGATATAGTTTTTAATCCACAATTATATCGCACGGTTTGACCCGTATTGCCCGTAGCACGAACCACTTTAGAGACTACACGTCGAGAAGACCCCCTGATTCCCTGAACCAGTACATCTAAGGATTGCTCGGCCGTGCGCTCTGTATGAGCGAAGATCAGCCACATCCGTGGGTCGGCCTCGCGCTCGGGGCGGTGTTAGCCGGTGTGACCACGCCGATTGCGGGATTCGTACTCGATGGGCCGCGGTCGCTTGCAGTCGGTCTCGGTCTCGCGACGCCGATTCTCCTGTTTTACGGATCCAGATCGGGCGATGCCTTCGACCGGGAGGGGTATCTCGGGGACCACTCGACGGACGAGATGCTGAGCGACATGATCGTAATCGCCCTCCTGGCGACGGTTGCCGGCGTCGTCGGCGTCACGGCCGTGATGGCGGTAACCGGCAGTCAAGTCGTCGTCTACGGCACGGCCGCCGGAGCGACGTTTCTGGGCGGCTATACCGGGCTGTACGCCCGCCAGCCGGAGTATATCGGTGCCGTCGAGAGCTAGGAGCCACGCCACCAGCAGTCATTAAGTTGCCAGTGTCCGATGCATCGGCCATGCGCGTCGCTGTTCTCGCCCACGGGAAGTTCCCAGAGCGGGCAAAGACCGCGGTAGGAATCCTCAGATACGCAGACTACGACGTTGCCGCCGTTATCGACCGCGAACGAGCAGGGACGCGAGTGAACGAGCACGTCCCCGACGTCCAGGACGCGCCAGTCGTCGCTGGCTTCGGGGAGGTGGCGGAACCGGTCGACGCGCTGATCATCGGAATCGCGCCGATCGGCGGCGGTTTCGACGATAGCTGGCGACCCGACGTGGTGGCCGCGCTCACGCGTGGCTGTGACGTGATCGCCGGACTGCACTACTTCCTTGCCGACGACGAGCAGTTCGCCGACCTTGCCGCCGAAAACGGCTGTGAGCTACGTGACGTCCGCCGGCCGTCCGAGAATCTGACGGTCAGCAGGGGCATCGCAGGGGAGGTCGACGCCGAGGTGATCCTCACCGTCGGCACCGACTGCTCGGTCGGAAAGATGACGACGACGATGGAACTGGCCCGGGACGCCCGCGCCGCCGGCCACGACGCCGCCATCGTCCCGACGGGCCAGACCGGCATCATGATCGAGGGGTGGGGGACGCCGGTCGACCGCGTCGTCAGCGACTTCACCGCGGGGGCAGTCGAGGAGATGATACTCGAACGGGGCGACGAGCACGAGTACCTCTTCGTCGAGGGGCAAGGGAGCATCGTCCACCCCGCCTACTCCGCGGTGACCTGCGGGATCCTCCACGGCGCGATGCCCGACGCGCTGGTCCTCTGTCACGATGCCGGTCGAGAACGAATCCACGGTTACGAGTCGTTCTCGCTCCCGCCGGTCGAGCAGTACGTCGACCTCTACGAGGGCCTCGCCAGGCCGGTCAGTTCGGCGTCGGTCGTCGCCGGCGCGCTCAACACGCACGGACTCGACGACGGGGAAGCCGAGCAAGCCGTTGTCGACTACGCGGACGCCCTCGACGCGCCGGCGACCGACGTGCTCCGGAACGGCACAGACGACCTGCTGGAGGTCCTGCTATGACGCTCGATACCGCCGTCGAGCGTATCGAACTGCCGTTCGAGTTCCCATTTACCATTGCGCGAGGGACGACGACACACGCCGAAACCGTGCTCGTGCGGATCGAAGACGAAGCGGGCCGAACCGGAATCGGCGGCGCGGCACCCTCGGCTCACTACGGCGAGACTGTCGACACCGTCGAAGCCGTCCTGCCGGCCCTGCTAGACGTCGTCGAGACCGTCGAGGATCCACACCACCTCGCCATGATCGAGCGCCGGATGTACGAGACGGTCCGGGGGAATCCCAGCGCCCGGGCGGCGGTGAGCATCGCGCTCCACGACCTCGTCGCGAAACGGCTCGATCTCCCGCTGTACCGCTACTGGGGACTCGATCCGAGTGAGAGCATTCGGACCTCGTACTCGATCGGCATCGACGACGCGGAGACGATCCGGGAGAAAGTCGAGACGGCGACCGACCGGGGCTACGAGATTCTGAAGGTCAAACTCGGCACCGATCGGGACGAGGCGATCGTCCGGAGGATCCGCGAGACGGCCCCGGACGCGACGATTCGCGTCGACGCCAACGAGGCCTGGTCGCCCACGGAAGCGATCCAGACCATCGATCGGATCGCCCCCTACGAGATCGAGTTTGTCGAACAGCCAGTTCCAGCCGAAGATCCCGAGGGGCTTCGCTACGTCTACGAGCATTCGCAGCTACCGGTCGCGGCCGACGAATCCGTCGAGCGGGCGACGGACATCCCACGGATCGCGGACCGGTGTGACGTCGCCGTCCTCAAACTCATGAAGTGTGGCGGTCTCCGGGAGGCCCGACGGATCGTCGAGACTGCTCACGCCCACGGACTGGAGGTAATGTGTGGTTGCATGTACGAGTCCAACGCGTCGATCGCCGCCGCTGCGCATCTCGCACCACTGCTCGACTACGCTGATCTCGATGGCTCCCTGCTGCTCGACGAGGAACCCTACGACGGCGTCTCGATGCCTGACGGACGGATCGATCTCGAAGCGATCGAACGGGCCGGAACCGGCGCACACAGAAGCTGAGCGTATAAAACACCACAGAACGGACCCAGTCGAACAACCGACTCCGATCCTAAGCGACGCCTATGGGAACGGGAACGTGGCAACTAACCGAGACTCGCACGAAACGGATCGAAAACTGGGCGATTCACGCGTCGCGAGGGGCCCTGCTCGCGCTATTGGTCGTCTTCGTCGGCGCAGGTCTCACGGGGACGATGCCCTCGCTCGAACTCCAGATGGTCATCTATCTCGTGGGGATGGTCGGGCTAAATCTCCCCCACGGCGGCTACGAGCACTTCGAGAACCTCCGGCGGCGAGGGCTCCCGATGGGCGCGAAGTACGTCGCGATGTACGTAACGTTCGTGGCCGGGTTTATCGCCCTGTTCTTCGTCGCGCCGTTGCTCGCACTCTCGCTGGCCTTTGCAACGGCGGTGGCAAAAGGCGGCCACGGCGACCTCCGGGTGATGGACGCGCTGGTTGGAAGCAATCACCTCGAGAGCGGGCCACAGCGCTCCCTCGCCGCGTTCGTCCGCGGGGGCGCGGTGATGATCGTCCCGCTACTCTTCTGGCCGGAGACGTTCTACGGCTTTGCCTCCTACATGGTCTCGATGTTCGACACCGGTGCAGTCGGGGCGTTACACGGCCGGATGGAGCTGATGACGCCCCTGCTGGGTGGCGTCTACGGCCTCGCGCTACTCACCCATCTCGTCTGGGGCTACGTGACTAGCGGCGGATCAAAGGAGTGGCTCGCCGACGTCGGCGAGACGTCGTTGCTCGTGGGCTACTTCGCCGCCGTCCCCGTGGTTATCTCGATCGGACTGTACTTTCCGCTCTGGTACTCCATGCGACAGTCGGGCCGCACGTTCGTCGCTAACCGCACGGAGCCTGACGACGGACAGGGGCTCCCCGTCCCGGTCGTCTGGGGCGTCCTGATCGTTGGCGCGCTAGCGACCGGACTCGTCGCGGCGACACTCTGGCTCGTTGCGCCTAACCCGCTCGGCAACGCGGGACTGCTGCCGGGACTGGTCGCCTTCTACACTATCTTCGTCTGTATCGTCGCCCTCCCGCACGTCGTCGTTGGCGAGTGGCTCGACTTCAAGCGGGGGATCTGGTACGTTCCCTAAAAACCCCACATCGGACGGGCCACTCATTCGGCAGTCCAGTCCTAACCGCCGGAGTGTGACACGAACTCTCGCTGATACGTCCCTCGCTGGCACGTCTATCGGCATCGTCGGTGCCGGCATCGGCGGCCTCTCCGCGGCGGCGTATCTCGCCCGGGACGGGGCCGACGTAACGGTCTACGAACAGCGCTCGGAGGTCGGTGGCGTCGCAGGGACACTGGTCGACGGCGAGTTCCAGTTCGACACTGGCCCGTCGTGGTATCTGATGCCCGAACTGTTCGAGCGCTTCTTCGATCACTTCGACAGTCAGCCGGCTGACTACTACGACCTCGAACGGCTCGACCCGAACTACCGGGTCTACTGGAAGGACGGCGACAGTGTCGACGTGCCCGCCGATCCGGGCGCCGCTGCGGAGCTGTTCGAGTCCTACGAGGACGGCGGTGGCGAGGCCTTCGAGCGGTATCTCGAGCAGGCCGAAGAGGCCTACGAGATAGGGATGAACCGGTTCGTCATGGCCAACCGCTGGCGGCTCCGCGATTACGTCTCCACCGACGTCGCGCGCTCGGGCCGGGGGATCAACTTCCTCGGGACGATGGACGAGCACGTCAGCGAGTACTTCGATCATCCAAAGCTCCAACAGCTCGTCCAGTACACGCTGGTCTTCCTCGGTGGGTCGCCGTACAACACGCCGGCGCTGTACACCCTGATGAGCCACGTCGACTACGGGCTGGGCGTCTACTACCCGCAGGGCGGGATGTCGGCGTTCATCGACGCGCTGGAGTCGGTCGCCCGCGAGCAGGGCGTCGAGATTCGGACGGAGACGCCGGTGACCGGGCTGGTTCCGAGCCAGTCGAGTATCTCCGTCGACCACCGCGGGGGGACGACGAGCCATGACCGGGTCGTCAACAACGCCCCGCCTGCACACGTCGAGCGGGACCTCCTCCCGGATGACGTGGTCGGCTCACGTCCGATCGGTTCGCTGGTCGGCGGCGACGGCGAGTACTGGGACAGTCGAACCCTCGCTCCCTCGGCGTTCATGCTGTATCTCGGCATCGACGGCGACCTCGACGAGTTCGAGCACCACACGCTCGTGCTCCCGACGGACTGGAGCGACCACTTCGAGTCGATCTTTGAGGAGTCCGGGTGGCCCGAGGATCCGGCGTACTACGTCAACGTCCCGTCCCAGACCGACCCCTCGGTCGCACCCGAGGACGCCGAGACGCTGGTCGTCCTCGTCCCAGTCGCGCCCGAACTCGACGACGACCCCGAGCAACGGGAACGGTTCCGTGACGACGTGCTCGACAGCCTCGCCGAGCACGTGGGCGTCGACCTGCACGACCGGATTCGCGTTGAGCACTCGGCCTGCGTCAGCGATTACAAAGCCCAGTTCAACAAACTCGGCGGGACGGCGCTCGGCCTCGCACACACCCTCGAACAGACCGGACCGATGCGCCCCGGGTTCAAGGTTCCGAACGTCGAGCGCGCCTACTACGTCGGCGGCGACGTCAACCCCGGAATCGGCGTCCCGATGTGTCTCCTGAGCGGCGAGCACGTCGCCGAGGTGGTAAAAGACGACGTTGCGAGCGGCGGACTCGTCGACAGGTGGGTCCGATCAGGGGATCTGTAGCCGGCATCCGGGGGTTCTCGGACCGCCCTCGGGGCCTACTTAAACCCACCCAGCACGTTGGGAGTCACCGAAACGGGGCCACAGACAGTTGAAGAGACTGTGATGCGACCGAGACGCAACGACCACGATTCGGCTCATCTCGAACGGCGGACCCTCGGCGGAGCAATGGTCACGGCGGGGTTGTTCGTCGCTCCCATCGTCGCACTGAGCTACCCAGTCGCGACGGTGGTCGCAATAGTCGTCGCCTGCATCGCGTTCTGGGGCGGCCGACAGTGGAGTCATCAATTCGACTGGCACATGGAGAGACCGTCACGCAGGGAGGGCGAACCATGACTGCGATCCGGACCGACGGACTCACCAAGCGCTTCGACGGTGACGTCCTCGCCGTCGACAGTCTCGACCTGCGCGTCCGGGAGGGCGAAGTGTTCGGGTTCCTCGGTCCGAACGGCGCCGGCAAGTCGACCGTGATCAACGTCCTGCTGGACCTCGTCAGGCCGACCGACGGGTCGGCGTCAGTGCTCGGAGACGACCCGCAGGAGGACGCCGATGGTATCAGACGTCGCACCGGCGTCCTGCCCGAAGGCACCTCCCTCTACGATCGCCTGACCGGTCGCGAACACGTCGAGTGGATCGCGCGGGCGAACGACGTCGACGTGGACGTGGAAGCGCTCCGTGAGCGGGTGGGCCTCGCGCCCGAGGACATCGACCGGCCGGTCGGCGGCTACTCCAAGGGGATGGCTCAGCGTCTCAAACTCGCGCTCGCACTGGTCGGCGATCCCGAGTTGCTGATCCTCGACGAACCGTCCGCAGGCCTCGATCCGGCGGGGATGCAGGAGATCCGGGAGATCATCAGAGCGGAGGCGGCCACCGGTCGAACCGTCTTCTTCTCCAGTCACATCCTCGGCGAGGTCGAGGCGGTGTGTGATCGGATCGGGATCATGAACGAGGGCCGACTCGTCGCCACCGGGTCCCCCGAAGCGCTCCGCGAGAGCCTCGATCTCGGCGGCAGTATCAGCGTCGAGGTCGAGGAGGTCCCTAACGAACTCGGAGTGGAGGACATCGACGGTGTGGGGGAGGCACGCGTCGAGGACTCCACGGTCATCGCTTCGGTCATGGACTCGACGGCGAAAGTCGAGGTCGTGAGACGGCTCGACGACCGAACGCGGGTGCTCGATATCGCCTCGGAAGACACGTCGCTCGAACGGCTATTCAACAGCTACACGACCGGCCAGCGAGCGGCCGACACGGCGACGGACGATGGCTCCCGAGCACCACCTGAGGGGGTGACACCATGACTGTCAGAAGCGTCGTTCACAAGGACTTCCTCGACGCCCGACGGTCGAAGATCGTCTGGTTCGTCGGCGGCCATTACGCGCTGTTGACCGTCCTGTTCTTCCTGCAGGTCTGGGTGAGCGACTCGGGGAGCCACCCTGCGGTGCTCGAAGCGCTCTGGAATATGGTGTTCGTCGGCGCGGTGTTCGTCCCGGCAATCGCGCTCGTGGCGGCCTACCTCGCTATCGCCGGCGAGCGCGAATCCGGGAGCATCAAACACCTGCTCTCGACGCCAGTGAGCCGCCGCGATGTCGTCGTCGGAAAGTACCTCTCGCGAACGATGATCGTCGGCGCGTCGCTACTGCTCGGCTTCGTCCTCGCTGCGGCCCTCTCGGCGGTCCTGTTCGACTCGCTCATGGCCGACGTCTTCGCCCGAATCGCCGTCCTCACGACGATCTACGCGCTGGCGTACGTGGCGGTCGCTATCGGCATCTCGGCAGCGACCTCCTCCCGGTCGCGAGCGATGGCCGGCGCGATCGGGTTTTACTTCGTCACGAACCTGATGACGCTGTTCGATCGGGTCTCGGCGCTAGCCGCGATCGAGTACGTCCTCAACGACCTGCTCGGCCTCGGCGTCGGGGATGACCCGATCCAGTTCCTCGGAATGCTGACCAACCCGACGCAGGCGTACTTCGTCTCGACTATCGGGGCCTTCCCGGCCGAGATGACGGCCGCGATGGAGCTACCGGCCGCGGAGAGCCTCTCGTGGTATCTTCAGCCGGAGGTCGGCTTCCTCCTGCTGTGTGTCTGGCTCGTCGTCCCGATCCTCTTCGGCATCTATCGGTTCGAGCGGGCCGATATCGCCTGAGTATATAAACGCATCCAACGGGTTGGGAGCAAACCCCACCCCCGCGGCGACCCTCGAAACAGAGTGCATGAGCGACCCAACCACGAACGTCGACGCGACGGCGTGCAGTTGCTGTGGCGAATCGGATGACGGAAACGACACCAACGAACGGTTTCACTACCGCTGGGGTACGGAGTCCCCGACTATCGATGCGACGTTGCCCGCGGAGGTCCGCACTACGCTCGGTCGGTTCCTCGGCGAGGACTCCATCGAGACGCTGGGTGACTGGATCGAGGAGTGTCGCCGGCGCACCGGCGGCGGGCCCATCGCGGTCGAGGACCTCTGTTACGCGAGCGAGGAGACGAGCCACTGGGGCGAGATAGAGGGCGAGCGACATCACTTCCGCTGTTTCTACGACGCAGTGGTGCTGTCCGCACTCGTTGACGAGCCAGTCGATATCCACACCGAGAGCCCGGACGGGACGATCATCGAGGCCCACGCGGTCGGATCCGACGAACTGTCGGTCACACCCGAGACGGCGGTGTTCTCCTTCGGTATCGGTCAGGACGTCGAACCGCCGTCCGATGTAGCGCCGGGGCTGGAAGACGTCTATTCGGCCGTCTGTCCGTACGTCAGGGCCTTCCCGAACCGCGAGGCGTACGAACGGTGGGCGAAAACTGTCCCGGCGGTAACCGTCGCACTCCCGCCCGAGGAGGCCACCGAGATGGCTGTACGACTCGTGGAGTGAGGTTCGAGGTATGCGGTGTTCCGGGCGGTCCCCGTCACTGGACCGTCGTGATCGTGAGGGAACTCCGAACACACCGAGTGCGTTTTTGTCGCCTGCGCGACCATCCGTGCAGTTTTGTTTGTCCGGTCCCTGACACCGATAATGAGTAAGCTCCCAGAACTGATCGCTGGCGTCGACGACGTCGACTGTACCGGAATGGAAGTGCTGGTCACCGGTTCGACGAGCGGTATCGGCCGTCACGCCGCACTGGCGCTGGGTCGACTGGGCGCGGACGTGATCGTCCACGGCCGCGATCCGTGGAAAGGCGAGAGCGTGGTCGACGAACTCACCGCGCTCGGTGCGGAGGCGGCGTTCGTCCGGGCCGACTTCTCCGATACCGACGCCGTCGAGGAACTCGCGGCGACGGTTCGAGAGGAAACCGACGGGCTCGACGTGCTCGTCAACAACGCCGGCGGATTCTTCCGTGGCGGCGAACTGACCGACCTCGGCGTCGAGTACACGTTCCACGTCAATCACCTCGCGCCGTACCTGCTGACCGCAGAGCTACTGGATCACCTCGCTCCGGACGCACGCGTCGTCACGACGGCCTCGGGAGCACATCAGGGCACGTCGCTGGACCTGGATCGAGTCACCGAACCGGACGCCGGGATGTGGGCGTACAGCCACTCGAAACTGGCAAACGTCCTCTTCGCAAAGGAGTTGGCTCGACGGCTCGACGCCGCTGATCGGGACATCACGTCCAACAGCCTCCATCCGGGCGCAATCCCTGGCAGCGGCTTCAGCCGGTTCCTCCCCGGCCCACTCTCGAGCCTGATCGGGAAACTCGAAGCGGTTCCCGGCGTCACGTCGGTGGCTGACGGGGCCGCCGCACTGGTCAATCTCGCGGTCTCACCGCGGACCGCAGACGTCTCCGGGCGTTACTTCTCCGGCCAGAAGGTTACGACGCCCTCGGATGCGGCACAGGACAGCGTCGCCGCACAGCACCTCTGGGAGCAAAGCGCAGATATGCTCGATATTGCAGAGCCGCTCGCGGAGCCCGCCCCAACGACGCCCGCGGACGAGTAAGGTGCAGGGACTCCCCCGACCGGCCCCTTCTCCGAGCCGTTTCCGCAAGCTTTTGGCCAGTGGCGCGAGCAGGTGAGCCGTGAGCCGCTATCGTACCCTCTCGCTGTTCCTGTTGCTCGCCGCCGTCTGGGGCTCTGCGTTCGTAGCTATCAACGCCGGGTTAGCGTATTTTCCGCCAGTAACGTTCGCCGCGCTCCGGTTCGACGTCGCCGGCGTCATCATGCTCGCGTACGCGGCCTACGCCGTCGACGATCCGATCCCGCGTGGCCGCCGCGAGTGGTCCGACGTCGCCATCGGTGCGACGCTGATCATCGCTGGCTACCACGCCTTCCTCTTCTACGGCGAGAGCAGCCCCGCGGTGACCAGCGCTATCGCCGCTGTCATCGTCGGACTCTCGCCCCTCCTGACGACCGTGTTCGCCCGGGCCTTCCTCCCCTCCGAACGGCTGACGCTCGTCGGCGTCGCCGGCCTGCTGATCGGTCTCGTCGGGGCGATCGTGCTTGCGTCCCCCGACCCTGCAAACCTGACAGGAGACGGCACCACCGCAAAGTTCCTCGTCCTTCTCGCCGCGACATCGTTCGCCCTCGGTTCCGTCCTCACGCGGGCGCTCGACTCCGGGATGAACATCGAGACGATGGAGGCCTGGTCGATGCTCGTCGGCGCGGTGCTCACTCACGGGGTCGCGCTCGTACTCGGCGAATCGATGGGCGCTATCGTCTGGACGAGCGAGTCCCTGCTGGCGCTCGGCTACCTCGCCGTCGTCGCCAGCGGCCTCGGCTTCCTCATCTACTTCGACTTGCTCGACCGGGTCGGCCCCATCGAGATCAACCTCGTCTCCTACGTGGCACCGGTCTTTGCGGCGCTGGTGGGCTGGCTCCTGCTCGACGAGGGCCTTACGCTCACGACCGTCGCCGGGTTCGCCCTCATCTGCACGGGCTTCGCGCTCGTCAAGCGGTCGGCGATCAGAGAGGAGCTAGCCAGAAACGGCTGGTGAGGCCGGCCTCCCGCCGGTTAACTGGAGTCGAACCGTCCGATCGCACCGGTCCACCCAACATAATGGGCACAACGTTTTACCGAGTGTTCGTGGAACTACCGATAGGACGATGCGAGAAGCGAACCTCGCGGTCGACGACTCGGAGTTCGATTCCATGGGGATCGCGGAGCTCATCTCGCTCGCTCGTGAGGCCGGACTCAGGGATCTCGAAGAACTCACCTGTCACGGCAATGGGGCTGTCGTCCAGATCGAACTGGACTCCCGGTACGACGAGGAACGGCTCTCGGAACTCGACTGCGTCGACCACTGGACCCACGTCACGGAATCCGACGGCAGACACGTCTACGTCGTCGCGTTTACTGCGCCGAACCTCTCCGAGGACCTCCAGAAGCGGGCTGACGACCTCGTCGGCACCTGCGATCCGGAGATAGACGACCGAGGTGCGACCGTCTCACTCGTCGGTCCACAGGAAGCGATTTCGGGGACGATCGACGAGTACGAGCGGTCGGGCGTCTCGCCCGACCTGCGAAAGCTCGGCGGCTACGAAGGGGGGACGAAACCGCTGGACGAACTCACCGATCGGCAGCGCGAAATAGTCCAACTGGCGTACGATCGGGGCTACTACGAGGTCCCGCGCCGGATATCGACGGACGAACTCGCCGACGAACTCGGACTCGACCCGTCGACGGTGGCGGAACACCTCCAGCGCGCCGAGAAAAATCTGCTTGGCGATCTGCTGTAGAGGTCCATCCACGTTCGCGGTAGGGCACCGTCGAGCAGGACGTCGATTCTGGCACCCCTGAAACTACTCGGTGATCTCCACATCGAGCGGGTCTTCGAGCTCTCCGACCACCGCTTCGAGCGCGTCGGTCGCCGTGATCAGCCCGACTACCTCGTCGTCGTCCAGCACCAGCGCGAGTTCCTGTTGCTGGGCCTGAAACCGGTCGATCGCTTCGCTGAGGTGGACATCCGCACCGATGGTCATCGGCGGCGTCGCGATATCCTCGAACGAGCGCTCGCCCGCCCGGAGTTCGTCGAACGCATCGACGACGGTCGGCACGTAGACGATCCCCAGGAACTCCGCTGGCTTCTCGCCGATCAGCGGGAAGCGAGTGTGGGGGCTCGATCCGATCCGGTCGAGGTTCTCCTCGGCCGGAAGCGCCGTCGAGACGAACACGATGTCCTCGGTATCCGTCATGACGTCTCGAACCTGAATCTCGCCGATGGTGAACGCGTTGAGCACCTCCTCGAGGCGCTCTCTTGGGAGGTCCCCGCGGTCGAGCAGCGTCGTGAGCCGATGACGAAGCTCCGCCCGGGATCGAACCCGTTCGGTCTGGCTCTCCAGCCACGCGCCCGTCATCTCGACGCCGAACAGGCTGAGCGTCCACTTGGCGACGCTATCGCCGATCGCGATCGCCGGCGAGATGAGTTTCGTGAACCAGTACAGCGGCGTCGCGCCGTGGCGTGCGACGAACTTCGTCCGCTCGACCCCGAGATAGGTCGGCGTCTGCTCGCCGTGGGTCAGATGGACGAGGTTGATAATGACGAAGGCGATAATCCCAGCAGCACCGACCGACGCGAGCACTGTGTTCTCGAAGAACGGCTCGAACAGCCCCGAAAGCGCGGGCTCTGCCACGATGCCGACGGCGATACTCGTCGCGCTGATCCCAACCTGACAGCTCGTGAGATAGATCTCCAGATTCTCGGTCATCTCCCAGGCGCGCCGCAAGCCCGGTTCTGCGAACTCCGACTCGTCGTACTGGCGTACACGCGTCAGCGAGAATTCGGTGGCGACGAAGAAGGCGTTCCCCAGGATAAACAGTACCCCGGCGACCAGCCGGAGACCGATCTCCAGAGTGTCCATACGTCGACAGTTCAGCGCCCGGAACCAAACCACTGCCGCCGGCAGTTCGGTATCCTCAACAGTTCAGACAGCGTCTGTGAGCAGAGCCGGCGCGACGTTCGAATTACGCCCAGACGTGCTCGCTTCGCTGCGCGCGACTGGTCTTATTCGAATTCGCTTGGATGGATTTTGCCCCACTCTGGACTCCTCGCTGTCGCTCGTCGTCGTAGAGTGGGGTGAAAATGGGCCGGCGCGAATTCGAATCACGCGAGACTGCGTCTCGCTTGCCCTCGTTCGCTTCGCTCACGAGGACGCGGTTACGGCCACCCGAAGGCGGTGGCTCAGAGGGAGAGAATGCGGGAAAAGTGGGCCGGCGCGAATTGCGAATTACGCCCAGACGTGCTCGCTTCGCTGCGCGCGACTGGTCTTATTCGAATTCGCTTGGATGGATTTTGCCCCACTCTGGACTCCTCGCTGTCGCTCGTCGTCGTAGAGTGGGGTGAAAATGGGCCGGCGCGAATTCGAATCGCGGTTACGGCCACCCGAAGGCCGAAGGATACCAAGCTACCCCACCGGCCCGCACACGAAGGAAGGGGAGTATCGTTTTTAACGCTTCCGGACTGCGATCAGACGAGCGTCAGAATCGCGTGTAGCCGTGGGTATCGAGATAGTGCTGGGCGACGGTAATCGCGTGATCAGCGTGGAGTCGATTCGGGCCGAGTCGGACCCGCCGATCCGTCGTCGACGCCAGCAGTTCCGCCTCCCACTCCTCGAAATCGTAGTGGTCCGAAAGGACGAAGATCGGATCGGTCGGCGGTTCGACGTCCGAGACGGGATCGCCGTCCTCGTGCAGTTGGACGATCGTTCCCTCGCTGTCGACATCGTCGAGTAGTTCCTCGAAGCCGATCCGCGTGAGCGAGACGCCCGGCGACGTCTCGACAGGAATATGACCGATCGCTTCCTGACGCTGTTCGAGCGCGTTCCGGACAAGCGCGGCAGTCGAGCGCTCATCGGGGTTGAGTCGCCGGAGATCGCTGCCCTCGAAGGTGACAGTGAACTCGTCCTGGAGAACGAGATGGACGCGGACGTCCTCGCGGAGGTCATGTGAAAGGAAGAACGCGGAGTTGACACACCGGCAGAGTACGTCGAGGCGGCCTGCCCCGCCCGCGAGATCCGAGAGCGCGAAATCAGACTCGACGGGGGCGTCATGGCCGATGATAATGAACTGTCGCATACCGGGGGTTCGCAGAGCCGATAAAAAGGGGCGTCGAATCGCTGGCAGGCCAGCGTCAGCGGTGGCGTACGCTGGCGGGACTGCCGAGCACCGCGAGGCGTCCCGCCGAAGCCGTGCGAGGTATTTGCGAGGGAACCGAGCAAATGCTCGAAAGACGAGCACGGCGAGTCTTTCGGTGGACGAACGAGCGACGCGAGAGAGGAGTCGGCTGGGGAGGGTGAGGCCGTGATGGGTGGATCGAAAGGGGCCGCATCGGTCGGCGAGCGAGGCGACGCAAGCACGGGACGAAGTCCCGAGCACAGCGAGCCGCAGCCGTCGAGCGATGCGGGGGCTTTCAGGGCGAAGATCTCCCGAAAATCACCGACTCCGGAGAGCGATGCGGGGGCGTTCGCGGTGTGGCTCTTTCCGAACCCAGCAACGAACCAGCCGACGACTACTAGCTGCCTTCCACAAGGTAGTTACCCACGCTCCGACTGGATAGAGGTATGACGGTTATCGAGGACGCCCGTGCACTTCTGGAGACCGGACCGCTCTGTGACGCCTGCCTCGGGCGTCCCTTCGCGGACCGGAGTTTCGGGCTGACGAACGACGAACGGGGTGCGGGACTCCGGACGACCATCGCACTGGAAGACGACACCGACTACGAATCGACGCCGCCCGAGGACTGCTGGGTCTGTGAAGGCTTCTGTGGCGAGTACGACGCGTGGGCCGACCGCGTCGCCGAGGCGCTCGAGGACGTCCACTTCGAGACGTATCAGGTCGGGACCCGTGCGCCACCGCTGATCGAGGAGAACGACACACTGCTCCGAGCGGACGCCGGACTGGACGAGGACGCGGGCGAACTGTTCAAATCCGAGTTCAACCGCGAGGTCGGCAAACGCGTCGGCCGTAAAACCGACACCATGGTCGACTTCGAGCGACCCGACGTGCTCGCCCTGCTGAATCTCGAACGCGACGGCGACGTGGAGATCCAGATCAACCCCGCGTTCGTCTACGGCCGATATCGCAAACTCGAACGGGATATTCCCCAGACCGAGTGGCCCTGCCGGGAGTGTGGCGGCAGCGGCAAGGAACTCGGCCCCGACGGCGAGATCGACTGCGAGTACTGCGGCGGCAGCGGCTACCTCTACGACGACAGCGTCGAGGGCTACGTCGCACCGCACGTCCGCGAGGCGATGGAGGGCGAGGAGGCCGTTTTCCACGGCGCGGGCCGCGAGGACGTCGACGCGCGGATGCTCGAACGGGGCCGTCCGTTCGTCGCCGAGGTCAAAGAGCCGGGCTTCCGGAGCCCGGACGTCGAGGCGCTCGAAGCGCAGATCAACGAGCAAGCCGAGGGATCCGTCGAGGTCGAGGGGCTTCGCCTCGCCACTCACGAGATGGTCGAGCGCGTCAAGGAACTGGAAGCGAGCAAGACGTATCGGATGGACGTCGAGTTCGCAGAGCCGGTCGAGAACGGCACGTTCGAGGCCGCCCTCGACGAGCTGGAGGGCGCGACCATCGAGCAGTACACGCCCGAGCGCGTCGACCACCGCCGGGCGAGCATCACGCGTACGCGCGAAGTCTACGAGATCGAGGGGACCCTCGAAGACGACCGCCACGCCGATATCGAACTCCACGGTGCGGGTGGGCTCTACGTCAAGGAACTGGTCAGCAGCGATAACGGTCGAACCGAGCCCAGCCTCGCGAGGATCCTCGGCGTCGACGCCGAAGTGACCTCGCTGGACGTGCTGGACGTCGAGGGGGAAGATGAGGCGTTCGAGCAACCGGCGTTCTTCCGCGAGAGCTGAATCCGAACCAGTCGTTTTGCAGAGATATCGTATCGACGGAGCCACGGCTCCGTGGGTCAAAAACAGTCGAAGAAAGTTCGAAGCCGATCAGTCGGCAGTCGTCTCGACGAGTTCGGAGTCGTCCTCGCGGTAGTGCTTCTCGATGAGGTCCTGGTCGATCCGATTAAGCGCCTCCTTCGGGAGCATCGAAAGGAGGTCCCAGCCGAGTTCGAGGGTCTCGTCGACCGAGCGGCTCGTCTCGTAGCCCTGCTGGACGAACTCCTCCTCGAAGCGGTCGGCGAAGTCAAGGAACTTGTTGTCCTGCTCGCTGAGCGCTTCGCGGCCGACGATGTTCACGAGGTCGCGCAGGTCCTCACCCTCGGCGTACGCCGCGTACATCTGGTTGGCAACGTCCTCGTGGTCGGGACGGGTCAGCCCCTCGCCGATGCCGTCGTCCATGAGCCGGGAGAGGCTCGGTAGGACGTTGATCGGCGGTTTGATCCCCTGACTGTTGAGATCCCGATCGATGTAGATCTGACCTTCCGTAATGTAACCGGTCAGGTCGGGGATCGGGTGGGTGTCGTCGTCGCCGGGCATCGTGAGGATCGGAATCTGGGTCACCGATCCGTCGCGACCCTCGATCCGACCGGCGCGCTCGTAGAGCTGTGCCAGGTCGGTGTACATGTACCCGGGGTAGCCACGCCGTCCCGGGACTTCCTCGCGAGCGGCACCGATCTCTCGGAGCGCCTCACAGTAGTTAGTCATGTCGGTGAGGATCACCAGCACGTGGTAATCCTTCTCGAAGGCGAGATACTCGGCCGTGGTGAGCGCGAGTCGCGGCGTGACCGTCCGCTCGACTGCGGGGTCGTCCGCGAGGTTCATGAAGACGACCGACCGTTCCAGCGCGCCGGTGCGCTCGAAGTCGTTCATGAACTCGTTTGCCTCCTCCTGTGTGATCCCCATCGCACCGAAGATCACTGCGAACTCGGATCCGTCTTCGCCCTCCTCTTCTTCTTCCGGCACGGACGCCTGCCGGGCAATCTGGAGTGCGAGGTCGCTGTGTGGCAGTCCCGATCCGGAGAAGATCGGCAGTTTCTGACCGCGAACGAGGGTGTTCATGCCGTCGATGGCTGAGACGCCAGTCTGGATGAACTCCTCGGGATACTCGCGGGCGTAGGGGTTGATCGCCTTGCCGACGATATCGATCCGCTCGTCAGGGACGATTTCTGGACCGCCGTCGATCGGGTTCCCGGAGCCGTCGAACACCCGTCCGAGCAGGTCCTCGGTGACGGGCATCTTCATGGTCTCGCCGAGGAAGCGAACGGACGACTTGCGGTCGATCCCTTCGGTTCCCTCGAAGACCTGAATCGCGACGAGCCCCTGGCTCGATTCAAGTATCTGTCCGCGCTTGATGTCGCCGTTAGGGGTCTCGATCTCGACGATTTCGTCGTAACCGATCGGCTCGTCGACCTCGGCGAACACCAGCGGGCCGCTGATCTCCGTGATTGTCTGATATTCTTTCATTGTTAGTACAGCTCCCGCAGCTGGTCTGCGATGTCGTCTTCCAAGTTGCTGATGAACTGTTCGTAGTCCTCGGCGACGCCCATCCGGTTCAGCTGCGGCGCGGCGTCGATATCCTGGAGCTCCTCGACCGGCACTCCGGCGTCGAGCGCGTCGAACGACTCGTCGTTGAACGCCTTGATCGCCTGGAGCATCCGGTAGGTCTTGTTCGGCTCGCAGTAGGTGTCCACGTCGTGGAACGCGTTCTGCTGGAGCCACGCCTCGCGCAGGTAGCGGGCGACTTCCAGCGTCAGCTGCTGGTCCTCGGGCAGGGCGTCCTTCCCGACGAGCTGGACGATCTCCTGGAGTTCGCCTTCCTCGTCGAGGACGTCGATCGCCCACTGGCGGATCTCCGGATAGTCCTCGGCGACGTTGTCGCGGTACCACGGATCGAGCTGATCACGGTACAGCGAGTACGACTCTGTCCAGTTGATCGACGGGAAGTGCCGTCGTTCCGCGAGGTCGGCGTCGAGCGCCCAGAACGTCTTGACGATCCGCAGGGTGTTCTGGGTAACCGGCTCGGAGAAGTCCCCGCCCGGCGGGCTGACCGCGCCGATGGCGGAGACCGATCCCTCGGTGCCGTTGATGTTCTCGAAGTAGCCGGCTCGCTCGTAGAACTGTGCGAGGCGAGCGGCGAGGTAGGCCGGATACCCCTCCTCGCCGGGCATCTCCTCGAGTCGCGAGGAGATCTCACGCATGGCCTCGGCCCACCGCGAGGTGGAGTCGGCCATCAGCGCGACGTCGTAGCCCATATCACGGTAGAACTCCGCGATCGTGATCCCCGTGTAGATACAGGACTCACGGGCGGCGACGGGCATGTTCGAGGTGTTCGCGATGAGGCAGGTCCGACTCATTAGCGGCTTCCCGGTCTTCGGGTCTTCGAGTTCCGGGAAGTCCTCGATCACTTCGGTCATCTCGTTACCGCGCTCGCCACACCCGACGTAGACGACGATGTCCGCGTCAGCCCACTTGGCGAGTTGGTGCTGTGTGACGGTCTTCCCGGAACCGAACGGGCCCGGAATCGCGGCCGTCCCGCCTTTCGCTATCGGGAACAGACCGTCGAGAATGCGCTGTCCGGAGACCAGCGGGGTCTTCGGCGTACGCTTCTCCTCGGCCGGCCGCTGTTTGCGGACCGGCCACTCCTGGTGCATCTGGATCTCTTCGCCGTTGTCGAGTTCGGCGACCGTCTCCTCGACGGTGAACTGGCCGGCCTCGATGGCGCTGACCTCGCCACCCTCGTAATCGGGGGGCACCATTACCTTGTGTTCGATACTCTCGGTTTCCGGGACGGTGCCGATGATCTCGTTAGCCTCGACCTCGTCGCCCTCCTCGACGGTCGGGGAGAACTCCCACTGCTTGTCGAGGTCGATACCGGGTGCGTCGACCCCACGGTCGAGGAATGCACCCATCTCTCCTTCGAGGACGTCGAGCGGCCGCTGGACGCCGTCGTAGATGGAGTCCAGCATGCCGGGACCGAGATCCACACTCAGTGGCTCGCCCGTGTTCTCGACGGGTTCACCGGGTCCGACACCCGATGTCTCCTCGTACACCTGAATCGTCGTGACGTTGCCTTCGATTTCGATGACCTCGCCCATCAGCCCTTCGTCGCCGACGTAGACGACGTCGTTCATCCGGGCGTCGAGGTCGGCGGCCGTCACGACAGGTCCGCTCACGCTGTCGATGACACCGTCCTCCTGGACAGTATCCGTATCTGTTGCTTTGCTCATAATTTAGCTCTCTTCGTCTTCGTCCATCAGGTCGATACCGATGGCTCGTTTGATCTGTTCGCGCAGTCCGCCGCTCCCGGCACCGCCACCGAGCGTAACGACGACGGGTTCGACGCTCGTCTCGACGTCCTGCCGGACGTTCCGCGAGAGGTGATCGAGGTCGTCGTCGTGCATGACGACGATTCCGATCCCCTCGTCGTCGAGCACTGCGGCAACCGCATCGTCGAGGTCATCGTCTTTGTCATCGTCGGCGACGTTATGGAACTCACGGACTCCGGCGAGTCGAAAGCCGGTCGTGAACTCGGGACTGCCGACGACTGCTATCTCCTGGCTCATAGTATCACCAGTTCCTCCTCGATCTCCGCCTCGTCGAGTCCGACTTCGCGACCGCGTGCGATCGCACGGATGTTCTCGACTTCCCGCTCTTTGGCGAGAATATACGACATCACGGCGGTGATCGACACCGGATAGACGGTCGACAGTCGATCCGTGTACTCCAGCAGGGCCGCATCGAGCGCATGCTCGAACTGAATGAGCGTATCGGCCTCCTCCAGTTCGTCGAGAGCGATCGACAGGTCGTCGCCGTACTTGCTCTCCCGGATATGCGTGATCAACTGGTCGGTGTTCGTCGCCAGCGATCGAAGATCACCCGGGGTAAACAGGGTTCCACCTTCGATGAAGTACGCCGCCGGATCGAGGTCGGCACCGCTCCGTGCTAGCCGAAGCGCGTTCCGTGCGTTCAGGAAGTCGATCTCGGCCTGCAGGAACTCCACGTACCGGCCGATCGGCCCCTCGCTCCAGCCAGTCGGCAGGTCGTCGAGGAGGTGCGTGTAGAACTCCCGGTCGACCGCGTTCTCCAGCGGAACGAGTACGCCATCGTCCTCGAACTCGTCGAGGGCATCTGCGAGTGCGTCACCGTACAGCGTCTCGTCTAGCTGTTCGACCACCGCTTCGATGGTCTCCAACTCGGAGAGCCGGTCGAGGAACTCGGGTTCGAGTTCGCCCGCCAGGATCAGGTCGGACTGGATCGCTTCGGCCGACGCATCGGAGTAGACGCCACGGATGACCGTCTTGATGTTCCACGTGTCGTACTTGCGGAGGTATCGGGCGATCAGATCGTTCAGTCGCCCCTCCGACCAGTCGAGCATGTCGTGGAAGTGCTTTGCGAGGTTCCGGTTGAGTGCGTATTCGATCAGATCAGTGCCGCTGTAGCGCGCACCGAGGGCGTTGATCTCCGTCTCGTACTCGGTCTCTTCCATGAACCGCGCGATGCCATCGGGTCCCATCCGGATCAGTTTCCGATAATCCTCATCCGACAGGAGCGCCGCTCGTCGAGCCCGGACGCGGGCGTTGACGTACTCGGGATTCGATGCACCGATCGAGCTCATTGGTCGAACAGCCGTGCGCTGATGTCTCGAAGGTTGTCCTCCCAGACGTCCTCCAGCACGGAATCGAAGGTGTTGTTCACGCGGATGTTCGACGTGTCACTCTCGAGGACGACGCCGCCGAGACAGTCCTGCTCGCCTGCGAACTCGAAGCCATCGTACTCTTCGAGGATCGATTCGAGCAGTTCCTTGTCGTCGGCGCGGCCGTAGACCTCGACGTCCGCTCCGTCGTCGTACTCGACCGCGGCCGCATCTAGCAGTGCCGTCGTCAGTTCTTTTCGGGTGTCCTCGTCGAGGGTGATGAGTTGCTCTTCGACCTGATCGTAGACGGATTCGAGCGTATCTCGACGGGCTTCGAGTCGCTGCTGCTTTGCTTCGAGCTTCGCACTGGAAAGACGCTGTTCCCGCTCCTGTTCGATCTGTTTTTCGACCTCCGCTTCGGCTTCGGCGATGACGTCCTCTCGCTCCGCCTCTGCCTCGGCGACGATCTCGTCGGCGCGCTCTTCGGCGTCGGAGTGGATCTCCTCCGCACGCGCGCGGGCCTCGTCTCGTATGTCCTCAACTACCGTTTCTAAACTCATGGTTGTAAATAGAGGTTGGTCGGCTCTACTGCACCAGTACCAGGATGAAGACGACGAGCGCGAAGATCACGAGCGTCTCCGGTAGTACTGTAAGAACCAGCGACCTACCGAACAGGTCTTCGTCCTCGGCGATAGCGCCGACTGCAGCGGATCCGATACCTCGTTCCGCATATCCGGAGCCCAGCGCCGCGAGACCAACAGCGATGCCGGCCGCTGCCAGCGCATAGCCATTGCCCAGGTTCTGTGCCGCTTCAGGGCTCATTGCGTTCAGGAACGTTGCCGTCTCAGCCAGTGTCGTAAGTAGTGCAGCTTCCATGTTTGTAATCAGTCTTGAGTCGTATGACTTCGATCGTAACCGAACGGTTGATATTTCTCCCCGCCGCCTTCATAAAACTTCTGAAAGAACTCGACATACTCGAGACGGACCATCTGGATACCTGCGGACGTGATACCGAGCAGCAGGACAAAGATGTGTCCAATTACAAACACGAGTATAGCGATCGGCAGGAGCAGGGCAAACGGTACTGCATCGATGTGAAGCAGCCCCGCGAACTGTGCGTCCATCACGGCGATATCCTGAGTCGGCAGACCGAATACGGTGTGGCCCTCGGCGTCGACGTACTCACCGAAGACGAGCAGGTTGACCACGAAGGCCATCCCGGCTTTGGCGAGCAACACTGCGGGAATCCGCAGGAACGAGAGGGTGTGACCGAAGATGTAGGCGGGCGTCTCGATCAGCCCGATACCACCCTCGCCGACGCCGATGCCGACGAGTCCCACGACGAACAGTCCCAAACCGATGAGACCGACCGTCTCCGGAAAGCCACTGAACGTAAGGAACCCAGCGATATCTCCGTTGTTGAGCGCCGCGTCCGGACCGACGATGAAGCCGGGCTTTCCGGACGCGAGGTGCTGGGAGAAGACCCAGACGAAAAAGCCGTTGAGTGCGACAACCCACGAGAGGTTCTCGAGGGCCGACTCGACTACGCCATGCTGGAGGTCGTTAACGAAGCCGACGATCCAGCCCAGGCTCAGCATCGCGATGCCGAACAGCACGGCAGCGACGAGCCAGAAGTTGACGAAGTCCGGCGAGGCGATTCCTTTCGATATCACGCCCGCGAACGGCAGGTGGATCCCAAGTTCGTACATGTGGATCCCGAACAGTTCGTCGTACAGATAGCCAAACATAGTCGTGAAGGCACCACACCACAGAGCGATGGCACCCATCGCCCGCAGCCCTACGGACTCGGACCGGAACAGCACGACCCCGAGTGCCAAATAGAGCAGTCCGTACGCGATGTCACCGATCATAAACCCGAATGCGAAGGGGAACGAGAGGAACACGAGAAACGTCGGATCGATCTCGTTGTACTTCGGTCGGTTTACCGTGTTGACGATCATCTGGAACGGCTCCGCGATGTCGGGGTTGTCCTGCACGACCGGCGGGGAGTCGTCCATCATCGTCGCGCCGCCGTGAGCACCGACGGACTGTCCGCCATCCGTCGCGGCTTTCGGCGGTTCCTCTTCCTCGGCGGGCGACGGCTCCTCGCTGGCCGACTCCTCGGGTTCCACGGCTTCGGCGTGCGTGGCATGACCCTGATCGTTGTAGTCCGCACGAACGAGCTCTTCGACCTCCAGTCGGTTGCCGACCGCATCCTGGAGTTCAGTCTCGAACTCGTCGTATCGCTCCGTCGGAATCCAGCCTTCGGCAATAAACGCCCGCTTCGACGTCGCAAACTGCAGGGGCGCTTCGGAACGCTGGACGTCGATCGAGAGCTTCTCTTCGGCCGCTAGCAGGAAGCCCCCGACTTCCTCTTTGAGCTCTGCGAGCTCCGTCTCGATCTGCTCGCGCCGATCCTGTAGCTCGCGTTTGCGCTCGCGGAGTTCCGTGAGGAACTTTTCGGGCGCTCGCTCGCTGTCAGGCACCTCTAGTGCGGCGAACTCGATACCGACGAGCGCGTCTTCGAGTGCGCCCTCGGCGTCGTCGACCGGGTACACGAACACCGCGACGACCTCGTCGCCGGAGAACGTTTCGTACGCGTCGACGGTCTCTTCGTCCTCGAGTGCCGCTTCGATCTCCTCGACGTCGCCGTGACCGACCCGCACTTCGAGCGAGTCGTAGCCACGAAGAAGATCGAGATCGATTCCGAGATCGACGAAGGGCTCGACCGATTCGATCCGTTCGTTGACCTGCCGGAGCTCGTTCCGAATCTCGTCACGTCGGTCGTCGAACTCGTTCACTTCGGCCTGGATCCCGTCGAGTTCGTCGTCGATCTCTTCCTGTGAGACGATCCGGCTCGGGCCGGCTTCGTCGTCGTCGAGGTCGAGGATGCTCTCCAGCGCGCGAACCGTCACGAGCTTTTCGGACGCGTCCTCGGAGCCTTCGATCGGATCGCCGTGCTCGAAGCCGTCCCAGGAGCCGTCGTAGTCACTCAGGTGCACCAGATTCATCCCGTGGACGGTCTCGATGACCGGCTCCATCACGGTCCGGGAGCCTGCCACCGACACCTTGCTCATTTGTTCAGGTCTGAGCATGCACCGCCTCCTCGAAGATATCGAGGACGAACTCGACAGCGTCGTCTTCGCGCTCGCTCGCGTCTTCTGCGACCGCCTCACGCTGCTGGCGTCCCTCTTCGAGGATCGCCTCCCGTCCGTCCTCTATCTCTTCGCGGGCCTCCGCGAGTCGCTGTTCTTTCAACTCTCGTGCCTCGGCCTCCGCCTCCGCGCGGATTTCCTCGGCACGCTCACGGGCTTCGGCGATACGGTCGTCCCGCTCCGCCTCGGCCTCCGCAACGATATCGTCAGCTTCGTCTTCCGCCGTCTGAATTTGGTCAAGGACCTCTGGCCTCGGCATATCTTTTGGCAGGCGGATAATTGCAAATGGGCGTATAAGGTAGTTGCGAAACGATCCCCGCTCATTTTGCGGGAGTTTAAGATCCAACCCGGTTGGAAAGCGGTCTGGCGCGTCGTACTATCGAACGGTCAGGATTATGATCACCCAGTCCTAACGGCGTAGCAATGGGCGTTCTCGAAAATAAACAACGCGCACGGGTGTTCTACAAGTACCTCTCGCAGGTGTACGATCAGATTAACCCGTTCATCTGGAACGAGGCCATGCGAACCGAAGCGATCGGTCTGCTCGACATCGACGAGGACGACCGCGTCCTCGATGTCGGTTCCGGTACCGGCTTTGCCACCAAAGGACTGCTCGAAAAGACCGAGCACGTACACGGACTCGACCAGAGCGTCCACCAGATGGAGAAAGCGTGGGCCAAACTCGGCAAGCACGACCCGGTCAAGTTCGCACGCGGGGACGCGGAGCGACTCCCCTACCGGACGAATAGCTTCGATATCCTCTGGTCGTCGGGATCGATCGAATACTGGCCGAACCCGGTCAACGCGCTTCGGGAGTTTCGGCGTGTCGTCAAGCCCGGTGGACAGGTGCTCGTCGTCGGCCCGAACAATCCGCGAAACTCGGTCATGCAGCGGGTTGCGGACGCGATCATGCTGTTCTACGACGATGAGGAGGCGGACCGGATGTTCGAACGGGCGGGCTACGAGGAGTTCGACCATTACCTGATGGGCCCTTCCCACAAGCCCGACATCGCTATCACCACGGTTGCGACGGTTCCCGAAGACATCTAGACGGGCCGTTTATCGGGCAGTTACAGTCTTCTCAGCGAGGACGTGCTCGTCGTAGACGATAGTTACGCTGACCGACTCGCCGGGCGCAAGCCCGTCCGGTGTGTTCGTCGACGCGATCCGAAGGGAACCGGTCTCTCCTGCGGTCCAGTCGTCGTCCGTCCGGGAGTTGAACGGACCGGTCGGTCCGGGGGCGAAGCCGTCTGCCGAAAAGAATGGAACCGGTGGCTGTTCGTTTAGTTCAGTCCCCTCGACAGCGATCCGTATCGATAGTTCGGACGGGGAAAGGGCGTCACCGCGAGCGTGCCGGACCGTGATCGTATCCGAGTCGGCGTCGGCCGCCACGTCGAGCACCGTTGTCGGCGGCGGATCAGGGCCGTCGACCGCAAGCAGGCCACCGGCGGCTACCCCGGCGATCACGACGGTGAGTCCGACCAGAAGGACGACGCCGATAACTGGCGTGAGTGCTCTATCCGTCGGCACGTCCCAGTGCGTCCTCATACCCTGCCGTCGCCGCGTACTGGCGTATAAACCTGTAGATCGCTGTGGGAGAAGTATGGGTCCTTAACACGAACGGGCGGTCCGTTTCGGAAACGCTACTCCCGGACCGTGATCGAAACCTCGCCTGCGTCCGTGGTCGCCGTCACCTCGACGTCCCCTTCGGGCGCAAGAAGCCAGGCAGTGCCGTTTTCGCCCGTCTCTACTGGCTGCTGGCCCGCGACTGAGACCGTCGCGTCGACGGGTTCGTCAGAGTCGGGGCCGGTCACCGCTACCCAGACCGGCCCGCCCCCGGAGACGCGGTGACTGGAGACCGTTGCGTTCTCGTTCGTCCGACTGACCGTCGCGGTCGTCGAGAGCGAGTCGACGGTAAGCGTGTGATACTCCATGACGACTTCCTGGGTACTAAAGTCGATATGCGACGTCGACTCGCCGCGGGGATGATCCAGATTGAGGGCGATCAGCCGGTCGTAGCCGCTGATCCCGAGGCCGAAGAGGTTCGAGTAGATCCACGGGTATAGCTCCGGGCCGCGGTCGTCGAGTTCAGTCAGACTTTCGAAAGTCGGCGGCTCGTCGGGCGCGAACCGATCGAACTGCACGCCCTCACGGACGTAGATCCGGTCGTCGTTGTCCGAAATAGACTCGTCGAGGGTGCTCAGGACCAGCGTGTTCTCGGCCGCGGAGATCTGTATCGGGCCCGCGCGCTCGGCGTTACCGTAGGTCGCTTCCAGCAGTTGGGTTCGGATCGGGCTATCGAACCGGCTCAGATCGCCCTTGATGTTGCGGACACTCACCGTCACCTCGGGATCGGTCGCGGCGAGTTCGTCGACTGTATCAGCCGCGGACCGGAGCGTCCGGGCCTCCTTGCTCACCTCCGCAATATCACGGACGAGGGTGCTGTCGTCCATCTCGCCGTTGCTGTACGCTGCTGCGAGCGCCGCTTCCCGCTCGTGAAGCGCTACTGTCCGGTCTTTGATCTCGTCGAGGTGCTCATCGAGGATCGCTTGCCGTTCTTCGGTCGACTCCGCGTTCTCGAAGGCGCGTTCGACGGTCCCCAGTCGGATCTGCGTTCGGAACTCCGTATCACCCATAGCGAGAGCGCTCCCGAGGTCAGCACCGTGCTCGGCAGAGCCAGCCCTTGCGTCGCTCCCGGTCGTAATCCACGTGATACCTTCGTGGTCTGTAACCTCGGTCTGGGAGAGCGAGGCGGTGGCGACGTCGTCCGGACCGGACGTGGGTGGGCCGACGCCACCGACGACGGCCGTCATCGGTGCGGAGGCGACGAGGAGGGCGACGAGCAGTGTAGCAAGGATGCGCGTCATTACCGTAAATGTAAGCGTCTGCTATTTAAAAGTTCGCGGATCACTCCGATCGGTCCCCCAGCGGCGCTCTGGACGAAACACCACGAGCAGGCGCGAGATAATTCATAACCAGTAGAGACGTTTTATCTATGGAAAGCGTTTTCTACCGGGAGATAACACGAGTCTATATGCGGGTTCCTGCCGCCCTAGTGGTCATTTCCCTTACGTGTGCCCTCCTCGCGGCCGCATCAGGTGGTGCCGTCGCCGCACCAACCGAACCCTCCATCAGTGGCGACGATGTCTCGTGGTCCGAGAGCGTGCAGACGCTCCAGCAAGCGGAAGACGACGGCGACGAGTCAGTCCGCCAGACACTCCGGGTCCAGATAACCGGCGAGGGCCACGCCGAGTGGACCGTGAGCACCCAGTACGAACTGGAAGACGAAGCCGACCGCGAGGCCTTCGAGCAACTGGTCGAGGACCTCCAGAACGGGGAGGAAGACGTCGGTTACTCCGCCGATACCTTCCGCACGTACGCGGACAGTGCATCGACTGCGACAGACCGTCAGATGATCGTCCGTGACGAGCAGTGGAGCGGATCGGTCGAGGACGGAACCGGGACGCTCACTCTGTCGTTCACGTGGACGAGTTTCGCCGCGGTCGATGGTGACCAGGTCGAAGTTGCCGACGTCTTCCAGACGGGTGACGGCGAAACCTGGCTTCCAAGCCTGAACGAGGACCAGCGGCTCGTAATCGTCGCTCCCGACGAGTACGCAGTGGACGGGTTCAGTCTCGATACGCCGCCGGACAGCGGGTTCGAGGACCGGACCGCCAAGTGGACCGGGCCCGAGACGTTCGAGGCCAACGACATCCGGATCACCTACGTCGCGACCAGCGGACCGATCACACCTCCACCGCCCGGCGAAGAGGGACTCTCGACGATAGCACTGGTCGGTGGAGGAATCGGTCTCCTCTTGCTCGTCGCACTCGTTGCGGGGGTCTTTCTGGTGAACCGTTCGGAGGAAGAATCGATCGGGGGCGCTCTCTCCTCGACCATCACCAACGGGGGGACAGAGGGTATCACCGCGCCTGACGGCCAGCAGCCCGACGGTCTGCCCGGCGAGGGAGCAGTCGGTGGCGCGACACAGCACGACGAGCCAGCGGAGACCGAGACGGGCGGGGTCGTCATGGCGTCTGACCCCGACAAGACCGACGACGGGGTCGATCCCGACCTGCTCAGCGACGAAGAGCGCGTGATCCGCCTGATCGAGCGGAACGGCGGTCGGATGAAACAGGCCAACATCGTCACGGAGACCGGCTGGTCGAACGCGAAAGTCTCCCAACTGCTCTCGTCGATGGACGAGGACGGTCGGATCAACAAACTGCGGATCGGCCGCGAGAACCTCATTAGCCTCCCCGACGAGGACATCACGGAGACCAAGCAGTAGGACAACGGGAAGCGACGGATCCCGAGTTTCAAAAAGGTTTAGCGAGTACCGCGTGCAATAGATAATTATGAAGGTTCTGGTGACCGTCAAAGAGGTAGTTACGGTCGGCGACGAGTTCGAAATCAGTGGGACCGAGATCGCCGAACAGTACCGCGAGTACGATCTCAACGAGTGGGACGACTACGCCGTCGAGGAGGCCGTACAGATCAGCGAATCGGAGGATGACGTCGAGGTAGTTACGGCGACGATCGGCCCCGAGCGAAGCGACGAGACGATCCGCATGGCGCTCGCGAAAGGCGCAGATCGCGCGCTCCGGATCTGGGACGACGACCTCGAAGCGACCGAAACGCTTGACGTCGGGGCGAAGGCGGAGATACTCGGAGCGGTCGTCGAGGCCGAGGACCCCGACCTCGTGCTCACCGGCGTCCAGGCCGAGGACGACGCCTTCGGTGGCACCGGCGTTGCGCTGGCCGAACGCGTGGGCTACGAATGGGCAGCCGTCGTCAACGACCTCGATCTGGATGCCGATAACGGGGTCGCGTCGGTGCGGCGCGAACTCGAAGGCGGCGTCGAGGAGCTAACCGACGTCGAACTTCCAGCAGTGCTGACGATCCAGACGGGGATCAACGAGCCCCGATACGCGAGTCTGCGCGGCATCCGGCAGGCCCAGGCCAAAGACCTCGACGTCAAGACGCTGTCCGACCTCGACGTCGACTCTTCGGCGGCCGACAGCGCGCTCGACGTCACGGAGATGTACGTCCCCGAGACCGAAAGCGACGTAGAGCTGATCGAGGGAGGAGCCAGCGAAACCGCCGGACGGTTAGCTGAAGTGCTTCGCGAGAAGGGGGTGGCAGAATGACGGATATTCTCACCGTCGCAGAACACCGCCGCGGCGAACTCCGTGACGTGAGTTTCGAGCTACTTACAGCCGGTCGCGAACTCGCCGATTCGACGGGCGGCGACCTCCACGTGGCTGTCATCGGCGGGGACGTCGACGCGTTCGCCGACGATCTGAACCGGGAGGGCGTCGACCGCGTCCTGACCGTCGGAGAGGGCGAGGAGTTCAACCACGACGTCTATACGCAGGCTATCGCGGCACTGTACGACGAGGTTGCGCCGCAGGTACTCCTGCTCCCGAACACGGTCAACGGGCTGGACTACGCGCCCGCGCTCGCGGAACGTCTGGGTCTGCCCTACGTCCCCGACGCCGTCGAACTCGACCTCGACGGTGACGAACTGGTCGCCACCCGCGAGATGTACGGCTCGAAGGTCGCGACGACCAACGCTGTCGACGCGGGCGACGGCGTCGCGGTAACGGTCCGGGACGCCGAGTGGCCCGTCACTGAGGGAGCGGGCGAGGCCGCAATCGAGTCGGCCGACGTCGATATCGACGAGAGCGCGGTTCGCTCGACGGTCAAAGGCTTCGAGGAGGTCGGCGCGGGCGACGTCGACATCACCGAGGCCGACCTGTTGGTCTCGATCGGGCGCGGGATCGAGGAGGAGGAGAACCTGGAACTGATCGAGGACCTCGCCGACACGCTCGGCGCGACCATGTCGGCGTCCCGGCCGATCATCGACAACGGCTGGCTTCCGAAGGGGCGGCAGGTCGGCCAGTCCGGCAAGGTCGTCACGCCGGACATCTACCTCGCCATCGGCATCTCCGGGGCCGTCCAGCACGTCGCCGGAATGAAGGGCGCGGAAACGATCATCGCGGTCAACACCGACCCGAACGCTCCGATTTTCGATCTGGCAGACTACGGAATCATCGGCGATCTGTTCGAGGTCGTGCCGGAACTGATCGAGGAGTTCGAGGAGTAGAGCGCGAGCAGTCGGTAGTTCGTTTTTTGTGGTACTGTAGTTCGGAAACTGTAGCTGCGCGCTTCGAGATATGTAGTATTCGTGGCTCTCCCCCAAGATCCCGTTTCGGGGTCTCCCGCGGGCTTACTGCACGCTCCCGATCACGTCCGCGTCGGACGGCCCGTCGATATCGAACTCCGCCACGAGTTCGTCGAGTTGCTGTGGGTCCTCACTGGCGTAGAGCGGCTTCTCGGCAGTTTGAGACGGCTCGTCGACGCCGAGACGCTCGGCTATCGAGTCGGCGGCAGCCTCCGCCATCATGCGATGCGTCGTTAGCTTCCCGCCGACGACGCTGGTGAAGCCCTCGACTCCGTCGCGCTCCTCGTGATCGAGCACGAAGAAACCACGCGAGATACCGCGTGCACCCCCGGTTTCCGCCTCTTCGGGAGCGTACAGCGGCCGGACGCCCCAGTAGGTGCGGGTCTCGGCTGCCTCGGCCGCGGGTGGGAACATCTCGGCACACTCTTCGATGGTCCGCTCGATTTCCCAGTCCGCTTCCTCGTACTCGTCCGGATCCTCGACCTCGACACTGGTCGTCCCGAGCACCACCTGCTCTGCGTGCGGGATGACGATGTCGCCGTCATCCGGGTCGCGGGCGCGGTTCAGGACAATGTCGAGCCCGTCGTACTCCTGCGCGATCATGACGCCCCGGGTCGGCTTCATCTCGATATCGACACCCGCCATATCGCCGAGTTGGCCGGCCCACGCGCCGGTCGCGTTGACGACGTGGTCCGCGTGAATCTTCCCGATACCGTGGTCGACTGCCGCACCGATCACTCGGCCGTCATCACGGAGCAGTTCGGTCACCGGTGCGTCCGGGTAGATCACTGCGCCGTGCTCGCGTGCATCGGCGGCGGTCGCCGCGACGAGTCGAGACGGGTAGATCACGCCGTCAGGGACGACCATCACCTCCTCGACGTCTTCGGCGAGATCAGGCACCGCCTCGCGGGCCTCCTCCGACGAGATCCGTTCGGCGGGAATGTCGTGTTCGAGACACGCCTGGTACTTCTCCTCGAAGTACTCCGGGTCGTCGTCTGCCAGTCTGACGAAGTATCCCCCCGTGTCGCGGATACATTCTCCCGCGATGTCCCGCAGAATATCGTTTTCGACGATACACTCGCGTGCTCCCGCAGCATCCGACTCCGCGTAGCGCGCGCCGCTGTGTAAGAGTCCGTGTGAGCGCCCGGTCGTCCCGATGCCGAGGCCGCCCCGATCGACAAGCGTCACGTCCAGCCCGCGCATCGCCAGGTCGCGCGCGATTCCGGTTCCGGTTCCCCCACCGCCGACGACGAGTACCTCCGTACTGTGCATCATGTTCTCTATGGACGGCATGGACTTGATAGGCACGGTCACCCGGGTGAGCGGCCGCTTCCGTGACGATGATCAAAACCCACTGTGCTGTCGATACGGCTCTCGACCGGAACTACGTCTGCCCCGACGGCACCGTCGCTGTCGCGGATGAGTCCGAAAGAAAATACAATCCGCATTCCCGTCCGAAGACGGGAAGTCGAACCGAATTAGAGTCGGGTGACGTTGGTCGCCCGGGGGCCCTTGGGGGCCTGTTCGATATCGAATTCGATGTCTGTGCCTTCTTCGAGGTCCGGACCGCCAACGTCTTCCATGTGGAAGAAAACGTCATCGTCCGCGTCGTCCGTCGAAATGAAACCGTAGCCGCCTGTGTCGTTGAAGAAATCAACGTTTCCTTTCGCCATTGCAACCGTATCGACGCCAGTACTGCGTATAAGGGTTGTGTTACTCATTCAGATTACGGATGGGTTTTGAAATGTGATTCAAACTGATGGGGAGAATCGTGAAAATCTGTCAAGTCCGGCAACTGTTCCCAACGACAGAGGCGGTTACGACGACGCCGTCCGGGACCGCCCTACTCCAGAAGACGGGCGACTGCGTCCGTGAACTCGGGCGGTACGAGTTCACGAAGCGCCTCGGTGTCGGTCTCGCCCTCGGCGTTGACCAGATATGCGCTCCCCCCGTCCTCGCCGTAGATACCCTGAAAGTCGTAGACGAAGCCGTAGACGGTTTCGGTGCTGGGGACGTCATCACTGTCGAGCAGGAACTCGACTTGCTGGTCGACGTTGTACTCGACTAGCTGATCGACGAGGCTCACGTCGCGGTCGGCGTCGACACGCTCGTCGTCGAGGCCGTCTTCCACGACGGGGACGAGCAGATCGACCCACTTCTCGATCCCGGGCGGGACCTCACTACCGCCGTTCTGGACGGCGTCGAGCGCGGCCGTCACTGCGCCACAGCCGCTATGGCCTACTACGAGCGTCACGTCCGTCTCGGTGTTGACCATCGGGTAAAGGACACTGCCGTCGACGACCCGCTCGCCGTCGTGGACGTCCCAGACCTGGTTGCCGATCGTGCTCGGCGTGAACAGCCAGCCTGGCTCGTCGACGTCCCACATCCCGTCCTGCGGAACCCGGGAGTCTGAACAGCAGATCGAGACTGCGGCGGGGCGCTGAGCGTCTTGGACGGCCGCGAAATGGTCAGGCGACAGCGAATCGACGTGACGGGCGTTGCGTTCGAGCAGTTCGTGGAGCGTCGTTTCGGTCATACGTTCACATGTCACGGGAGCGGGTTTTTATGTTCCGATTCGCACAACTGAGACCGTCGCATGTGACGAGAACTAAACCCTCCCGCCATCAACCGTCGAGTATGCCAACTGAGGACGTCTACGAGTGCGACGAGTGCGGCAAGTCCGTGCCGGTCGAGGATGCCATCCGATCGAAGACGTACGGGGATCTTGACCCGGACAAGTGGCAAACGCTGAACTGCCCGCAGTGTAAGGCACGCCTCGCGACAGTGTTCGTCGGCGACGAGTGAGGACGACCGCCGGCCCCATTCGTTAGCCGAACAGCCGTTCACGGATCGAGCGCTCGGACGGCCGCTCGGCCAGCAGTACGGAACAGTCGACCTCGTTGACAATGTCGAGATGCAGCGAGTCGGTGACGAGTCGTGAGAGGAGTCCACGCTCGGTCGCCCCAAGCAGTAGGAGGGTGTCCTCGGTCGCCTCGCGTTTGATAGCGCCCTCGACGTCCCCGCTGTCATCGACGATCGTTTCAGCGTCCTTTAGATCATGATCGATCGCCCACTCCCCGATGAAGCGCTCGCCGTCGTCGCGTTCGTCCGGCCCGTCGACCACATGCAGTACCGACACCGAGGCCCCGGTAGCGGACTGGAACAGGTTCGCGACTTCGGCGCTCAGATCGGAATCCGGACCGCCCCTGGTCGGCAGGAGGATCCGCGAGGCGTCCAGCCCGCGGTCCTTGATGACGAGGAAGTCACAGGGTAGCTGGTTGGTCAGTTCCGAGATCGGCCGCTCGGCACGGGCATCGCTCCAGAGCCGGTCTTCCTCCCAGCCTAGCATCACGAGATCCGGTTCGACGCGCCGGGCAGTGTCGAACACCTCCTCGAACGACCGGTTCGTGATGATCCGCGACGTGTTGACCTCTACATCGTAGTCGACGGTACGGTTTTTGATATCGGCCATCAACCGATCCGACTCGGCGATGATGCTCTCGCGTTGGCCGGGGCGGAGGTCCGAGGAGCGACCCCGTGGCGTCTGCACAATATGGACCACCTGTACGCTGGCTCCGTCCCGGGCGCTGGCGAGCGTGCACGCGAAGTCGACGATCGGGCCCTCAGTCCGGGGGTTTGCGATCGGAACGAGGATCTCAAAATCGGACTCTTCGGAGCCGATGTCGCGCTCGGAGCTATCGAGGATCGGGACGTACGATCGCCCCACGAGACGCCCGAACAGCCACTCACGGACAGTCAACCGTCGATCGATTCCGTCAAACCGGGCCGATTCGAGGCGGTTCTCGCTGGTCTGGAAGTAGTTGACGATAGTGACCAGCGCCACGCCGCCGATCGTGTTGCCGATCAGGACGGGAAGAATGAACGTTGTAATACCGGGGAGAAGCGCCAGTTCCCCGTGGAACATCAGGTAGAGCGCCTCGGTGAAGGTGACGACGACGTGAAAGAGCCCGCCAAGGGGGATCGCCAGGAAGGCGAGATACGTTATGACCACACGAGAGATAGTATCACGCGACGCGAACCCGACCCAGACGACGCCGGCGACGATCAGACCGGCGAACACCGCCTTGAAAAAGAGCGACCACCAGCCGACCTCGAAGGCACCGTGCCGAGAGAGCTCCAGCGCTTCGGTCGCCGCAGCCGGATCGAAGACGCCGCCCCAGGCGAGCGCCACCGCACCCGCCGCACCGCCCGCGAAGTTCCCCGCCAGCACGATCATCCAGTGGCGAAGTAGCGCCGGGAGCGACGCGAGGCGTTCGAGCGTCAGCGCGACCGGTGGGAGAGTGTTCTCGGTGTATAGCTGGTAGCCACCGATGATGATGTAGAGAAAACCGAGGGGATAGAGCAGCGATCCGACGACTTTGCTGTCGGTCGTCGCCGAAACGGAGGCATAGAGGAGAAACGTGATGCTGATCGCGAACCCTGCGGCGATGCCGCTGAAGAAGAGTTCGCGCCCGCTTGCGGTGACTTCCTCGTCCGCTGCAGCGACGATCCGCTGGAACACCTCGTCGGCCGAGAAACGGTCGTGGACGGCCTCGCCGACAGCCGGTGCTCCCATCTGGGATCGTTCGACGGTATCGCCCGTAGGGATCTCTCGGTCGTCGGTGTCCGGATCCTGCATTGGAGGATTAGATCCTCCGGAAAGACTTGAAAGCTACTATGCACGTCACGGCTGCGGAAAAATACCACAGGTCAGGTGATCCGTGGCGCTGGTCTCTGATCACGTCCACAAAACCGTGATACGCGACGACAGCCAGTTCCGGTGCCAAACCATACGTTCACAGGAGACGTACCCTCTCGTATGCCGACGGTTCAGTTCCGCAATCGTGAGATCGACTGTGAGACGGGCGAGATACTCCGTGACGTGCTGCTTCGGGCAGGCGAGAGTCCACACAACGGATTGGCAGATAGCGTAAACTGTCGAGGGAACTCGACGTGTGGCACCTGTGCCGTCGAGGTCGACGGAGCGGTCGGAGAGAAGAGTTCTCAGGAGCAACGCCGCCTCTCGTTTCCGCCACACGACCCCGAAGACGGCTTGCGATTGGCCTGTCAGACGACGGTTGAGGGTGACGTCGACGTGACCAAGCACCCGGGGTTCTGGGGGCAGAAAGTCGGGAGAGACGAGTAGCCAGTCGAGAGAGCTCCACCAGGCCGCCAGTGGCCACGCGACCCGGCGCGACAGAAGAGTTACACTGACGCTTGGCGAAGTATCCGTATGGTTCGAGGGTTGCGTGCGGGTCTGGCGCTGGCGGCCGGTATCGCTGGTGCTGTTGGGGGCTGGAACCTCTATCAGCGATACAGCACGGAGAGCGTCGCCTACACCGTCGTCGCACAGGTGGGCGACGTCGAACTGCGCCGGTATCCGTCGGTCGTTCTCGCCGAGACCGTGGCGACGTCCGAGCGGGAAGCGTTCGGTCGGTTGTTCCGATATATCGGCGGTGATAACGTGGCTGCCGACGAACTCCCAATGACGGCGCCGGTCGAAGTCGACGGCGATGGGACATCGATTCCGATGACTGCACGGGTCGAGCAGGGAACCGGCGTCGAGACCGGTCACGTCGACGGAGGCGACGAGTCGGGCGTCAGGATGGCGTTTTATCTGCCGGAGGAATACGACATCGACTCGGCGCCCCAGCCAACCGACGACGAGGTGACGCTGAGGGCGGTCCCTGAACGGACTCTCGCCGTTCGCCAGTTCTCCTGGCGACCCACCGACGGGCGAGTCGCTCGCGAGAGCAACCGGCTACTGGAGACGCTCGAAGCGGCGGTCGTTCCTATCACCGGAGAGCCGTTCTACATGGGCTACGACGCGCCGTGGACGCTGCCGTTCCTCCGGCGAAACGAGGTCGCAGTCGAGGTCGAGGCACCTGACCAGAGCTAATCCGTCCACGGGTTCGAGCATATCACGGTTCAGATGGTGCGTCGTAGCTACCGGCATATTCTACTGGCTCTTGGAAACCGCTTGGATGGCATCGACAACCCCGAATCAGCCTTTAAACGCTGCTAACGTTACTGTCCCGGATATATAGTGATTTAATCTGACGTACCGAATCATTAAGTATACTCTCACCGCACCTATAGAACATAGAAGACCATGACAGATCTGGGCGGATTCCACGACCATGTGGCACGTGTCGACCTAAGTGATCGTGAAGTGAACTACGAGAGCATCGACGACGAGGATGCGAAGAAGTATATCGGTGCCCGTGGACTCGGAGTGAAGTACGTCTTCGAGCAGGGTCCGGACGTGGACCCGCTCGGGCCCGACAACCTGATCGCATTCATGAACGGTCCCCTCACCGGGACGCAGGTGACGATGAGCGGCCGGATCGCCGTCTGTACGAAATCCCCGATCGAGGGGCAGGTAACCGACTCACACCACGGTGGCTGGTCGGGTGCGAGGCTCAAGTGGTCCGGCTTCGACGGCCTCCTGTTCGAGGGGAAAGCCGAGGAGCCAGTGTACGCCTACGTCGAGGACGGCGAAGTAGAGCTACGGGACGCCTCGCATCTCTGGGGCAGCGGCGTCCACGAGACCGTCGAGACCGTCGAGGATGAGATCGAGGGCGAGTACGGCAAGAACCTCTCGATCATGGCGATCGGCCCCGGCGGGGAGAACCAGGTTCGGTACGCCTCTATCATCAACGAGGACGACCGGGCGTCCGGCCGTGGCGGTACCGGCGCGGTGATGGGCTCGAAGAACCTCAAAGCAGTCGTCGTGAAATCGGCGACGAAGATGCCCAAACCCGCCGACAAGGAGACGTTCCGCGAGGGACACAAACAGGCGATGCAGTTGATCCAGGAATCCGACGTGACCGGTCCCAACGAGGGGGGACTGTCGGTGTACGGGACCAACGTCCTGATGAACCTCACCGAGGAGATGGACGGTCTCCCGACGAAAAACGCCGCATACACCTCGACCCGATCGATGCGTGATTCGGAGGGCAGCGACCTCGACGCCGAGGAGATCTCCGGCGAGCACGTCCGCGAGAACATTCTCGTCGACGAACCGACCTGTCACTCCTGTCCGGTCGCCTGCAAGAAGGAAGTCGAAGTCCAGACCCAGCACAAGGGCGAGGAGATGAACGTCCGCATGGAGTCGTTCGAGTACGAGTCGGCGTGGGCCCTGGGGCCGAACTCGGGACACACGAACGCCGACGCAGCCGCACTGATGATCGACCGGTGTAACGACCTCGGCATCGATACGATCGACGCCGGCAACACCATGGCGATGGCCATGGAGATGACCGAGCAGGGCAAGTTCGACGGACTCGGCGATGGCGAAAGCCCGTCTGCTGGACTGGACTGGGGCGACACCGAGGAGATGATCGAGATGCTCGGCCGCATCGCACACCGTGAGGACGAACTCGGCGACCATCTCGCGGGCGGCCCCGCACATCTGGAACCGGAGTTCGACGCCGAAGAGAACTCCCTAGCAGTCAAAGGCCAGACGATGGCCGCCTACGATCCACGCTGTATGAAGGGGATGGCCATCGGCTACGCCACCTCGAACCGCGGGGCCTGTCACCTGCGCGGGTACACCCCGGCAGCGGAGATTCTCGGCATCCCCGAACAGGTCGATCCGCACGACCCCGACGGGAAAGGCGAGTTGTGTGCGCTCTTCCAGGACCTGCACGCTATCTCCGACTCCTTCGACATCTGCAAGTTCAACGCCTTCGCGGAAGGTATCGAGGAGTACGTGCTCCAGTACAACGGCATGACCGGCCGCGACGTAACCGAGGACGAACTGATGAAAGCCGGCGAACGCATCTACAACCTCGAACGATACTACAACAACCTCGCCGGCTTCGACGGCGCGGACGACGACCTGCCCGGCCGGTTCGTCGAGGGCCATGAGGACGCCATCCCCGCACAGGGCGGGAGCGAGGGCCAACTCGCCGAGCTCGACCAGCTAAAGGACGAGTACTACGAGGTCCGCGAGTGGGTCGACGGCGTCGTGCCCGACGAGAAACTCGCCGACCTCGAGATCGAGATCGGTCCCGGCACCGGCGTCTCGTCGAGTGGCGACTCGCCCGCCACGGCGGACGACTGAGAACCGCGGTCGATCTCCCCGAAGTCCATTTATCAATGAGCGAAACAGAGGAGTTCGAGTTTCGAGTAGAGTCACGGTTGACCAGCCACGGCGTGTACGTCGAGACCGTCACGGAAACGGAGGACGGCTACGCGGTTCGGTACGAGTCGATTTCGGCTGACTCGGAAGGGATCGTCCCCCACCGCGAGGTCGGGCGGGTGATCAACGTCTTCCGTGACCTGCACGACGACGACTGGACGGGCACGGACATCGAGGCCGTCGTCACCGACTTCGAGGGCGTCGAAACGGGGCGCTGGCACGTCGACGCGGAGTGGATCGACGAGTTGCACAACGGGGACCTGACCGAAGTAGAGTTCTCGGAGCGGGTCGTCGGCACGATAACGCACAGCGACGAGTAAGCGGGTCCGTCACGCCGGCGCGATAGCGACTGGCTCTCGGATCTCCACGCTAGTCTCGAACTCGTCGCGCCTGTCCAGGCGTCGACCGTCCTGCAGGAACTGAGTCTCGTGAGCACGTCTGAGAGCGTCGGCTTCGCGGTCAGTGAGGTCCAGATCCTCGCCCACGCTCGACCAGTGGCCGTCCGGCGCGAGGAAGTAGGTCGCTCCGTCCGTTCCCTCGATCCGTTCGAACTCCCTCGCGTACTCCTCGTACCGCCCCACGAGATGCTGTTGCGCTCGTTCGAGAAGGGTCGACAGTCGCGAGAGGGTGACGCTCGCGCGCGCTCCGGCGAGCAACACTACCTGCCCATCGATCGGATGCGTGTGGTCGGCGTCGGACATAGCCGGGGTAGCTCAGCCCCCTGCCCGGACCGCTTTCTGTGAGAACTCCTCGATCAGCGGATCGAGCGTCTCCGCGCTCTCGCCCTCGAAGGAGACGGTTACCTCGGTGAGTTCCATTGATCCGCCGATACTGACCGTCGACTCCGCGAGCGAGGCACGCCAGTCCTCGCCCTCGACGGTGGTCTCGTCGATCCGGTCGCCGCCGAGCCCTTCGAGATAGCCGATGAGGGCTCTGGCGGAGACACCCCGATAGCTCCGTTCGCGCTCGATCATCATACGTCCATTGTGGCGGCCGTTAGCTAAAGTTGTTGGCGCCACGCAGCGACGATCCGAGACGGCCCGATCCTACGACGAGCCACCGCCGTGCCGGATTCCATCGTCGACGATCCGGGCGTTTCGCTCCCGGTCGATCCGGTCGGCCAGATCGCTGTGGTCGTAGATCTGCTGGATGATCGAGGCATGGAGATCACGCCAACCCATCGCGTAGATGGGCGACTGGCCCCACGCGCGCAGTTCGACGACGTACTCGTCGTACTCCTCCCATCGACTCTCGAAATGCTGGATCATGTCGACGACGGCACCGACCGCCTCGCCCGCATCGTCGGTGAGCGCGGCGTTGAGTTCGCTTTCCCAGCCTTCGAGCGCTCTCCCCATGTCCTGTTTCGTCTCCTCGCCGTCTTCGGGCAGAGCGTCGACGATTCCCTCCGGAATATATAGCTCCAGTTCTTCCATACGGCTACTGTGGTGGCGTCGGGAATAAAAGATACCGGCGCTCCGGACAGCCGAACATGTTTGTGCCGGACGCTTTCGGATCTGAGAGCCTATAAGAACGTATGGGAGAGACACGACAGCGAGCAGGTAAGCGTCCGGTCAGCGCGACGGACCCGAAGACGACCGTCGAGGTCCGATGTACTGGCCACGTCCGGACGGCAATCGGTACCGGGCGACTCCAGTACACGTTCGAGGGGGAGACGCTCCGGGAGTTTCTGGACGCCTTCTTCCAGGAGCACGACGTGCGTGAGATGCTGATCGCGGAGACCGAAGCCGAGGCGACGACGCAAGGGTGGGCTCCGGAGATGGACGAGCTACCGGGCAAGAACTACGCGAAGAACCCGGAGGGCGAGCAGACCAGACGGTACGCTCGCGTCGTCATCAACGGGACGTTCAACGAACACCTCGATGGGCTCGATACCGAACTCGACGACGGTGATCGGGTCGCGCTCATCTACCCGTTCATCTACTGCTGTTGAGGGTCGCAGACGGACGGACCACCGGCCAGCTATCCGCCTGCCACCGGCGGAAACGCACTGATCGTGTCGCCGTCGTCGAGTCGGGTCGACATCCCCTCCATGTGGGTGATATCTTTCCCGTTTTTCATCACTGTGATGTACTCCCGCGCCGAGCCGTCCGTATCGAATACCTCTAGCTCCGGGTGTTCCTCGTCGAGTTCGCGGAGGACGTCGCCGACGGTGGCCTCCTCGGGAGCCGTCGTAGTGACAGTCTTCTGTCCGAGAGCCTCACGGAAGCCGGCGAACGATCTGATCTCGATCTCCATACAGGGTACTGGCACTGGAGTAGTATAAATCGAATCGCGCAATGCGGAGAACGGGGCGAACGGCTACACCGTCACGTCACTCGACCGACCATAGGGATCGCCCGCCGGGGCGGGTTGACTTCCTCGACCTGCGTCAGGACGATGGCGACGCCGACGCCTGCGAGTAACGCCGCGAACGCAAACGGGACCGCGAAGCCCCATGCGACGAGGATTCCGGAGAGCAGCGGCCCGGCGGCGACGCCGAAGCCGAAGGCCATCGTCAGCACGGACAGTGTCGAGCCGGATTCGTCGGCAGGCGCGATGTCACCTGCGAGGGCGAGTGCGGGCGCAAACACCATCGCACCGGCCGCACCTTGCAGGAATCGCGCGCTGAACATCAGCCACGAATCAGACACGATCCCGATGCTCACGCCGGGAACGAACCCCTGTACCAGCGTCGTCGGCACCAGCAGGACCGTGCCGGTGAGAATGAACGCCTTGCGCCCGTAGAAGTCGGTCGCGCGCCCGATCGGGGCCTGCAGGAAGATCTGTGCGAGCACGAACGCGGCGAACTGGAGGCCGAACATCTCCGGCCCCTGATCGAGTTGGGTGTTGACGATGTCCCCGAGCGTGGCGAAGACGGCGATCCCGACCGCCATGAAAAATGAGACGACGCCAAGCGCGAACACCGGATCGAGCAACTGGTTCCCCGTCCGGTCGAAGACGGCGATCCCGCTCAGCGCCGACTCGTCGGAGTCGGACGGCTCGATGTCCGGGTCCCGGATGAGCGCCAGCACGAGGAAGAAGGCAAGCGTCGCAGTCGAGGCAGCGAGATAGAACGCAGCGTCGAACCCGGTAAGCGTCAGCGTCGTCGCGCCGATGGGGATCGAATACGGGCCGGCAGCGACGACGCCGCCCGCCGCGATGGGGCCGACGCCGAACCCGACCAGCCGGAAGGTGTTGTACGTCCCCATGTTGCCCCCCCGGTTGTCCTCGCTCGCGAGGTCGTTGACCAGCGCGACGGTCGTCGGAATGATGAACGCGCCGGCGACGCCCTGAAGGACGCGCAGCACGATCAGATGCCAGTACGCCGACGCCAGCGAGTACGCGAAGCTAGCGACGGCGATCAGCACCAGTCCGAACAGAACGAAGACCTTTCGCCTGCCGGTGCGGTCCGAAAGCTTCCCAGTAAACGGCTGGAGCGGGCTGTTGATGAGGCCGAAAATAGAGAGCACGAGGCCGGTGATAAACACCTCTGTCAGGCCGAACGTCGCACCGCTGACGAAATCGCTGGCGATGAACAGCGGAAGGACGACGATGAGGAACGAGTTGCCAACGGACTCGGACATGCGCGCGAGCGCCAGTGCCAGCACCTGCGGATTGACGCCGAAGAGGTTTCTCATCGGAAGCCCCAGCAAGTCGTACTATTCGTCAAAGTCAGTATACTCACTCGAATAAATCCGACGTGCGGAGTCAACAAGGATGTTGGGATAGCGGGTCTCTGTGCGTCTCGACCAACATGGAGAGACGACTGCAATCCAGGACCGACCGGGTCTCGAACCGCTCAGAGCACATCTCGCGTGGGGAAGGGTACCTCCGGTGACTTTTCGACAGCGTAACCGAAAATGTCACTCATATATCAGTCCCCGCTGGACGACTGACCTTCCTCATCGGCGCTATTGCGACCCACGCCGTCGTCGGCTACGTGCTGGGCGCGGTACTGGCTAACCGACCGTACGCCGGCGCTGTCGGCGGTATCGTGCCCGACATAAACTTCCTCTTTCCCGTGGCGTTCGAGTGGCCACTCGTCCACCGTGGGTTCACCCATACCCTGCTCGCAGTGACCATCGCGACGGCTCTCATCGCGTTTCGACATCGGGCCGCCGGGATGGTCTTCGGTGCGGGATACGTCTCACACCTGCTCATCGACGCGACGACTCCCAAAGGGGTTCCCTTCCTCTATCCGGGTCTCTCCGATTCGTTTTTCTTCGCGCTTCCGCTCGACAGCCACTCGACCATCGTTACGGTACTGTTGTGGAGCGGCGCACTGACACTGCTCTATGTCAACGTCTCGCTGAGGGACGTGCGATCGATCGGGAACAGTTACGGCTGATTGTTCGATATTCGAGGAAACCACACCTGAGAAAACTGGTCGATCAGTACGTTTGTTACCTCCGCGAGTGAACCGTCCGTATGGGAAGCGACGGCCTCATCGAACTCGACCAGGAGTGTTGGGTCGCATTGGCAAAGTACAATCTGCTTTTGGCGACTGGATTCGGGATTCTCGCCGTGATCGCTCGGGCTCTATTCCCCGATCACGGCCTGTTGATAGTCGAAAACGCGGTGCTTGCGCTGTTCTTTGGAGCTATCCAGACCTACGCCTGGCTCTCCGGTTGACCTGGCCGTCGTCGACGCTGGTAGCTGATCGACCCACACAAAGACTGGCCGATAAGCCATCGCTTCTGTGACTTGCTACGCTCTGCACTGTCCAAAGCGATAGCCTCGGAAGATCTATCGACTGATAGAGCGCGCCCAATAGCGGCCCGGCGGCCCTATCCAACGTCGGAGAGGTATGTATTTTTATGAGACGCCCGGTCGAGAGATGGGTATGGAGACGACAGGATCGGTCGACGGGATCTTCGTCACGCCGGATTCGGGCGAGCAGATGGAGGCCGTCGACGCCGTCGAGGCCGTCGCTGGGAGAGGGCTGCGTGGCGACCGGTATTTTCACGAACGCGGGCTCTACGACCGGCGCGAGGACCTTCCGGAGGCCACGGACGTGACACTGATCGAGATGGAAGCGCTGGAGGCGGCACGGCGAGACGAGGGGATGAAGATAGAACCACGGAAAACCCGACGGAACATCGCCACCCGAAACGTTCCGCTGAATCATCTGGTCGACCGAGAGTTCACGGTCGGCGACGCGACGCTGTCCGGCAAATGAAAATCGCGTAGAATCGGGATGCCGCCTCCCCGATTTGAACCACCGGAAGACTTCGCTGCGCTCGTCTTCCGAGCCCCCGCTCGCTCCGCTCGCGGGGAGGGGGACAGCTCGATCTTCAGTCGAAACTCTCGAATCTAAACCGTGTGAAAAAGCCATGCCGCCTCCCCGATTTGAACGGGGGACAGCTCGATCTTCAGTCGAGTGCTCTCCCAGTCTGAGCTAAGGCGGCCCGCCTCGTGGCGTACCATTATCTCTATCGATGGAACGAAAAAGGATTTCGAATCACGGCGGATGAGCTACCATACCCCATGGCCAGTGCTACGATCGCTCGAAGTAGTCGAAACGGTACGTTTCAGCGACAGGTGGCAAGTTTTCGGCCGGTTCCTCACGCAGGTCGTCCCAGTCTACCCCTCCGGCGGCGGATCGATCGAGCCGTATCTCCGACGCTCGCTCGAACTCCTCGTCTTCGTCGTCTTCGTCGTCGTCGTCGAACCCGTCAGTCTCCGAGGTGAGCCAGGCGTCGATTTCGATATCGAGAATCTGATAGTCGCTGGTGAACAGCGACTCGAAGACGTCGATTGCGAACTCCGCGATAGCCTGCTCGGTCCGGTCCGCATCCGAGGAAAATATGGCTCGCTGCCGCACTGCGAGATAGCCCAGTCGAACCCGGTAGCCATCGGGATGTGACTCGACCGCTATTTCGTTGTCGAACCACCCCTCGAAGACGTCCGGCGTGCCGATAAACGGGAACGTGTCCTGGGCGAGTCTGATCGCCGCTGTCTCGGTTAGCTCCGGCCCGTCCGGTGATTCCGGAGTGAACGCCACTTCCACAGTCTTGAGTTCGGCCCCATCCTCTGACGCCCGAACGCTGACTTCCACAGTCGTCTCCTCGAGGAGCCGCGGGTCGAGATCCACGTCCGGTTCGACAGTAGATCTGGCAGCAAAGGTGCTGGTCTCGACCACTGCACCGGCGTATCGGGCGACGACCTCGAAGGGAACGTTTGCGGTTGCCCTGTCGATAGCGAGCGTGTGTCCGTCCCCTATCTGGTCGGAAACTCGCAGCGAGGCCGTTCGCTCGAAGTCGTATGAGATCGTCTCCGTGGCCAGTTCGCGCTCCTCGTCAGCGGTGTACAGCGTCACTACCATCTCTTGGTCTCCATCGACCGACGGATCGAGGTCTATGGGCAGGCTTTCCACGGTCCGATCTGCCTCGAACTGTCCCGTCTCGAAGCGCTCTCCGGCGTATTCGACGAGCAGATAGAACGGAGCGTCGGCGGTCGCCTCGTCGACGACAAATACGTCTCCCGTACCGCTCTGGTCGGTCAGCGAGAGTCGGCCCTCCGGCCGATCGACGGTGTACTCGATCTCGCGGCGCAACACCGACTCGTCGTCCGCGGCAGTCCGGAGCAAGATGCTGACCCTGACCGTCGTGTGGTTGTCGAGTTCGGGAGCGATCGGTAGCTCCACGTCCGTAGCCGATTGCTCGGCCGAGAAGGTGTCACTCACCGTCGCTTGCCCGTCGTATCGTAGTTCGAGATAGTAATCGACCGAGGCTGAGGCGGCCGTAACCGTCACTGACGATCCATCGCCCACCTGATCGGAGACGCTGATGTATCCGTCGTACGATGAAGAAGCTGATTGCTCGGGCGACTGCTCGTCCTCGTCTCCGAGACAGCCAGCCAAGACAACGACGGACCCCGCAAGAAACGACCGACGGTCTATCGGAACAGTGGCCATATGCCCAAACATGGACGATCAGTAGGTCAACGTATTTGCCGATTAGTACCACGATTGCTACGAATAGATCAGCAGGGCTGCGACGATCTACCAGAGCATAAATATATAAGACGGCTACCAGTAAAACGAAATCATGGGTGTACTCGACTCCTTTGGTTCATTGTTGAGCAGCATCATCGCCGCAGCCGTAATGCTACTGTTCGCAATACTGAGCGTGTTCGTAACCGTCTTTATTGTCGACATCGCTGCGGCGATCGGTGGTCTCTCACCGAGTGACGACTTCGTCCTGCTCGGCGCAGCACTGCTCGCCTCGGCAGCGATCGTCGCCGGCGGGGGTGGCTTCGCGACGCCGGAAGTCGAAGAGTAAAGGCGAGCGACGTTTTCCAGATAGCACTCGTCGACGAATAGTGACAAATCGGTTCGGGCGGGGTCGAACCGAACCCAGACGTGCTCGCTACGCTGCGCGCGACTGGCAGGGTTCGACCCACCCTCGGAGATCTTGCTGTCGCTCACGAAGTTGTTCGCGACAGCAAGGATGGGTTCGGGCGGGTTCGAACCGCCGATCTCGGCCTTGTAAAGGCCGCGTCATAACCAACTAGACCACGAACCCGGCACCGGAAGGAGACGACCCACGGAAATAACGCTTTCTTTCTCGGTCGGTACGCTTACTGTTCTGCTGGCCCACAGCACACGTATGATCGACCGTCGTCTCCGGATCGCGTTCTCACTGACGGTCATCGTCGTGAGCGTCGTGGGCCTCGGTCTGTTCGCCAGTCAGATGGGCCTGCTTCCGTGGTCCGGCGAGCACTCCGATGCAACGGTCGAAGTCGTCGACGAGGACGGCGAGACGCTCGCAGTCGTCGACGCCGAGGTGGCGGACACCCGCTCGGATCGCTACACTGGCCTGAGCGAGCACGATTCGCTGGCTGATGGCGAAGGAATGCTGTTCGTCCACGACGACGAGGACGAGCGCACCTACGTCATGCGGAACATGTCCTTCGGCATCGACATCGTCTTCGTCGACGCCGACGGCCAAATCACGACGATCCACAGCGCGCCTGCACCGGCCCCCGACGAGGACGGCGAGCAGCAGCGCTACAGCGGGACGGGACAGTACGTCCTCGAAGTGCCGCGAGGGTACATGGACGACAACGGCGTTTCGCCCGGCGATCGGATCGAGATCGAGTATCACGACTGACGCGTGGATCGAAAACACATAGAGTCAGCGTCTCGTAAGGGCGTCTATGGCTGACACGCTGGATACGCTCACCGAGCAGGACGGCTGGCAGCAGGAGGGCTTTGCGGCGCGCGTTCACTACGAAGGCGCGGAGGAGTACTACAGCATCGAGTACTACGAACCGAGCGACTGCGTGCTCTACTGGAAAGTGAAGGGAGACGGCGAGACGGCGGTGCCGGTCGGTCGGGAGACAGTACCGACGCCGCTCCGCGATCGGATCCGAATGGACCTCGACGCCGCGGGGATCGACCCGGAGATCGAACGACGCGATATCTAGAGAAACCGGTTAATCTCCCGTTCTAACAAACCCTTTTAGACCGTTGTCTGCTAAACTGAGTGAATGAGCGGCGTCGACTGGAACGAGGACGACCCCTTCGAAGAGCAACGGGACAAGATCGAGAACCCGATGCGGCGGTTGTTCAGTGCCTACGGTAGCCGGTACAGGTTTCAGGTGGTCGTCGGCATCGTTACGAGCATCTTCGCGCGGATCCTCGATCTGCTGCCGCCGATCATGCTGGGCGTCGCTATCGACGCCGTCTTCTTCGAGGAGGTGGGCTACGCCGAGGCGTTCCCGATCGGCGGAAACCTCATCGAGCCAGTCGTCCCCGGAACGACGGAAGGGCAGTTCTGGCTAACGATCGGAATTATCGCGGGCGCGTTCATTCTGGGTTCAGCCTTCCACTGGACGCGTAACTGGGGGTTCAACTCCTTCGCCCAGAACATCCAGCACGACGTCCGGACCGACACCTACGACAAGATGCAGCGACTGAACATGGACTTCTTCGCCGACAAGCAGACCGGCGAGATGATGTCGATCCTCTCGAACGACGTCAACCGCCTCGAACGGTTCCTCAACGACGGCATGAACTCGCTGTTCCGACTCGTCGTAATGGTCTTCGGGATCGGCTTGCTGCTCTTTGCGTACAACTGGCAGCTAGCCCTGGTCGCCTTGCTCCCCGTCCCGCTGATCATGACCTTTACGTATTTCTTTATCAAGATCATTCAGCCGAAGTACGCGGAGGTCCGCTCGACGGTCGGAAACGTCAACTCCAGACTCGAGAACAACCTCGGCGGCATCCAGGTGATCAAGTCGAGCACCACCGAGGACTACGAGTCCGAACGGGTCGACGACGTCTCGATGGACTACTTCGACGCCAACTGGGACGCCATCACCACGCGGATCAAATTCTTCCCCGGCCTGCGCGTCATCGCCGGTATCGGCTTCGTGATCACGTTTATCGTCGGCGGTCTGTGGGTGTTTCAGGGGGCTCCGGGGCCGTTTACCGGCGAACTCCGAACTGGGACGTTCGTCGTCTTCATCCTCTACACCCAGCGGTTCATCTGGCCGATGGCGCAGTTCGGGCAGATCATCAACATGTACCAGCGCGCTCGCGCGTCTTCCGCCCGGATCTTCGGACTGATGGACGAACCGAGTCGGGTCGAGGAGGACCCGAACGCGACCGAACTCACCGTCACGGACGGTCGCGTCGAGTACGACGACGTCTCCTTTGGCTACGACGAGGAGACGATCATCGACGACGTCGACTTCACCGTCGAAGGCGGCGAGACGCTCGCGCTCGTCGGGCCAACCGGTGCCGGGAAGTCGACCGTCCTGAAACTACTGTTGCGGATGTACGATGTCGATGAGGGCGCGATCCGGGTCGACGGCCAGAACCTCCGGAACGTGACGCTCAACAGCCTGCGCCGCTCGATCGGCTACGTCAGCCAAGACACGTTCCTGTTTTACGGCACTGTCGGGGAGAACATCCGCTACGGCACCTTCGACGTCGAGCGCGAGGACGTGATCGAATCCGCGAAGATGGCCGAGGCCCACGAGTTCATCCAGAACCTCCCCGAGGGCTACGACACCGAGGTCGGCGAACGGGGCGTCAAACTCTCCGGCGGCCAGCGCCAGCGGCTCTCGATTGCCCGAGCCATCCTCAAGGATCCCGAGATCCTGATCCTCGACGAGGCGACCAGCGACGTCGACACCGAGACGGAGATGCTGATCCAGCGCAGTCTGAACCGTCTCACCGAGGACCGCACGACGTTCTCGATTGCCCACCGGCTCTCAACGATCAAGGACGCCGAGAAGATCCTCGTCCTCGAAGACGGCCGGATCGTCGAGCGAGGCACCCACGAGGAGCTGCTCGGTAACGACGGGCTCTATGCGCACCTCTGGGGCGTCCAAGCCGGCGAGATCGATAAACTCCCACAGGAGTTCATCGACCGGGCGGCGAAGCGGCAGGCCCGGACCGAGACCGACGACGACTGATCAGGACGACTTGGCGATTCGGGGCCCCGAATCGGCGATCCAGTCGGCCAGCGTGCGGGCCTGGTGCGGCCCTTCGATCCGGTAATCCGCAGCGGTTTCTTCCGCTCCGACTTTGATGGAGACGCCGTCCTCGAGCGTCTCGAACGCGTCCTCGTCGGTCGTGTCGTCGCCGACGTACACCGTCGTCCACTCCTCGTCGTCGGGGACGATACGATCGTAGAGCCACTCGACCGCGGCACCCTTGTTCCAATCAATATCCGGCCGGATTTCCAGGATCGCTTTTCCGGCTGTGAGCTCTAGATCCGCTGACTGCTCGTCGACCGTACGTCTAACCGTCTCTTTGACGGTCGGAATCTCGTCGTCGGCGACCTTGCGGTAGTGGACCGTCGTCGTGACGCGCTTGTCTTCGACGAGACAGCCGCTCACATCGTCGAGCCGGGATTCGAGCGTATCGGCCACTTCGGCGATCGAATCCATCGCCTCTCTGGCGTCCGGATGGACCTCGTTCTCGCCGCGGTAGCGAAGCTCTATACCGTGGTTTCCGGCGTATCCAATATCTTCGACGCCGACACGCTCGTACAGATCATCAAGCGCTCGACCACTGACGACCCCGGTCGCGGTGCCGTCGCTGTTGCGAAGCGTCCGGAGCGTCTGGTCGATACCGGGAAGCGCCGCGGCATCGTCCGGTGTATCGACGATCGGTGCGAGCGTCCCGTCGAAGTCGGTGAGAAAGATCACGCCGTCGCTGTCGGCGATTCGGGCGCGGAGATCGTTGATTATTGGAGCCAGCGTCTCCGCCGATCCGCCTCCTTTTCGATCGGTACGTTCAGCGTCGTTCGTGTTAGTTCGATCTGACATCGGGTTGCCACCTCGTATCGGGGGCACCTCGTTCGACCGCTTCGGCGATTCTGAACTGTTTTTCGATCCAGGCGTAGACGTCGTCCTCGTGAACCTTCGACCGAAGCGTGCTCATGCGTTGCTCGCGCTCGTCGGCGTCCATCGTAAGCGCTCGTTCGATCGCATCGGCCGTTTCGACAGTATCCGACGGATGAACGACGGTCGAACTGTCGCCCATCTGCTCGAACGCACCGGCTAACTCGCTCAAAACGAGAACGCCGTCGTCATCTAACTGCGATGCGACGTACTCCTTCGCGACGAGATTCATGCCGTCTCGGAGCGACGTCACGAGACAGCAGTCCGCGTTTCGATACAGTCCCGCGAGCGAATCCCTGTCGAGCATCTCCGTGGTGTAGATGACCGGTTGCCAGTCGTCCGTGCCGAATCGATCGTTCACCTCCTCGATTTTCGAGGCAACGCGTTCCTGTAACCGCTGATACGCGGGGATATCGCTCCTGCTTTCGGTCCCTTTCTGGACGAACGTTAGCTCCCCTTGCCACTCCGGAGTTGTCTCCCAGAGCCGTTCCAGCGCGGTGAGTCGCTCGACGATGCCTTTGGTGTAATCGAGTCGGTCGACGCCGACGGCGACAAACTGGGAGTCGTCGATGCCGTGGGTCTGCGTGAACTCCTCCCAGAACTCGGCCGCACCCTCCTGCTCGGCCAGATCGGCTTGCTCGTCGGCGTCGATACCGAGTCGGAACCGACGGACGTGGGTCTGGCCGCCGCGGTACCGAATCGCTCCCGTGTCGTAATCGACTCTCGCGTCGAGCAGTCTGTCGGCCGTTTCGAGAAACTGTTGACAGTACAGATCGGTGTGAAACCCGATCATATCGTTCGCAAGGAGTCCGTCAAGCAGCTTCTCCGCGTGCGGACAGGCGCGGAACACGTCCCAGCTCGGCCAGGGCAGATGCCAGAACTGCATGAGAAACGACTCGGGTAGTTGCTCGCGGACTACTCTCGGAGCTAGCCCGAAGTGGTAATCGTGGAACCAGGCGACCGGCTCGTCGTCGTCGCAGACTTCGATCGCCGCCTCGGCGAACAGCTCGTTGACCGTCCGGTAGTGCTCCCAATCGTCCACCGAATAGATCGCACGTGACGTATCCGAGTGTGCGATCGGCCACAGCGCACGGTTGCTGTATCCGTAGTAGTATCCCTCGACCTGATCGTCGTCGAGCATGACTCTCCGGAGGTCGTAGGAGGGATCCTCCGGCGGTACCTTGACGACGTTTTCCTCTACGACTTCATGGTCCGCCTCACCGTCTCCCCAGGCGACCCACGTTCCGCCGAGGGACTGCATCATCGGATCGAGTACAGCAGTTACACCGCCCGCGGGTCGATTTACGGAGATCCCGTCGCCGTCGTACTCGTGACTGTACGGCTCGCGGTTCGAGACGATGATCGGTTCTCTGCCGTCGAGAAACGACGCGGCCGCGTCGGCAGTTCGCACCGTGGGTTGGTCGCTCATCCGTCTGTATCACCTGCTGGGCCGTATCCTGTAATTCCTGCCACAGCACAGCGATTCACGGTGGATCGCTCCACGGAGGTCTGATCGGTCATTGCTCCGGTATATATTCGTTCGTCAGCCGCTTAAGCGGGGTCACCGTTGGCCACAGTTTCGAACCGTTCGGAGCACCATATCGAAGCATAAGCTGGAATTTCGATACGTAACAGTGGCATACCCGCAACTGTTCGTGACGGCACACGCGTCAGAACGATTCCTGGCCTCCCTCGCCGTCCTCTCCCGGTTCACTCTCATCCTGTCGCTCCTGGCCGGTCGTGGGGGGGTCTCGATCGCTGTAGTTCTTCCGTCCGATCGCCTCATCGCCGACCATCGTCAGCACCGCCTGCTGGACGCTGTTTTTCGACTCGAACGACTGGGAACCCATCGGTTCGAGCAGTTCTTCGAGCGTGGCCGACCCCTCTTCGAACTCCAGCGTCTCGGAGCCGTAGTCGTCGAGCAGTTCCTCCGCCTCGACGGGATACTCCATCTCGTCGAGTTCGTCGTCCAGGTCACCGAACTCGACGCCAATGGCCTTGCTATCGTCGGTCGCGTCTGCATCGGTGTCAGTGTCTGTCATTGCACTCCCCTATGGAGATTCAACAACGCCACGGCACAAAACCGCATGTCCCCACCTGTTTTATAATTCGGCCGCAACTCACTGGACGTGCATCTCAGCGACCACACCTGGACGGACGCCGCCGACGTAGACGCCGACGTCGCCATCGTACCGGTCGGAAGCACGGAACAGCACGGTCCGCACGCGCCGCTTGGCACCGACGCGATTACTGCCGAAGCGGTCGCGGAGGCGGGAGCCGAGGAGTACGGGGAAGTCGTCGTCGCACCGCCGATTCCGGTCGGCGTCGCCGAGGAACACCGCCAGTTTCCCGGTACGCTCTGGGTGAGCGAGAACACCTTCCGCTCGTACGTCCGCGAGACGATCGACAGCCTCGCGTACCACGGCTGGGATCGGGTCGTCATCGTGAACGGTCACGGGGGAAACACCGACGCACTCCGCGAGGTCGCCGGGCGGATCACGCGCCACGACGACGCTTACGCGGTTCCGTTCACCTGGTTCGAGGCGGTCGGCGACCACGGCTCTGACATGGGCCACGGCGGGCCACTGGAGACGGCACTCCTCCGTCACGTCCGGCCCGAGAGCGTCGCCGAGGACCGGATCGAGGAGGCACGAGAGGGTGCCAGCGACGGCTGGGGCGAGTGGCAAAGCGGCGTCAACCTCGCGTACGACTCCGCGGAGTTCACCGAGAACGGCGTCGTCGGCGATCCGGCCGAGGGAGATGCGGAGCGCGGCGAGGAACTGCTCGAACTGGCGGCAGAGGCGCTCGCTGAGCTACTGGATACGGTAGCGACGCGAGACGTAGTGCGGCCGGAGAACAAGTGATTCGACGGTCGCTGCTCGACTGACGGGGGGCAAATGCTTATCCGACGGGCGCGGCGCTACTCCTCGTCCGCCTCGTCCTCGCCGGCCGCGTCTTCGAGGGAGCTCTTGAGATCAGGAATCGTCGCCGTCAGATCGCCGACCTGTTCGTTGGCGTCCTCGATGGTCTCTATTAGGTCCTCGACCTCCGCGATCGATTCCTCCAGATCGTCGGCGTCATCGAACGCGTCGGCACGCTGGCCCATCGTGAACCACTTCTTTGCGTCGCGAAGGTGATCAGCCGCCTCGCCGACGTCGAGCGCCGACCGCAGCGAGTTGAGCACCCCGAGGACGTTCTCACCCTGGGTCTCCCAGACCGTTTCGCTGTCGGGGAGTTCGGCTCGCGCGTCCTCCAGCGACGATTCGACGTCGTCTCGCATCTCCGATGCCGCCTCGCCGAACAGTTCGTCGTCGTCGAGCGTTGACTGACTCATACGCATACTTCTATCCGATCGCTGTTAAAAAGTCGCCCGAAAGTGAAAGTAAAATCGCGGATTTGGGCCGTTTTTTCGGCCAATCTGGCGAGTCTGTCGACTCGACATGAACGGCTACGCTTCTTCGCTCCCCGTTGCAACGCCGAACTGGCTCTCTCGGGCTCGCTCGCGCTGTTCGCGCACCAGATCGAGTCGCTCCTCCACGTCGCCGAGGACGAGCAGAGCGTAGTACCGGAGATAGCTCTGGACGGGTACCTGCAGGACGGCAGCGACACCTGCCAGCAGTACGAGGCCGATGAACGCGGCGACGACGACGAGCGCCAGTCCCGGGCCCGACGTGACGCCGAGTCCGCCCACGACGATAACGGTCCCGAACACCACTGCGAGCGCGAGCGCAACGAGTCCGCCAGCGAACGCAAGGACAGTCGTGACGGCCGCCGCGAGGAGGAGGCCGAGAACGTACTGCACGACCACGAAGACTAGAAACTCGGCAGGTTGGGCACGCAGTGCAGTCCAGACCCGCGCCCAACCGGAGCGGATGCCCCGCTCTTCCTGTATCATCGTCGGGACGACGAAGTAGGTAGTCAGACTGCTGACGACAGTCGTCGCGAGTGCGACGAACGCGCCCACTGAAGCGGCATACCCCACCGCGTCGGCGAGCGAGTCGGCGATGCCGAGTTCCAGCACGGCCAGTGCCGTGCCGGCGACCGCAACTGTTGCGACGAGGCCGAGTCCAAGCCGGAACGCGAGCAGTGAAAGACCCTGCTTCCAGCGCCGGGCCGTGTACATCCGGACGGTGACATTACCACTCCGAAGCGACTCGACGAAGACGAACTCGGCGATAGAGGCGAGCGCGACAAACGCCAGCGCGAACAGCGCGAAGACGACGGCAGCGACCGCGACTGCCAGCAGTAGATCCTCGGGGATCGCTCCCGGATCGGCATCGGCGACCGGCCCGTCCGCAAACGCCTCGCCCGTCGTGATCTCTTCGAGGGTCGGGCCGCTGTAGGTCGGGTCGACTGATGGCGGGATCGGCGGGACGTTCGCCGAGAGGCTGATCCCGCCACCGCTGAGCAGGAAGACGACGACGGAGAGTTTGAGAATTCGGCCTGGCGCAAACGGCGTCATGAGTTCCCGCGTGAGATCGATCGCGTCGCCGACGGATCTGACTGCAGATAGACTCATACGGAAACGTAAGAGGGCCAGCATAAAATACGCTGTCGGAGGGCGTATGATCACGCTTCGGATCGGTGGGCAGCGTCGAGATGGCTAGTTCGTTCGCCGCGACGAATATCCTCGACGCGGCTCTCCCCACTCACCGCGACGAATATCCTCGACGCGGCTCTCACCGCTCACCGCGACGAATATCCTCGACGCGGCTCTCACCGCTCACCGCGACGAATATCCTCGACCCGCATCATCGGATAGCCGTCCTCCATCTCCATTCTCGTCAGCACCTCGCTGTCCTCGTACTCGATAGTGATCTCGACTTCCATGAACTCGCCTGTCAGTTCCGTGTAGCCGTGGTCGATGGCCGCGTCGAGTTCGTCTTCGAGGATATCGACGCGCACCTCGGCGGCGTGGGGCTGGTTCTCGATCGACTCCTCCATGGCGCGTTCGAGGCTCGACGCGCTAGCGGGACTCACCGGCGTCCCCGCGAACTGATGATACAGCGTCCCGAACTTGATACCGGCCTCGAAACATGCGCGTTCGCCCTCTCGTGGGTCCATACTCGAACGTTTGGGACTCCGCGTAAATCACCTTGGAAACCGGGTGCCCGCCACAGACACAAACCGTATGGTACTTGTCTCGCCTGGTCCACTGAACGAGTGAATGGACGAACCCGTACTGCTCACCGGCGCAAGTGGCCGGGTCGGCTCCGCGATTCTCGGCGGTATCGCCGACGAGTACGAGTGGCGACTCCTCGACCGGGAGCCGCCGACTGGCGACACGCCCGGTGAGTACATCGTCGCTGACGTCACCAACGAGGCCGCCCTCCGCGAGGCGATGGAGGACGTCCGCGTGGTCATCCACCTCGCTGGCGATCCGCGTCCGGAAGCCCCCTGGAACAGCGTCCTGGAGAACAACATCGACGGCACGAAGAAGGTGTTCGACATCGCGGCCAAGACCGGCGTCGAGAAAGTCGTCTTCGCCTCGTCGAACCACGCTGTCGGCGCGTACGAGACGGAAGACCGGACGCCCGATATGTATCGCGACAAGCACGAGTACCGCCTCGACGGTTCCGAACTCCCCCGCCCGAGCAACCTCTACGGCGTCAGTAAAGCCGCCGGCGAGACGCTCGGCCGGTACTACCACGACCACTACGACCTGAGCGTCGCCTGTGTCCGAATCGGCAACCTCACCAAAGGCCACCCACCGATCGACTACGAGCGCGGACAGGCCATGTGGCTCTCCTACCGGGACTGTGCCCACCTCTTCGACCGCTGTATCAAGGCTGACTACGACTACGAGGTCGTGTATGGGATCTCCGACAACAACCGCAAGTACTACTCGCTCGAACGCGCGAGGGACGTGCTGGGCTACGACCCACGGGACAACTCCGCCGAGTTCGAGGGCGAAAAGCGGACACGAAGCGAGTAGCTACTCGAACAGTCCGTCGACGTCCCGCTCACGGTGTTTGCGGCGCTCGACGTGCTCACTCAAGCGCTGGTGGATGATACCCCTGTTCTCCGGATCGCCGACGAAATCGATGACGAGCGTCAGGAACGTCGTCTCCGCGTCGCCGAGTTCCTCGCGCGCGTATTCGATCCCGTTCTCGAGTACCCTCTCGTCGTACTGCTCCGATTCCTCGGCCAGCACCTCGGCGGCCGCGAAGGCGGCGTCGACGTCGAGGTCCGACAGCGCGAGCGCGGTTCCGTCGTGGGTGAGGAGTGGCGGCTCCCGCCGCTCGATTAGCTCCGTGTCGGTAGCGAGCGTTCCGAGATACGCCCGGACGGGGTCGAGAGCCACGCCGCGATAGGGCTCGGAAAGTCCATCGAGATAGTCGAGTGCGCTCTCGGCGAGCCCCGTCGCACCGTCCCAGTTTCGGTTCCGGGCGTGGTAGACCGCGGCGGTACACTGGATCAGGCCGTGCAGAAAGCGCTCGTCGTCCGTGCCGTCGTCTAGATCGAGCCAACGCTCCTCCCAGGCGTCGTGGGCGGCGTGGTACTCGCCGGCGTTGTAGATAGCGATGCCGGCCCGCAGTTCCGCGTCCATACTTACTGGTTCGTCCCGATGGAGGTAAGCGTCCCGGCAGACGATCCCCACCCCCTTTCGCCTGCACCGAATAGGCGGGATTTTTAATCCGGGGATACATCCGACCCGTGTATGCGCGTCGCGATGGTTTCGTTCGAGACAGTTCACCAACGTGACGCATCACCCCACCGACGTGTCGACCGGATCGCCAGGGCACTGGTCGAGCGGGGCCACAACGTTCACGTCTTTTGCTCGCAGTGGTGGGAAAAACGGATCGACACCTTCGAAAGCGAGGAGATCACCTACCACGGTGTCGTCAGGTCGACCGACTCGAAACGATCCTTCCTCCTCACGCTCCCCTTCGCGATCAACGGCTGTAACCCCGACGTGGTACACGCCGCAGCAACGTACCCGCCTGCGGTTACGTCTGCAAGCTTCGGCGCGACGCTGGCGCGGACCCCCCTGCTCTGTGACTGGTACGATCCGGCGGTCGGTGACGGCTTTCTCTCCCGCCGGGCGCTCTCGGCACCGGATCGGATCGCCGTCCCCTCCAGACTCGTCCGGACCCGACTGCGCGAGAACGGGGCGGACGCCGACCGGACACAGGTCGTCCCCAACAGCGTCGACTTCGACCTGATCCGCGAGACCGAACCGGCCGACGAGCGTCACATCGTCTACGCGCGCGACCTCGACGAGGGGGCGAACCTCGAAAGCCTCCTGCTCGCCCTCGCCGAGTTGCGCGAGTTCGACTGGTCCGCAACCGTAATCGGCGACGGCCCCCGGCGCGCGGAGTACGAACGGCAGGTCCGCGACCTGCGGATCGACGACCGGATCACCTTCGCCGGCGCGCTCTCCCGCGAGGAGCGAGTCTCGATCTACCGGAGCGCCCACGTCTTCGTCCAGACGGCCCACCAGTGTCGCTTCCCGACCGAGATGCTCTGGGGCCTGGCCTGTGGCTGTGTCGGCATCGTCGAGTATCACGTCGACTCCAGCGCCCACGAACTCGTCGAAGGGCGCGAGCGTGGCTTCCGGACAACCTCGGAGAGCGAACTCGCCGACGCCATCCGCGCGGCCGGCGAGATGGACTCGAAAACGGTCGACGAGGAGTTCGCAGGCTTCGACCGCGGGGCAGTCCTCGAACAGTATCTGGATCTGTACCGGGAGCTTCGAAAGCAGTACGGGGTCCTCTAACGGTAGTTCGGTCGGTTTGCAGTGAGACTTCGAAGAGTGTAGCGTATCGCTTCGAGAGTTTCGATCAGAGCCGTGAGATCGCTACTCGTCGTCGGGCCGGCGGTCCGCCGTCTCTGCCACGCTGACCGCCGCGGCGTTCTCGGCGACGTCGTGGACGCGGACGATATCTGCCCCACGCTCGGCCGCGAGTGTCGTTCCGGCGACAGTCGAGGGAAGTCGCTCGTCGGCATCCTGGCCCGAGAGCGCGAACATCGACTTGTGGGAGTGGCCGATCATGATCGGGCAACCGAGCGCCGCGAGTTCGTCACAGCGGTCCAGCAGTTCGAAGCTCTCGGCCGAACGCTTGCCGAAGCCCAGTCCGGGATCGACGATGATCTGCTCGCGCTCTACGCCCGCCTTTTCGGCGAGCAGGACCCGCTCGGCGAGTTGGTCGATCACGTCCTCGACGACGTCGTCGTACTCGATCTCGTTGGTGGGATCGACCGGCGCGTCGACGCTGTGCATGACGACCAGCGCGGCGTCGTGCTCGGCGGCGACAAAGCGCATCTCGGGGTCTTCCAGCCCGGAAACGTCGTTGATGATGTCCGCGCCGGCCTCGACGGCGGCGCGAGCGACCGGGGCCTTGCGGGTGTCCACGGAGATCATGGCGTCGAGCTCCGAGATGGCCTCGATCACGGGAACGACGCGGTCTATCTCCTCCTCGACGGTGACGGGTTCGGCGCCGGGCCGGGTGCTCTCGCCGCCGACATCGAGTATCGCGGCACCGTTTGCGACCATCCGCTCGGCGCGTTCGGTAGCGTCCTCGATGGCGTTGTACTCGCCGCCGTCGTGGAAGCTATCGGGCGTGATGTTGAGGATACCCATCACCGCGGTGCCGGTGTCCCACGGGTAGTCCAGGTCGGGATCGGCAGTCCGAATCCCGAGGCTCTCGCGGATCTCCCCGCCGACCACGGAGAGCCCGTAGGGCTGGCCGTCGAGTTTGTCGACGAGGCGTTTGAACTGGGCCATCGTCCCCATCAACACGACGTCGATGATGACGTCGTCCTGATCGTTCAGACCCGAGAGCGCGCACTCGCCGCCGAGACTGAGCATCTCCTCTTTGAGATACTGTGCCTGGCGGTTCTGCACCCGCGTTTTGAGCACGCGGTGGACTCCCTTGCCACGCATCCGCCAGACACCGGGATCGGTGACGTGGGCGTCCGAGAGTACCGCTCTGGCGTCCTCTAGCTCCTCGACGCGCTTGGGGATCTGTAGGCGCGTCCAGCGCGTCCGGGCCTCCGCGACGGTGAGTAGCGATCCAGTGACGAGCACGCAGTCGTCCTCGTCCGCTTCACGGAGTGCTCGCGAGAGCGCCCCCTCGACGGAGTTGTTGGTGACGACGTCGTCAGCGCCGCTGGCCTCGAACACCCGCGCGAGCACGGCCTCGTCCTCCGCCCGGTCGATATCCGGCTGGCACGCCACGACGCGGTCGGCGGTCGGGAGCGTCGCCGCCATCGCGCGGTGGTCCTTGTCGTGCATCGCACCGAAGACGAAGTGGAGGTCGTCGTACTCGAACTCCTCTAAAACGTCCGCGATCCGCTCACAGGCGCCGGGGTTGTGTGCGCCATCGAGCACGGTGAGTGGCTCCTGCTCGACGACCTCGAACCGTCCGGGCCAGTGGGATCGACGCAAGCCAGTTGCGATGGTGTCTTCGGTGAGGCTGTCGCCGACCTGGCGGGCAAGCGTGACCGCGATAGCCGCGTTTTCGGCCTGATGCTCGCCCAGTGTCGGGATCCGGGTGTCGACCGACCAACCGGGCCCCTCGACACCGACCGCGGCTTCGGTGTGATTCGTCCGGCCGCCGTAGGTCGGCACTACCTCGCCGTGCTCGCCGACCGTGACGACGTCGCCCGCGACCGAGCGGACGGCTTCGAGTGCGTCCCCTTCGACGCCCGCGACCAGCGGGGCCTCGGCGGGTGCGACGTGGGCCTTGTCGCGGGCGATCTCCTCGACCGTATCGCCGAGGACGTCGGTATGCTCCAGCGTGACGGAGGTGATGGCGCTGGCGACCGGATCCACTACGCTGGTGGCGTCCTTTTTGCCGCCGATGCCGACCTCCAGGACGGCGACGTCGACCTCCTCGCGGGCGAACTGCCAGAGCGCCATCGCGGTGGTCGCCTCGAAGAACGTCGGCGAGATCCCCTCTGCACCCCGGTCACGGACGTGCTCCTCGATGTGGTCGACGAACTCGCAGACCGCTCCTTTCGGGATCTTGCGCCCGTCGACACGGATGCGCTCGCGGAGATCGTCGAGATGTGGCGACGTAAACAGCCCGACAGTGAGTCCCGCCTCCCGCAAGATAGACTCGGTCATCCGCGCCGTGCTCCCCTTACCGTTGGAGCCGGCGATCTGCACGCACGTGAGGTCGTCGTGTGGGTCGTCCAGTGCGGCGAGCAGATCATCGGTCGACTCGATCCCGGGGCGGGGGCCGAACCGACGCAGATCGTAGAGGAAGTTCGCCGCGTCGTGGAACTTCATACCCAACACGTCCGGTGCCGAGTGCTTGAGGCTGTCGGAAGGCGCTACTCCATCCGCTCGTAGACGACGTAGTACGCGGCCACGAGGACGATCAACAGGATCGCGAAGGAGATCGCCGCGGTCAGCGCTTCGTTGCCCGTCGGGAAGTCCGCAAGTCGGAAACTGATGATCTCCCGGGCGATAGCAATAATGGCCGCTCCAATGACGATCCGGACGACCGGATCGTCGCGGACGTACGCCAGCAGGGTCCGGTGCACCTCGACGAGGATCAATAACAACAGGACGGTATCCAGAAGGTCGACGACAGCGAGTGGCTGTGTGAACCGCCCGGAGGAAAACAGCTCGTAGAGCCCGATCAGGACGTCGAAGATGCCGACCAGAAACAGCACCAACAGGATATAGGCTGTCGCGAGGACGAGCCAGCGCATAACGTTCTCCGACGGTACCGTGGCACGCGACGCCAAACTGCTCATGGCTCATCCATGGAGCGAGCACAGTTAAAAACCGGCACGCACTTTCGGGAGTTCGAATGCTCCTACCGTCGCCGAGACCGCCTGCTGGGGCTATTCGCGAATTCCGAACGGTCGTATAGGAGGGACTCGCGGGTTTTATATTCGAGGAAAGACGATATTCGCGCGCTATGGGACACACTTTGACAGAGAAGATCCTCGAGGATCATCTCGTCGAGGGCGAACTGACGCCCGGCGAGGAGATCGGTATCGAGATCGATCAGGTACTTACACAGGACACGACGGGAACGATGGTCTGGCTACAGTTCGAGGCGATGGGGCTGGAGGAAGTCCAGACCGAGATCGCTGCACAGTACTGTGATCACCAGACCTATCAGTTCGACTTCAAGAACACGGACGACCACCGATTCCTGCGTTCTGCGGCCGGCACCTTCGGGGCACACTTCTCCCGCCCCGGCAACGGTATCTGTCACAACGTTCACCGCGAGAACTTCGCGGCACCCGGCAAGACGATGCTGGGTTCGGACTCCCACACCCCGACGCCTGGCGGCCTCGGCGAACTCGCCATCGGCGCGGGTGGGATCGATGTCACCGTCGCTATGGGCGGTGCGCCGTACTACATCGAGATGCCGGAAGTCGTCAACGTCCGACTCGAGGGCGCGCTCCCCGAGTGGGCGACCGCAAAAGACGTCATCTTGGAGCTGCTCCGACGGCTGTCCGTGAAAGGCGGCGTCGGCAAGATTCTCGAATACACCGGCCCCGGCGTCGAGACGCTCACCGCGCCCGAGCGCATGACGATCACCAACATGGGGACGGAACTCGGTGCGACTTCATCTATCTTCCCGACCGACGACCAGACGAAAGACTATCTCGAGCGCGTCGGCCGCGGCGAGGACTTCGCCGAGATGCAGCCTGACGACGACGCGGAGTATCACGACGAGATCGTCGTCGATCTCTCCGATCTCGAACCGCTCATCGCGGAACCGTCGATGCCCGACAAGGTCGTCCCGGTCAGCGAGGCCGCCGGCCAGGACGTCGAGCAGGTCATCGTCGGCTCCTGTACGAACGGCGGCTACGAGGACATCCTCCCGGTCGCGAAGATGCTTGAAGGCCGCGAGGTCGCGATGTCGACCGAGACGATCGTCGCGCCTGCCTCCAAGCAGGCCTCCGAGATGCTCGCCCGTGAGGGCTGGGTCGCGGAGATGATGGCCGCTGGTGTCAACTTCTCCGAGTCGACCTGCGGTGCCTGTATCGGTATCGGCCACGTGCCGGCAAGCGATTCGGTCTCGCTGCGAACCTTCAACCGTAACTTCGAGGGGCGCTCCGGAATCGAAGACGACAACGTCTACCTCTGTTCGCCGGAGGTCGCCGCCGCCGCGGCGATCAAAGGCGAAATCGTCGATCCGCGCGACCTCGCAGAGGAAGAGGACATCGAAGCGCCCGGCATCGAGCTCCCCGACACCTACGACGGCTCCAAGACGGACCTCATCGCGCCGGACGATGCCATCGACGACGAGCTTATCAAAGGCCCCAACATCGGCGACGTACCGCTGAAGGATGCCCTCGACAGCAAACTCGAAGGCGAAGCGCTGCTGAAGATGGACGACAACATCACGACCGACCACATCATCCCTGCAACCCAGGACATCCTGATGTACCGGTCGAACATCGACAAGCTCTCCGAGTTCACGCTATCGCGCGTCGACGACACGTTCGCACAGCGAGCGGCCGACGCCGACGGCGGCTTCCTCGTCGCTGGCGAGAACTACGGTCAAGGCTCCTCGCGCGAACACGCCGCCATGTGCCCGATGTATCTGGGCATCGAGGGCGTGCTCGCACAGAGCTTCGCCCGGATCCACCGCGCGAACCTCTTTAACTTCGGTCTGCTCCCGCTGATCATCGACGAGGACACCTACGAGAAGATCGATCAGGGCGACGACATCGAGATCGTCGACGACGTCCGCGAGGCCGTCGAGAGCGGGCAGGAAGAGTTCACCGTCCGCGTCAACGACGACTGGGAAGCGACCGCGACGCTGGACGCCTCCGAGCGCGAGCGCGACATGCTCGCAGTCGGTGGCAAGCTCGCATGGACGAAAGAGCAGGCCCAGGGCGGCGATAGTCCTGCGCCGGCAGACGATTAAAGCGAGATCCGAGCGGAGCGAGGATCTCGTTACTGCGAACGGGGAGGAACGAGCCGTGAGTAGCGAGATCCGCGCAGCGGATCTCGTCATGGCGAGCGGGCCAGCGCCCCACAAGACGCCAGATCCGATTTTTCACACACCACCCCCCGAGCGACGCGCCTACATACAGTTTAGCCAGCGGACGTCGATCGGGTACACGTATGCCGAGTTGCTGGCTGTCGGCGTGCTGTGGACGGTGCTCACCGTCGGGTTCGAGTTCCTGGTCGGCTACGTCGAGGGGACGCCGGTGTCGGTGACGCTCGGGCAGTACGACATGCTGGCCGGGCAGGTCTGGATCGCCGTTCCGATCACGTTACTCGTTTCCCCGCTCATCTTTGGCTGGTATCTCTCCGCCTAAGTCGACGACCGGCCGTCCGAACGATAGGGCTTAACGACCCTCGGTACGTAGTCCGGACAGTGACGTCCCCGCCGGACGACTCCGCGACAGACGTACGGGTACGGCGAGCGGAGCGGGCAGATCTCCTCGCCATCTATGGGATCGAGAAAGCGTCGTTTTCGAGCCCCTGGCCGTTCGACGCGTTCGAGCGCCACCTCTCGACGCCGGGGTTTCTCGTCGCCGTCGACGGCGAGGCACCACCCGGGAACGGCCAGATCGACGCCGCGGACGTGGTGGGATTCATCGTCGCCGACGTCATCCCGAACCACGGCCAACCGCTCGGTCACGTCAAGGATCTGGCCGTCTATCCCGACCGCCGTGGCCGGGGTATCGGGACGGAACTGCTCCAGCACGGCCTGCAAGCGCTGCACGATCAGTCCGTCCACTCGGTGAAGCTCGAAGTTCGGGAGAGCAACGAGGGAGCGCAACGGCTGTACAGTCGCTCCGGGTTCCGGCCACTGCGACGCGTACCACGGTACTACGACGACGGCGAAGACGCGATCATCATGGTTCGCTCGTTCGAGTGATACTGCGCGCAGATCACCGTACAGTGACAGAACCGTGGCAACCACACTCGCGTGCCTGACGGCCGAACCTGTCACGAACGCCGATTTTGCGATCACGATCGGTCTGCCTCGAACCACGGAGTCGGAGACGCGGTAGCCTTTTGCGAGCGAACACGTAACGGTGAGATATGGGATATGCCTGTCCGGTGTGTGAGGCCCCACAGGCCGACGGAGAACACCTCGCGAACCACCTCGCGATCACCGCGATACTCGGCCGAGAGGGTCACGAGGAGTGGCTGACCGAGCACGCCCCGGAGTGGGAGGAGTCCGAACCGAGCGAACTCGCCGAGGAAATCGTCGACGCAGTGCCCGAAACCGAGTTCCCCCAGATGTTCGAGGACACGACCGGGGGGCACGCCCACGAGCACGGCGGCCAGTCGGGAGCCACCTTCGAGCAGGAACTCGCAGAGCAGACGGCGGGTCGTGGTCGCGATGACCTCACGGACGAGACGCGAGACGTCCTCGCGGAGGCCCGCGAGATGACCGAAGCGATGCTCGAAGACGGCGAAACCGAGGAGAGCGAGGAGAGCTGAGGACTCCCGGACAGGGATCGAGTCGTGAAGTCGGAACCGGTAACTTTCCGGCTACAAAGATTCGAGTATGCACACTACGGGACTGCTCTCTCCGGACGACGAGACCGCAGCCAGGGAGTCCTACGAGACGCTGGGACCGGCCGCACAGACCGTCGTCAAAGAGACGGCGAAGGCGATGGCCTTTGACGCCGCCGAGTACGACGAGCGCGTGACGAGCGACGTAATCGAGACCGCCCGGGACGCGCTGTTTGCCTCCCTCCTGCAGGTCCGGATCGGCACCGACGAGGAGTACGACGAGTGGAACGCGGCGTTCGACGGGACGGTCGAAGAGCGCGGGAGCGAGCACGTCGCAAACGTCGTCTGGCACGTCGGCCCGGAGGGGAACGCGGTGGCCGCGACGTTCCAGGAGAAAGAACAGGCGGCAGTCGCGACGCTTCGTAGGCAGGCGTTCGGAAGCCTCTACAGCGATATCGTCCGGCAGTAACACCCACCGAACTCAACTGTCCGCAGACTGTAGTACCGACTGTGACACTCGACCCAGTCCGACTCGGACAGCGGCTGGACGACGAGTTCGGTGGCAAGCCCGGCGAACAACGGGTCGTCACCCGACAGGCTGTCGACCTTCACGACGCCGGCAAGTACGCGGCGGATACGGGCACCGAACTAACCGTCGAAGAGATCATCGACCACCTCGGAGACGCACCCGAGCAGACGCTTGCGGAACGATGGAACTGGTGGATGGGGGCACTCGACGTCGCCTACGGCGGCTACGAACGCTTTTCGGTGCGACGATACCCGGAGTGACAGCCACTCGCCCTGCGACGACCGCATGCCGCAACCGACAGCCCCGTGAGCCGTGAGTCCGTCCGGGGACGTATGGACGAGCACGACACCGCGGAGAACGACGACTGGACGGTACTGGAATCCGTGACCGAGTACGAAACCGGCTGGTACGACGGCGGCTACGACCTCGTCGAGCAGCCCAACGGGACGACGAAACGCTACTACTGGGCGGAACTGCCGCCTGCTGTCGTCGTCGTCGCCGTCGCGGACGATCAGCTAGTCTGCGTCGAACAGTACCGGCCGACGATCCGTGAGACACAACTCGAACTCCCCGCGGGAATCGTCGAGGACGGGGAGTCCTACACCACCGCGGGGGCCCGAGAACTCCGCGAGGAGACCGGCTTCGATCCCGCCGGCACGTCGCTCTTGCAGACGTACAAGGTGGCGACGGGCGTTCTCCGCCACGACCGCGGAATCGTCTTCGCGGAGGGGCTAACCCCCGTCGAACGCGAACTCGACGACAACGAGTTCCTCGAAGTCCGGACGGTACCGGTCGATGAAGCGGTCGAACACGCCCGGGAGGCCCCGACCAACGACGCAACTATCAACGGGGTCCTCCTCGCCAGTGAGGAGGGGCTACTGTAACCTACAACTAGGGTCATAGAACGGTTAGCATACCTGTATTTCTCTCCCCCGGAATCAATTGATATAGGTAGTACACATAACGTAGTGTGGATACTGGGGTCGGTTTACTCACTCCTATTCTTGTTCTGATTTCACATCTTCGAGGGTGTCGGCGTCTACGCGATCTATTTGCTGCTGGTTGATGTGAATACTCCCAGAGTACGCTACTGAGTGTTCGGACTGAAGATGATGCCGTACTGCATCACGGATCAATTCGCTCTTGCTCGTATACTGGTTGGACTCATCGAGATTCGCTTCGATATCTTCCTCCATACCATCGGGCAACTCAAGCTCAAAGGTTCCCATCTCTGGGACAGTCTACGGCACCGATACTGAAAGAATTGGGGCGAAGAGTACATTGGCGGTTCGTTCGATACGCACGTTTATTCTAACGGCTGAATCACCGCATTTCGAATGCAAACAACATCTTGTAAATCGTTCTATGACATCCTCTACAACGCAAGGTAGCCCAGCGTAAGCCACGGGCCGACGAGCACTAGCAGTGCGAGGAGCAGTTTGAGCGCCCCGCCGCCACAGAGTGCTCCGACCAGTCGAGCGGCGTCCATAGGCGGACGGAGAGGAAGCGACTATTTGGTTACGAGCAGTATACAGGCTGGTACGGTCTTCCTAGCGGTATCGAAGCGGCTAGAACTGGTCCTGTAACTCGATCTCGGCGACGATATCGTACGGGTCTTTGCCTTTCCGAATCGCATCGAGCATAGTGAAGGCGTCCCCAGGCGAGAGGAAGTGGGTCGTGACGGCGCGACCGAGCGGGGTCGGTTCGAAGCCGTCGATGAACTCGTACTCTAGCAGTTTGCCGACGGCGTGCTTGGTCGGAACGTCGCCGAGCATCCGACCGTTGAGTCGCTGGGTCGCCTTGCCGGCGACAGTGATGTTGGCCAGTGTCTCCTCGACGGCCGCGCGCTCGTCGTAGATAGTCCGAACCGACTCCATATCGCCTTTGAGCAGTTTGAACGCGACCTCGTCCTCGGTCATCTCCATGCTGGAGTGATAGCTGGTGTCGGGTTCGACCAGGACGTAGACGGTCCCCTTGTCGTGGTAGTCGGGGCGGCCTGCCCGTCCGAGCATCTGATGGAACTCCTGAACGGAGAGCCACTCGATCCCCATCGCGAGCGTGTCGAAGATCACCTGCGAGGCGGGGAAGTCGACACCCGCCGCGAGCGCGGCCGTCGTCACGACCGCCGCGAGATCCTGATCTCCGAACTTCCGTTCGACGGATTTTCGCTGGCCGTAATCGAGACCGGCATGATACGGCGCGGAGTCGTACTCCAACTTCCTGCTGACCTCGTGACAGCGCCGTCTGGAGTTCGTGAAGATGATCGTCTGCCCGCGATACCCTTTCGAGGATTTGCTGTCGAACTCGCGTTTGACCAGTTTGTTCTCCAGACGCGTCTTCTCGCGCTGGTCCGCGAAGGTGACGTGACGTTCGATCGGCACCGGCCGCTCCTCGAACTCGACCAGGTTTGCGCGCAGGCCCTGTGCGAGTTCGCGGGGGTTCCCGACAGTTGCAGAGAGATAGACCCACTGCGCGCCATCGTAGCCGGATCGACCCTTCGCTCGCTCCTCGCAGTAGTACTTGAGCCGCGAGATCATCCCGTCGAGGCGGTGGCCCCGTTCGTCCTCTTTGAGCGTGTGCACCTCGTCGATGACGACGGTGCCGATATCGCCCATATCCCGGCCGGTCCGGAGCGCGTGATCGATCCCCTCGTAGGTTCCGACGATCACGTCGGCGCTGGGGTCGAACCGGCTGCCGTTGTCCCGGACGCGGCTCGCGCCGACACGGATCGTCACGTCGACGAGATCGCCGTACTCGTCCTCGAAGTCCTCGTGTTTCTGGTTGGCCAGCGCGACCAGCGGGACGAGAAAGAGCATCTTTCCGTTCCCGTTGAGCACGCGGTCCAGCCCCGTCATCTCGCCGACGAGCGTCTTCCCGGTCGCCGTTGCGCTCACGACGAGTTGGTCGTCGCCCTCCAGCAGGCCGTTCTCGATGGCCAGGCTCTGGACCGGCAACAGCGTATCGAACCGGTCCTCCAGAAGTCCCTGTACGCCAGGATGGAGGTTCAGCGAATCCACGCGGACGCGCTCGATTTCGTCATTTGTCGCACTGATCTCGTCGAATTTCGTCAGATCCGGGTCGAGGTGGCCCTGCAGGAGGTTCGTGACTCGCTCCAGGTCCTGAACATCGAGCAGTAGCTCTTCGAGTCGCTCCTGGGCGGCGCTCGTCACCTCGCCCTGATAGGAGAGTTCGCGTTCGAGTTCGACTTTCGCACAGGTCGGACAGACGTACTCGTCGTCTTTCTTGATCGCTGTATCGCTCGTTAGGGGCGAGTAGCGACCGTCCGAGGCGCAGATCCGACACGTCCGGACGACTTTGGCCGAGAGTTGATAGCCGCCGAGCGCTTCGCGAAGCCGGTCCCGATGCTCCGGAGCGGTCTGCTCCGAGATACGAATGCGGTTCGCTCGCCGGGCGATATCGACGAACTCGTCCGGGCTGCGCGGCTCCTCGCTGGAGCCGTCCTTGATGCGGAATCGGCTCGGACGGGGGCCTGCGGACGTCTCTTTGAGGTCGAGTCGGGCGCGGAACAGCCGTTCGCCGTCGCGTCGAACGGTGACGAAGTAGTCGTCGTTCGACTCGTGGAGGAACAGCGTGTCGACCTGCGGGACCTGCCGTGACACGGTCGTCAGTATCCGTTCCGCCTATTTGAGACGTTCGGAATCCGAGTCGTCCGGGCGGCGAACGTCGACGCGGCCATCGGTCTCGGCGAGCACGAACCCGGCCGCGTCGAGCCAGTTGGCGGCCTCGCCGGTCCCGTGGATGAGCAACTCGACCAGATCGCTCCGCTCGTCGACGTCAGTCGCGAGGCGGTGCGAGTCGAGAACGTGGAACTCCGCCCCGACCTCGGCCGCGATCTCTCGGTGATCGCGGAAGGATGCGCCGTGGTAGTCGACACGGAACTCGGGATGGCGGACTACGAGGGCGTTCGTCCCGCCGCCCAGACCGGGGACGGCGACGACGTCACCCTCGGCGTCGAACAGCCGACGGAGGTCGGTCGGTCGGGAAAGCGCGAGATCGGCCATCACGACCGCAACCGGGCCGTCAGCACCCGCGAGCATGTCGTTGATCGCGGGCGATAGCGGTCGGTCGTCGACCGTGACTGGAACGTCGGCATACTCGTCACGCAGCGATGCCGTCGCCAGGATCTCCGGGTCGCCGCCCGCCTCGCGGACGACCGCCAGCACGTCCCCGAGCATGGCCCGAGCGAAAGCCGTCCGCTCTCCGGGGTCGAGAACGTCGTCGAGACGCGTTTTCGGCTCCCGGGCGTCGAACGGGACGAGGACACGCATGGCTGTCGGGTAGGTGTGGATCGAAAAGGGAGTTCCGGATTCGACTCAGCCGAGTTTGTCGTAATCGTCGCCCTGCTGGCGAGTGTACAGCAGGAATCCGATGCCGACGATCATGAGCAGCGCGACGACTCCGACGCCACCGTACAGGAGCAGGTCGCGCTGTTCGGCGTTCGACTGGGCGTCCTCGGCGTCGGACTGTGCGTCCTCGGCGTTCTGGACGGCGCGCTTGAAGTCGCCGTTCTCGTAGAATCCGATGGCGTTGTCGAGCGTGCTCTGTGCATCGGCAACGTCGGCACCGTTGCTCTCCGCGTTGGCAACGTCCGACTCGGCGTCACCGATCGCCTCGCGGGCGTTTTGACTGTCGATCGTGTAGTGGTGGGCGTCCCACGAGTCGATGGTCGACTCGCCGCCACCGTCGCGGACTTCGGTGAACTCCGTGACGAGGAACCGCTCTTCGGGGTCGTAGCTCCACGTCTCGATCTCGGGCGTGGTGCCGGTAACCGTGACTTCGAGTTCGGCGACATCGGCGTCGGCGTCGACGAGATATTCGAAGGTGTCGCCGCCGTAGCTCTGGCTCTGTCCGACCTGGTCGCCGGCGTTATCGTACGCCGTGACCGACCACGTCGCGTTGGTCATGTTGGTCTGGCCCTGTAGCGTCCACTGCCGGGGCGTGTCGCCCGCGTAGAGATCGGTCAGTGTGTAGGTCGTCGATACGTCGCTGCCGACTTCAGACTCCCCGGGCACGCCGTCGGTATCGACGGACGCGACGGCTGCTGCCGGAGCCACCGTGGCAAGGCTGACAGCCAGAACGAGGAGGAGTACTCCGAGTTTAGAATAGCGGTTCAAGTTCATCTTCGTCATCTTCGACGAGGCTTTCTAAATTCTCTTCGCTCTCGGACCGGATGTCTTCGATGTTGTCCTGTGCCTCGATGGCGACCTGCTGTAGTTCCTTGATCCGCGGAACGTTCGAGACGCCCGACAGTAGGATCACGCTGGCGACGAAGTTCGACTCGGGAACCGGATAGTCGCCACCGCGGACTTCCATACTTCCGGTCTGCTCTTCGAGCCACTTCCGCCCGCGCTCTATCCCCTTCCGGTTGAGATGCTGTGGCGGACCGCTCAGGACGAGCAGTGCGCGCTCGGTCCCGTCGACCTCGCAGGGAAGGGTAAGCCGTCCGAGCGCCGCCTTCCGGACGAGGCTCGTGATACGGTTTGTCGTATGTGCGGTATCGACCTGCGTCTCCTCGCCACCGGTAAACCGGGAGAGGAGACCGCCGTCGTCGCTACCGGACTTGTCTACTTCCTCGCGGGCGTATCCGATCGTGGAAACGCCGCCACCCGATAGCGTGTTGATGATCTCGCTCGAGTCGACGACGCTTTCTGCGACCTCGTCGCCCTGATTGATCTCACCAGCACCGAAGAGGATGCCGAAGCGTCTGACGATCTCGTCGTTGATCTCGGCGTAGCCGCTCTCGACGGACTCGCCGGACTGTCGCCACGAGTCGTTGTCGAACACCATCAGGTTGTCCACTTCGCGGACGAACGTCTGGAACGATCGGGCGGCGTTGAGCGTATAGATCCCCCCCTCGTCGCTACCGGGCAGGATGCCGAGCCCGTAGACGGGTTCGGTGTAGATCCGCTTGAGGTGTTTCGCGAGCACGGGCGCACCGCCGCTCCCCGTCCCGCCGCCCATTCCGGCAACGATCAGGAACGCATCGACCTCGTGAACCGGGATCGCGTCGATCGCGCTCTGTACTTCGTCGATGTCCTCTTCTGCGATCTCGGCACCGAGTTCGTTGTCCGCGCCGACGCCGTGGCCCTTCACGCGTGACTGGCCGATCAGTACGCGGTTCTCCTGGGGTATCCGCTCTAGCCCCATTAGATCCGCCTTGGCGGTGTTTACCGCCACTGCGGATCGAACGATCCCGCTGCCGGTCCGATCGTCGTATTCGAGGAACTTATCGACGATCTTCCCGCCTGCCTGTCCAAAACCGATCATCGCCAGTTTCATAATTCGTATCCGGGTCTCCGTTGGCATGAGAACAGAGGTAATAAGGATATAAACCTTGTGATGGTGTGAGTAACGCGACGAAAGCCTATAGCAGTAAATCAGCAGACTGCGACGGATTCCAACAGTAATTGTAGCTTACGAAGAATGAATCGTTTACGACCCGATAGTGGGTGTTTAAGATCTGTTATGCGATACGGGTAAAAAACGGTTGCCGACGTTACGCGAGTCCTAAATACTCCTGAAGGGTCGTGAGCGAGTCCGGATCGACGCCGAAAGCAGTGACGTCGTTGTCCTTCGTGGTGTTGTCAAGTTGGAGCGAGCGGGCCTGATCGGGACCCATCGGAATGAACGGAAGCGGGCCCGCAAGGGTCAGTCCGATCTTCGCCAATGGCATCGGGACCGGTGCGATCGTGACGGATTTGCCTTTGGCCCTGTACGCGAGTCGCGTCACGTCCGCGAGCGTCAGCACCTCCGGGCCGCCGATCTCGTACGTCTCCCCGGTGTGGCTCTCGTCCTCGACGGCGTCCGCGAGTAGCGGGACCAGATCGTCGACGTGGATCGGCTGGAATCGCGTCTTGCCGCCGCCGGGAAGCACCTTGACAAACGGACCCGGCGTGAGTTTGCGCGCGAACGGGACGAACTCGCCGCCGTCGCCGAACACGACCGAGGGCTGGAAGATCACCGACTCGACGTCCGCATCGCGCACGAGTTCTTCGGCAAGTCCCTTCGCGCGGATGTACTCGGTATTGCCGTCCGGATCTGCCCCCAGCGCGCTCATGTGTACCAGCCGGTCGACGTCGTGTTCGTCCATCGCCTGCAGGATGTTCTCGGTGCCGCCGTAGTGGACCGTCATGTGAGTCGTCCCGCTCGGCGGCTGAAACAGTGGCGAGAGCGCAACGAGGTTGACGACGACGTCCCGGCCCTCGAAGGCTCCCTCGATGGAATCATAGGCCGAGACATCGCCAACCGCGGTCTCGACGTCGTCGTGGAGTTGACTCGGGTCAGGGTCGCGTGCGAGAGCAGTGACGTCGTGCCCGCGCTCGGCGAGTTCAGCACAGAGGTTTCGACCGATGAATCCGGTTCCACCCGCAACAAGAACGTTCATGTCCGGTGATTATACTCGATGGGCGATAAAAGTACCGCGAAACTGGGGGGTTCGCGTCTCGCTCGGCGTCCGTCGTTCGTAGTCCTCGGGGTTTTCGAGGGCGAGTACCACGGCCAGCGTCACAACGGCGACAGGCGTGTCTCGACTCCGACAGACAGTTGACCGATGGACGAGAATCGAGTGGATATGCTGGTGACGCTCGAAGGGATCGACGGGAGCGGGAAGACGACCGTCTGGGAGGCGCTACACGAGGACTACCCGGACGCGACCTTTACCCGCGAACCGACAGAGACGTGGTACGGCGAGGCGGTGAACCGCTCGATCGAGGACGACGACGCGGACCCGCTCGCCGAACTGTTCCTCTACACGGCGGATCACGCGGCCCACCTCGCGGAGACGGTTCGCCCCGCGCTGGACCAGGGCGATCTCGTGATCTCGGACCGGTACTCGGACTCGCGGTACGCCTACCAGGGCGCGACGCTGGAAGGCGAGATCGACAAGCCGATGCGATACGTTCAGGACGTCCACGAGCCATTTACTGTCGTTCCGGACCGGACGATCTACTTCGACGTCGACCCCGCGACCGCTGCCCGGCGAAGCGGGAAAACCAACAAGTTCGAGCAGGACGCCTACCTTACTCGCGTCCGCTCGAACTACGAGCAACTGATCGAGAACGACCCCGATCGGTTCGTGCGTGTCGACGCGACCGACTCCAGGGACGCGGTGCTGGAGCGAGTCAGAGACATATTCGCCCGGATCGTCGACGGTCCCGAGTGATCGGAAACCGTAGAGTCAGGACGGGTGCTGATGCCTGATTCGCTCGGCGACTTTCCCGGGTACTGGTGTCCCGCAGTCCTTACATTTCCACGTCGGATAGACGCCGCCGGGTTCCTTTTCGAGGTCCTGTTTATACTGTAGCCGTGCGCCGCAGACACACCGGTGCGTCGCGGGGCTCATAGACGAGCTATCGCGTCGCATTTGCATAAACACCCCCGTCGAGAGTCGCAAGATTAGTTGCCGCCCCATGGATAGAGAGAGTAATGACGATTATCGGGGTCGACGACACGGACTCGCGCGAGCGGGGGATGTGTACGACCTACGCGGCGAACCGGATCGCGAGCGAGGTGACCGCGGCGGGCGGAGCCGTCGCACGCGTCCTGCTGATACGGCTGAACCCCGCCGTCGAGCACAAGACCCGCGGAAACGCCGCGCTCGCGGTGCATACGGATCTCGCGCCCGACCGGGCGTTCGAGATCGCATACGAGTTCGTCGCCGACGCCGCGGCGACCGAGGACCCGCGGACGAACCCCGGCCTCGTCGTCGCCGAGGACGGGCCCGATGCCGTCCCGGATAGGGTCGCCGCCTTTGCGAGAGAGGCTATGCGTCGCCACCATGACCTCGCGGACGCGGAACGACTGATAGATGCACACGGCTACCGGAGCGCTGGCTGGAAAAACGCCAGAGGGAAAATCGGTGCACTCGCCGCAATCGGTGCGTGGCGCGCACACGAGGACTGGACCGTCGAGTACATCTCCTACCGCGAGGCAGAACGGCGGGGAACCCCCCGGGAGATCGACATCGACTCCGTCTTCGACGCCGCCGAGGAGCACTACTCGCAGGCGTGGGACACGATCGACCGGGTCGAAGGACAGGCCGTCTGCGTCCCGCACGCACCGGGACCGATCCTCCACGGGATCCGCGGCGACGACGAGCGGGCGGTCCGAGCCGTCGCCGACCGCATCGAGAGCGAACCGGTCGAGTCCGCCAGGCTATTCTACACCAATCAGGGAACCGACGCACACCTGCTCGATGGGGCGCTCGATGACGTCAAGGACGGGCACGCCTACCGCGTGGACGGGACGGTCGTCGCGCCGCCCGAGACCCGCGAGGGCGGCCACGTCTTCCTGACGCTCGGCGACGAGGAGGGCGAAAACGGCGAGGTCGACGAACGCGAGACGGCACTACCCTGCGCGGCGTTCGAACCGACCAAACGCTTCCGGAATCGCGTCCGGGCGCTCCGGGTCGGCGACCGACTCACCGTCTGTGGCGAGGTGAGCGACGGGACGCTCAAACTGGAGAAGTTCGCCGTCCGGGCGCTCGACGACGTCGAGCACGTCACGCCGACCTGTCCCGACTGCGGCAACCGGATGGAGAGCGCGGGCGCAGGACAGGGCTACCGCTGTCGTGACTGCGGGACGAGCAGAGATCAAAAAGTCGAACAGCGGGTCGACCGTGACCTGGACCCCGGCTGGTACGAAGTGCCACCCTGTGCGCGCCGACACATCGCGAAGCCGCTCGTGCGAGGCGGGTTCGACGCACCGATCCATCCGGAACGATGAGGCGGGCAGCGGCGGCGAGTCCCCCATTGCGGATCGGCCTGTTCAGAGCGTCTTCATGCCGCTCCCGGTGAGCGGGACGACCACGTCGTCGTCCGGGGAGAGGACGCCCCGGTCGCGGTACTCGTGGAGGGCGGCCGTCGCGACTGCGCTCGTCGGTTCCACGTAGAATCCGTTGCGGTGGAGCCGATCGAGTTCGCTCTCGACGTCGTCGTCGTCCAGCGCAATCGCGTCGCCGTCGGTCCGCTCGACGGCATCGAAAAGCTGGCCCTTCCGCGCCGGATTCCGGATCTGGATGCCGTCCGCGAGGGTGTTCGGCTCCGGATCGTTCTCGCCGTTGCCGAGCGCTTCGGTCAGGGCGTTCGTCGGCTCCTCGGGGTCGTCGCCGTGGAGTTCACTGGCGATCGGATCGTAGCCGACCGCCTGCGCGCCGAGCAATCGGGGCATAGAGTCGGTGTAGCCGGCGTCCCGGAGCGCGCTGAACCCGAGATACGCGCCGAGGAACAAGGTGCCGTGGCCGAGCGGGACGACGACCGCGTCCGGCACCGACCACTCGCGCTGGGCGGCAATCTCGTAGGCAAGCGTGGCCGTCCCGGCGTAAAACGCGGGGTTCCACGCGTGGCTAGCGTACCAGCCAGTCCCGGACTGATAGGGGCCGTCCGCCGCTCCTTCGCCCGCGCCGCTTTCGACGGCGTCGAGACAGGCCTCGGTGACGTCCGCACGCGACCCCTCGACACGGATCGGGCGTGCCCCGGCCCGCTGGATGGCGACCAGTTTCGACTGTTTCACGTCCGCAGGGACGTAGATGTCGGCCTCGATATCGGCGCGGGCGGCGTAGGTCGCGATTGCCGCGCCCGCGTTTCCAGAGGAGTCCTCGATCACTTTCTCGACGTCGAGCGCCGCGGCCCGGGACAGCGTCAGTGTCGCGCCGCGATCCTTGTAGCTTCCCGACGGAAACAGATACTCGAGTTTGAACTGCGCGTTCCAGTCGTCGCTGTCGACCAGCGGCGTAAACCCCTCGTTCAGCGTGACCAGCGGCGGTTCGGGAAGGAACTCCTGAAACGCCCACAGTCCGAGGTTTCGGTCGATCGACCGGGCGACCGGCGGGGAGGTTCGGCCGGGGAGCGGTCGTTCGGCGTAATTCAGCGGTGCGCCGCAGACGCACCGCCACGGCTCCTCGGCGCTCGCGGCGTACGTTCTGTCACAGGATCGGCAGTGGAGATCAGTCGTCATGGGTCAAGTACTCGCAGGGCGGCAGGGGTGCCGCCGTCGTCTGTGCGATACTCACACACATCAGAGCCAAGAACGTTTCGCAGTCCGACGACGGCATCCGGCGCTCAGTAGGTGTCGATGCTGGTCCCGACCGAGCAGACGTACTCGCCCGTCGCAACCTGTGGGAGGCGGCGGGTCCGCCAGAACACGCCGTCGCTGTCCGCGGAGACCTCTGATTTGACCGTGCCGAAGACGTCGGTGATCGTAAAGAGCGTCTCGCCCGCCGAAACCCGGTCGCCCAGATCCGTCTGGAAATCGACGACCCCTCCCGATGGGGAGCCGTACTGATCGAAGCCTGATGCTCGGATCTGTGGCTCGACCTCGCCCATTCCGGACAGGAAATCGTACTCGTGGAGGACGTTAAATAGCCCCTCGACGCCTTTCTGTACACTCTCCTCGTCGAGGCCGACAGCGCCGCCGAGTTCCGGATCTATCGTCGGGACCCCCTCGTCCGGCGCGGCCCGGGCTAGCTGTCCGTCCGGGCCTTTCTGGTCGAGAATGTAGCCACAGCCGAACGTCTTGGCCAGTTCGAGACACGCCCGGTGTTTACGATGCCGTGAGCCACAGCGGACCCGCGTCTCGTTGATCATCCGGCTGGTCGAACCCTGATGCAGGTCGACGACGAGATCCGACCCCGCTGCGATGTCGAAGGTCGCTTTCGCGATCCGTTCGCTCGATGTCCCGTTCTCGTCGCCGGGATAGACGCGGTTCATCTTGGTGTCGTCGATCGGGTTGCGATGCTCTGCGACCTGGAAGGCGTGGTAGTTGACGATGCCGACGATCAGGATCTCCCCCGAGAGGGCAGCGGGATCGACCTGTGGGACGAACTGCCGGAGCACTCCGACGCCGTTCAGTTCGTCGCCGTCGCTCGCCGCCTGCAGGTACAGTCGTTTGCCGTCCTCAGCGCCGTTGATAACCGCGACCGGCAATCCTACCGGGCTGCCGTCACGGGTCTCGCCGACGTGCAGTCGCCCGGTTTCGATCTCTCCGGGGTCTGCGCTGGCGGTACCCAGCGTTGTCATTACCTACACTGCGGGAAGCCACGCTCTTAGGCAATTCGGTATTCGCAGGGGCAGAAGGGCTATCGCTGGCGGACCTGAGACACGAGCGGAACACGAAGAGAAGGTTCTGTCAGTGTGCGTCGTCCCACTCGTCCTCGCAGGACGCCGAACAGAAATGCCGATGCTCGACCGCTCCGTCGTCGACCCACGTCCGGACACGGTGTGACGGGTCCCCCATGATCGGCGCGTCGCAGACGACGCATCTGGGGGCGTCGTCTTCAGTGACGTCCTCCTCGAGATCGGAAGTCGGATCTACCATTGTTCCCACTGAAGTAGACGACAGGTTTTAAATGTTCTATTTCGGGGCGCTACAGGTCTCGCGCCGCGGCGACGGCCTCGTCGAGGTCGGGTGCGTCGAACAGCTCTCGGCCGAGATAGGCGTTCGCACCGGCAGTGTAGATACTGCGTGCGGTCTCGATGACGTCCTCGTCGAGTGGCTGGGGCTGGACGTCACAGAGCGTGCGCCAGTCGGCAACGTCGGTCGCTTTCGCCTCGGCTTTCGCGCCGTCGACGGCCTCAACCCAGTCTGGCTGGACGCGCCTGTGGTACTGGCGGATAACCTCCTTCGAGAGTTGCTGGCCGTCGTAGCTGAAACGGTTCTCGTCGAACGTCCCGACGACGTCTGCGACGCGGATCTCGCCGTCGTAGTACAGACACTCGATCTTCCCGTCCTCGTGAGTCATCCCGACCGCTTCGGCGCGCTCGGTGACGACGCGGTTGACCTCGCGGGCGGCGGTTTCGAGTCCGTCGATCGATGCGATGCCGGCGATCCGGTCGGCTTCCTCGCGGTCGAGATACCGGTCGGACTCCTCGTACTTCGTCGAGAACTCGACGACCGGTTCGTCGAGATCGACCGCCTCGTCCGGCCACTCCGCGAGGTCGAGGCCGTGATCGGCCGGGGCGGTCCGGCGGCGCAGGCTGGAACCGACCGGTACGCGGTTCCGGAAGACTATCTCCAGGGGGACGAGATAGTTCTCGCCCGCGGCCTCGTGGTAGGCGTCGTAGTCGTAGCTACGCCCCTCGTGTGGCAGGGCGGGCACCTGTGTGAGATCGATGGCCATCTCGGTCGGCGGGGCATCGACGTCTTCGAGCGGGACGACTTCGCCGTCCTCGACGACGCCGCGGTAGTGCGTCGGAACGCCCTCGCGTTCGAGGGCCTCGAAGTTGTACGCGCCCATCGCACAGAGGCTGGCTCCCTTGTCCGGGATCTCGTCCGGCATCTGCCCCCAATCGAACACCGAGTAGGCGTCGGTGAAGACGAACGCGCCCCGGCCGAGTTCGTCGGCGGTCGCCTCCCTGTCGACGCGGAACTGCTTGACGCTGGTCATACTCCAACTCCCGAAGTCGCGGATTATGTACCTGCCGGAACCTGACGAGCGCCCCCGTCCGAACCCACGCACGTTTTTACCACGGAGTCCCCTAACTCGGGTGATGGCCGACGGCTTCGAGACGGGCGTAGACGTGGACGACGAACCGTCGTTACGGTTCGAGCACTCTCCGACCAGCGACCAGTCCTTCGAAAACGCGCTGGCGAAAGCGCGGGACGGTAACAGACTCACGGTCGACGATGCCATCGAGTTGCTTACGACCGGGAGCGAAAGCGAGGGGATCGACCGCCAGCGCAAGGAGCAGGTGCTCGAAGCCGCGGACCGCCGCCGCGCCGAGGTCGTCGGCGAGGAAGTGACCTTCGTCGCGAACCTCAACAACAACGTGACGACAGCCTGTGACGTTGGCTGTCTGTTCTGTAACTTCAAGGACGCCGCCCAGCGATTCGAGAGCGACTACGAGGGCGAGAACGAGGGGTTCACCAAGACGCCCGCCGAGTCCCGCGACATCGTCGACGGCGCGCTCGACATGGGGATCTACGAGGTCTGTTCGGTCTCGGGACTCCATCCCGCCTTCGCGCTGGACGGCGAGCATCGGGAGATCCTGGAGTCGCTCGACGACGCCGACGTTCAGTACACCCCACCCGAGGAGTACGACACGAACCCCGGCACCTACGTCGAGCAGATAGAGGCGATGAGCGTCGACGACATCCACGTCCACTCGGTGACGCCGGAGGAGGCCTACCACGCACGCCGCGGTACGGACTGGGAGTACGAAGAAGTGTATCGCCGACTGCGCGAGGCGGGTCTCGACAGCGTCCCCGGCACCGCCGCGGAGATACTCGTCCCCGAGGTCCGGGAGGCGATCTGTCCCGGCAAGGTCGGAACCGAGGAGTGGCTGACCGCGATGGAAGGGGCCGCGAACGCCGGCCTCGACCTCACCGCGACGATCATGTACGGCCACGTCGAGAACGCCGCCCACCGCGCGATGCATCTCGAACGGGTGCGGACCCTCCAGGATCGAACCGACGCGATCACCGAGTTCGTCCCACTCAGCTTCATTCACCCGGAGACGCCGCTGTACCGCCAGGGGCTGGTCGAGGGGGGCGCGAGCGACGACGAGGACGAGTTGATGATCGCGGTCTCGCGGCTCTTTCTCGACAACATCGAGCATATCCAGTCCTCGTGGGTCAAGTACGGCAACGAACAGGGCCTCAAAATGCTGAACTGTGGGGCCGATGACTTCATGGGGACGATCCTCTCCGAGGAGATCACCAAACGTGCGGGCGGGGACTACGGCGAGATCCGCACCTTCGAGGAGTACGTCGAGATGATCGAGTCAATCGGCCGCGTCCCCGTCGAGCGCTCGACGGATTATCGGAAGCGTCGGCGACTCGACGGCGACGACGACCCGCTCGGCCCGTTGCTCGGCCCGCGCGCCGACGGGACGCCGATGCTCGATCGCCCGAAGACGCCCCGTCCGGCGGCCGACGACTAATCGTCCGCTATAATGCCGCGATAGCGCTTACCGGCCGGCGATTGCTCGGTCATGGCAGCCACGACGCGTTCCGAAAGCCAGTTGTCCCCCTCCGCGACGATACCGTCGAACCCGGGAGAGCGCAGTTCGCGCGGCAGGAACCGCTCGTACACCGGTAGCCGCTCGCGGAGGGGCACGCCGGCGTGGTCCGCAATCGCTTCGAGTTCGTCCAGCGCCGGCCACGCGTAATCGGGGTTGATGTGGTCGTCGGTGATCGGCGAGACGCCCCCCAGATCATCGACGCCGCAGTCGATCAGTTCGCGGGCCGGGGCGAGGTTCGGCGGGACCTGCACTGAGACCTCCTCGGGAAGCGCGACACGCGCCATCGAGAGCACGCGCCGCATCGTCGCGATGTCGGGCGATCCGTCCTGCCAGCGCTCGTTCTCGCTGACTGGCTGGACGATCACCTCCTGGATGTGGCCGTACCGTTCGTGCAGCGCACGGATCGCAAGCAGGCTCTCCGCACGGTCGCGCCAGTCCTCGCCGATGCCGACCAGAATGCCGGTCGTGAACGGCACCGAGAGCTTTCCGGCGTTTGCGATGGTGTTCAGCCGCTGGCCCGGCGTCTTCTGGCGCGGGCCCGCGTGGACGTCGAGGTCGGCAGTCGTCTCCAGCATGACGCCCATGCTGGCGTTGAGGTCCGCGACGGTCGCCATCTGTTCGTAGCTCTGATCGCCGGGGTTGCTGTGGGGAAGGATCCCCTCGTCCAGCGCGATTTCACAGACCGCCCGCAGGTACTCGTGGATCGAGTCGTGGCCCCACTCCGAAAGCTGGTCGTTGACGGCTGTGTAGCGGTCGTCGGGGTCGTCGCCGAACGTAAACAGCGCCTCCGTACAGCCCGCGTCAGCGCCGGTTTGCAGGATATCGCGGACCGCCTCGGGCGAAAGTAGCGTCGCCTCGCCCGGCGCGTCGAAGTAGGTGCAGTAGGTGCAGGTGTACCGACACGCGGTCGTGAGTGGGACGAACACGTTCCTCGAAAACGAGAGTTCGACCGCCGCTTCGACATCGTCCGGTCCGACGTCGAGTAGCGACTCGACGGCTGTCGGATCCACGCTCACGTCTACGCCGTACTCGTCGATCCCTGGGATCACGTCGTCGGGAGTAGCGGGGCCACTGATATAAACGTCTCACTCCGGGATCAATACTGCCGGGATCGGCATCAGCAAAAAACGCGATCGGCGGTAAACGCCGTCGGAAAGCGGTGTCCCGCTCAGTCCGGGTTGGGTGCGGTCTGCTCCTCTAGGTCTTCCAGCGCCGTGACGACGTCCCGACGGTAGTTTTCGAGCGGCAGTTCGTACTCCTCGTCGGCCATCGCGGCGTACTCGTCCGTTTCGGGATCGAACGTGTCGATACGATCGATCGTTCGATCGGCGGTCTCGACGACCCAGCGGTCGCGGATGTCGTCGTCGACCACCGTGATCGACTCGGGACGGACGGAGACGTTGGTCTCGCCGTCGTCGGTCTCGTAGGTCCGGGGTTTGCCGACCACCGCGACGTACTCCGGCGGTTCGAGATCCCGGAGCATCGAGGCGGCTTCGGGCTGGTACTGGCCAGCGTAGACGAAGAACGTCCCGGTCGGATCGACGATCCGGCCGCGCCAGTACTCGTTGTCGTCCCCGACGTCCTCTTTCTCGGTCAGCGTCCCGACGAAGAACACGCGGTTCGCGTGCTCGCCCGTCGGCAAGAGCGCGTAGACCGGTGCGCGCTCGTCGTCGGATTCCTTGAATGTGAAGCCTGCGTCGTTGAACTCGCTGGCGAAGACGCGACGTGCGACCTCGCGGGATGGTGCGTCGCTCATATCAGATCGACCTCGCTTTGATCAGCGTCTCTTCAGCATCATCTGGCGCGTCTAGCTCCTCGACGACGTCCGCGAGGACGTAGCGGCCGAACACCGGCCCTTCGACGCGGTAGTACTTGCCCAGCAGTTTGCCGGAGATCTCATCGGCGACGACCGTCGTGTCGAGCGCGTCCATCGCCATGTCCTTTGCCTCTTCGAGGCTCATGTCGGCGACCGCTTCGGTCGCTTCTTTATCGAAGATGACCTCGTGCGCGTCGAGGCCGTCGTCGATCACGCCCTTGATTCGCAGGTCGAACTCGCCCTCGCCCTCGCCGTGTTCGGCACAGCGGCCGTTCTGGAGGACGCGGGTGCAGTCGTCCTCGGGACAGCGCTTGATCAGGCCGCTACCGCTCTGGATGTCGACCAGCGCGCCCTCGACTGCCTCGGTGTCGTCGCCGACCTCGATCTCCGCGTCTATCTCCTCGATCGTGGTCGTCCGGTTAAGCTTCACCGAGTACTGGCCCTCGTACTCGTCGGTGACGACGTTCCCGAGCCGGTAGGACTGGCCGGCGTCGAGTTCCTCGAGATCCGATTTGGCCCACTTGGTGAACTTGATCGTCCCGCTCTCGTCGCCGAGCAGGCCGACCTGTCCCACGGAGTCGCTACGTGGCTCCCAGAGGTCGACGACTTGCGCCTCGATCGTTACCCACTGTTCGGCCTCGTCGACCTCGGCCAGTTCGACGAGTTCGCTGCCGTCGCCACCGCCGAGCGCGTCGCGCTCTAGCCCCGCCTCGTCGAGGTAATGATTGGTGACGCTGCGGCGCGCCTCGTCGACCGGCACCTTGTACTCGTCCACCAGGTTCGAGAGTCGCGACTCGATGTCGTCTACGTCGACGTTCAGATGGTCCGAGAACTGTTCGTGTATGTCTTCCGCGTGGTTTCGAAGATCGCTCATGGTGTGTCTCGTCTCCGCTTTGTTTTCCGGTGGGAGACATCCGAGAGTAGGTCGGGATCGTATATAAATATCAGGGAGCCGCATTGGAAGTAAAACCGCAAGAGTACGGCGATATACTGCTGCCGACACATATGAGGGACGAAGGGGGTCACACACTCGGTTTCACACCCCGATGGGTCTTAGTGCCCAGACCACCAACCCGGGGGTATGACACCGGTTGGTGGTTCCCGTGCCTGACCGCGAGCGCGTCGAGCGGTTCATTCGTTCGACCCTGCAGAACGCGGGCCGCCAGGTCGCCGAGGCGAAGGAGTCCTACCGCGAGGGCAAGACGACGGCACAGTTACCGCGCGACGACAAGGGTCGGGTGCGACTCGTCTGTCGCCGCTACGCCGAGCGTCGCGCCGTCCGCCTCGATTCGGACGGACGGCCCGCCTGTTTCGACGTCGACCATCCCGACTGCCGCGGCTGTGCGGAAGACGTCCAGGACGGCATCGTCGAAACGTGGTGACCACTCCCACGACTGAAGTCGTGGGCTTTCTCCTCGAATCTGTGTAACGGTTCACGAAGTACGCGGTGAAAGTGAACATTGAGAGCACAAGTACCGAGCTCTCCTGCGGTTTCGAAGCGAAGCAGTGGGGTCAGCTCCAGTCCCGATCAGTCGCCAGTCGCGGGCTGGACGCCCGCCGCCTCGATGTCCTCGCCGCCGACTGAGGAGCGGTAGTTGTCCATCCCGTCGTCGCGCTCGATACCGAAGTTGTCGGCGTAGAGCTCCTGTACGCGCTCGTATTCCTCGTCGGTGAGGGCGGGCGCGTCGCTCGCGGCCGCCCACGCGTCGATGTCGTCGGTGGTGCGGAAGGTCGGTGTGACGGTTGCGACCGAGTCGTGGTAGAGGAGCCACTGGATGGCCGCCTGGGCCATCGTACGTTGGCCATCGGCTTCCAAGAATCTGATCTGGTCTAGCTTCTCCCAGCCAGTCTCGTACCACGCCGTCGGGCGGTGCGAGCGGTGGTCACCCTCGCCGAGTTCGGTGTCGGGGGTCACCTGTTCGTTGAGTAGTCCCGAGGAGTGGGGAACGCGGGCCATGACGCTCGTGTCGGCGCCGATGCGTTCGATTTCGTCGACGAAGTGCTTGCCCGGGCCCTGCTCGAAGAGGTTGAAAACGGTCTGGAGCGCGTCGAACTCGTGTTCGACCGCGGCCTCGCCCTCCGCAAGCCAGCCAATGGAGGGGCCGAGCGCCCAGCCAACCGAGCCGACACGTCCGGACTCTTTCAGTTCGTCGAGCGTCTCCAGAACGTCCCGGTCGACCTCGTCGACGTTGGCGTTGTGTAGCTGCAGCAGGTCGACGTAGTCGGTGTCGAGACGATCCAGCGAGCGGTCGAGTGCGGTCTCGATCCACTCGGGCGTGACCTCCTTCGGGAGTTCGCCGTGACCTGCCTGCGGGTTGTTGTAGAAGTCGTAGCCGACTTTCGTGCCGATAGTGACTTCCTCGCGGCGGTCCGCAAGCGCCTCGCCGATGATCTCCTCGCTCGCGCCGTGACCGTAGACGTCGCCAGTATCGAAGAAGGTGATTCCCTGATCGACAGCGTGGCGCACCATTTCGATCGCCTGCTCTTCTCCGCGGTCGCCCCACCAGTCGGTGCCGACGACCCACGCACCGAAGCCGACTTCACTCACTTCGACGCCGCTCTCTCCGAGCGTTCGGTAGTTCATAGGTGCCCGTTGGAAGTGAGGATACTTAGCGCGTGCGGATACTCACTGTGCGGAAACTCCCTTTCGGGCAAGAAACATTATTTTGAACAATCAGTAGTATAGAGATTAACTCCAGAACGGGAGTATATTTATTATCTTCCAGCTACCAACCGTCTGTATGGAAAATCGAATCGCCACGAAAATTAATTCTGAGGAGGGCGGGAACGAAGGTGACGAGATCGATGCCGTCGATCCCGACGAGGTCATCGAACTGGACGAGGAGCCAGCCGTCGAATCCGAGGGCCCCGCCTCGGAACGGTTCGAGGAGTTCCTCGACGGCGTCGAGACCGACCGCGTGGAGACAGACACGGCGGAGGATGCCCCCATCGACGCCTCGATGGACGAACTGTTCCACGACCGGTAGCGGATCTCCTGGATAGCGCGGTCCTACTTCCGTCAGCTCGCCCCGGAGAAGCGGCGAAGGAGACCCGGACGGAAACCCCTTTTAGCTCCGGCGGGTAACGTGTCCCATGACCAAGCGCCACGTAAGCCTTCCAGCGGAGGCCGAGGGGGGGCTAGAGGCGTTCATCGGCGAAATCGACAGGCGACTCGCATCGGACGAGGATACCTGTGCCATCGTCGAGGACGTACTCGTCGACCTCCACGGTGACCGCGACGCCTACAATCGGTGGCAACAGGGCGGCGACGTCTCGCCCGCCGAGCAGGTCCGTCTACAGGGATACGACCCGTGTAACTCGACGTTGGAAAGCGAGTACTACGCGGAGAAGGACGAAGAGAAGTTCCAGCGATCGAAACATCTCCAGTGGCTCTGGCGGCAGTTCGACGCGACGCCGATGGCCGACAACGTCGAGTTCGCGCTCCGGTTCCGCCGGATGCTCGCCAACCATCTCTTCGCGGAGTGTGGGGAGAACTGCCGTTTCTTCAAGGGGATCTCGGTCACGTACGGCCACAACATCGAGGTCGGCGACAACGTCGTGATCCACGACGACGTACATCTGGACGACCGCGGCAAACTCACCATCGGCGACCGCGTCTCCGTCTCGGACGGCGTCCATCTCTACAGCCACGATCACGATATCGTCGATCAGACGGAGGTCCGGAACTACCACACGATCGTCGACGACGACGCGCGCGTCACCTACGACGCGATGGTCCGGGCCGGCTGTCGCGTCGGCGAGAACGCTATCGTCGGCGCGCGCGGCGTCGTCCAGACCGACATCCCGGATCACCACATCGCGGTCGGGATGCCAGCCAAAAGCGTCAAGATCAAACCCGGATTCGAGGACGAAGCGGTTCCCGTCGACGCTGACGGCGTCAACGCGAACAGGCAGTCCGAACGCGAACTCGAGTACGACCTTCCCGATGATCTGGAGCGCTTCGACGAGTTCCAGCGCGACCTCGGTCCGGTCCGGTCACACGACCGATAAGGCGGGCGCTCGTCGGCGAAGAAAGTGAGAGAAGTCAGCCCGTCCGTCGAACGACCGCCGGCAGTCAGTCAGGCAACAGTAAACCCACGGTCTCTGAGGAAGTCCTCGACACGTCCGGAATGGTTGCCCTGGAGTTCGATTTGACCGTCCTCGACGGTTCCACCGCACGCGAACTTGGATTTCAGGTCCGAAGACAGGCTATCCAGATCCACGTCGCTGGGATCGAATCCATCAATAATCGTTACCTCTTTGCCGTATCTGCGCTCGTCAATGCGGATCTCTATCTGTTGGGATTCCTTGGCCACGTCTTCGCAGACGCAAAGCTCTTCGGGCAGCCCGCACGTCGAGCAGACTTCCGACATTACAGATAAATCTATGCTACTATCATATTAAACGTTGTCGGGACCGGAGTGCGACGCCAGATCGCCGATTCGGCGACTGCAAGCGCTCGAATGGCGAATATACTCACTCGAACAGACGCCGAAGCCGACTGCGCTCCGCGACGAGTTCGTCGACGAGCTGGATCGCCTCACTGGCTTCATCGGACGTTATCGTCCCGCCGTACCGGGCCCGTTCGTGGATCCGTGCGACACGTTCGACCCGTTCGTCGACATCATCGGCCGATGTGAGGTACTCCCGATACGTTTCTGCGGGGTTACGGTCGCGGTGTTCCCCGGCGAGCAGTAGTTCGAGGCGGAGGAACGCCCGTTCGGCGTCCGATTCGGGGTCGCCCGTCTCACCCTGCCAGTGTAGCTGTGCGGTCCGCTGGGCCCGGTCGACGTAGCCCGCGCGGTGTACGCCAGCGGCCGCGCCGAAGAGCACGACGAGACTCAGTGCAATCGTCTCCCGGGAGGGAAGCGGAACCGTCGGTTCGTCGTCCTGTGGTTGGTACATATCGGCTCCGGACAGTCCCTCGGTCGATGCGTTCTCCGGAGTCTGCGGAGTGGTCTCCTCTGATGTCCTCTCATCTTCCCCACTAGGGTCTTCCTCTTCGACCGGTTCGTTCTGGCTATCGTTGGTGTCGACCTGGGGGTTCCCTGCGGCGCGTTCGTCCTCGATCCGATCCGAGCGGGTGCTATCACGTGGGCCGCCCGGCGTCGGATCGAACGTCACCCACCCCTCATTGGGGAAGTACACCTCAACCCAGGCGTGTGAGTTCAGGCCGCGGACCACGTACTCGTCCTCGCCGACGGACTGCCCGGTCGAGTAACCCGTCGCCATCCGGGCAGGGATGCCCTCGGACCGAAGCATCACGGCCATCGTCGTTGCGTAGTAGGTACAGTAGCCTTCGCTCATCTCGAACAGGAAGCCGTCGGCGATGTTGCCGTCGGGCCGGTCGACGTCGAGCGAGTAGTCTTTCTCCCGTTCGAGATACTGCTCGATGGCGACCGCGGAGTCGTACGGGTTGTCGGTGTCGGCCGTGATGTCGCTCGTTAGCTGACCGACTCGCTCCGGTTGGTCGCCCGGTAGCTGTAGATACCGGTCTTCGATACCACTGGGATAGTCCGTTCCTGCCCTGCGAAGTTGGTCGGGTGAGGCGTCCGGCCGTTCGCTTCGGATACCGTAGCTATCCCCTTCGAGGAACGTCCGACTGGTCACCACGCCTCCGTTTGCGGTCACTTCGGTCTGGTCGGCGATGCCCCCACGGACTTCCGTCGGCTGGTTCGCCGCGGGCATCGCACTCGTCTGCACTTCGACGCGGTAGCTCTGGACGAGCGTTTCGGTCGACCCCGGCGGCCCACGCAGTGGCCCATCGTAGCTTTTCGTTCCGCCTGACCGGACCCAGCTATCGCCCGTGAACGTGTCGTAGGTGCCGACGCGCCAGTTGGCCGGTTCGTTGCTCTCGACGGTGAACCGAACCGACGGCGAGAGGTCGACGCTACCCTGCACCTGTAGCTGATCGGGTGAGTTCATCAGACTCCCCTCGACGGTATCGGCGTCCCCGCCGTTCTCTAACCCGCCGAGCGACCCGGGGCTGTCGAGTGCCAGCGGCGACCCGGTCCCGTCGGGAACAACGCTTACCGAGAGCGAGAACAGGAGCATGAGAGCGATCACTACGACGAGGACGTCTAGCTGCCGAAACGAGCCATCCCGCCGATCGAGTTCGCCGAACCCCACCGCGCTGGCGGCGGCGAGGACCCCGATTAATGTTGTTTGCGCGCCGACATCGCCGGTGAGTACGAGCGCCAGCAATGCGACACTACCGACGGCCACGCCGCCGACGTATCGACCGCGGACGGCGAGATACCACGAGAGGAAGACGGGTGCTGGCGCGGTTCCCGTCGCCCACACCTCGGCATCGGCGATCTGGACCATCGACAGCCCAGTCAACAGCGACACGGCGTCGTTGAGCAGGATGTCCCACGATCCGATCACCGTCTGGATCGTCCCCGGAGACATCCCCAGATACCAGCCGTAGCCGGCTACCAACAGTCCGGCCGCGAGCAACATTGCAGTCCGTTCGGCGACGAGTTTCGCGAGGATGGTCGCGACGAGAAGCGACACGAGCACCGTCGCGAAGACGTCCGATGAATCGTCGACGATGATCGCGATATCTCGTAACACCGTTGCGTACGATGCCGTGAGCACCAGAATCGATCCCAGCGCCAGATACCGGTATATCGAGCCGATACCCAGGCTGCTCGGCATCCAGCCCGCTATCCCGGCGTCGGTCGTACTCACGGTGCCACCTCCCGGGACGCCGCGGCGTCGGATCGGGTGGCGCTTTCGCTGGGAATCGGATCGCTGTATCCGACCCGGTCGCCGCCCTGCGTTGCGACGATGTCGCCGAACGGTGCCGCCACGCGGTCCATGCTGACTGTCACCTCCCTGTCACCGCTGACAACCAGGTCTGCACGGTCGAGGGCATCGTCGCCCGGCGTTCCGTCGGAGAGCCGAGCGAGCGCGGCCAGTACCGCTCGTCGGTGCGTTGTCCCCGTGTCGGGTTCGATCGTCTCTGTTGGCATGGTGAGACCGACCTCGAACCCGTCGTCGAGGAGGTGAACCGCGATGCTGGCGGCCGCCATAGCCACTTCGTCAGGATCCCCCTCGGCGACGTCGACGGCGATCCGAAGGGTCTCTCGCGTCCGGTTATCGACGTACTCACCGACGAGGAGGCCATCGTCCGGCTGTTTTGCGCTCGCCTTCCAGTGGACGTCGCGGAGCATGTCGCCGCGCTGGTACTCGCGCAGGTGAGCGAACTCGTCGGAGCCGTGCTGCTCCGTGACCGTGGAGAACACACTGAGTCCGGTCGATTCAGGATCGAGACGATACGCGGGGGGGTACACGAGGAGACTGTCGGTCGTCTCGATCTGAAACCGTCGGGCGAACAGTCCCAGCACGTCGGTCGTCTCGACATCGAGCGGCCCGATCCGGTGTTCGCCCCGTTTTGTGAGGCGGAGTTCGTACGAGAGCGGCCCGGCACCGATGGTCGTCGTCTGCCGGTTCCCGGTGGCATCCAGCCCCGGTCCGACGTGATCGTGGATCGTCGCCGCGGTCGGCGAGCCGGAATCGAACGTGAGTTCGACGGACCGGGTAGCACCAACGCCCCCGGGCTCTGGCATCTGCCGTTCGATCTCCGGGAGACCGCTGAGTTGTACCTGCAGGGCTGCGGCCACGAGCGCGACGACTACCGGGCCGACGACAGCGTCGAGCGATCGGGGGCCGAACTCGACGGCCATGTATAGCCACGTCGGGACAAGCGCGATCAACAGCCCTCCCCGGAGCGTCGGCCTCATCGGAGCGCCCCCGTCATTCCACCGGCACCGTCGCCAGTGCGTCCTCGACGATCTCCGCGCCGGATCGGCTGCCATCTCCGGTACGGATCCGGTGTGAGAACACGGCCGGCGCTTCGGTCTTGAGGTCGTCCGGGAGCACGTAGCCGCGCCCCGAAAACGCTGCCCGTGCCTGTGCGCTGCGGAGGAGCGAGACCGTCGCACGGGGGCTGATACCCAGTTCTGCATTCTCTCGCGTGTACGTAGCGAGGCGGGTCGCGTACTCTCGGATCGGAGCCTCGATCGTCACTTCGGCGACGGCCTGGCGTGCGCCGACGAGCGTCGCCGTGTCGGTGACAGCGGAGAGCGATTCGATCGGATGCGTCCCGACGACCCGGTCGAGCATCTCGACTTCGTCGTCCGGATCCGGATAGCCGAGTTGGAGCTTCTTCGTGAAGCGGTCGACCTCGGCCAGCGGCAGGTCGTAGGTCCGATCCGGTTCGACCGCGTTCTGTGTCGCGATGACGGTGTACGGCTGGGGAAGCGGGCGCGTCTTGCCGTCGACGGTCACCTGTTGCTCCTCCATCGCTTCCAGGAGCGCACTCTGGGTCTTGGGCGGTGCCCGGTTGATCTCGTCACCCAGCACGACGTTGGCGAACACCGGCCCCGGCTGAAACTCGAACTCGCGGCTCTGCTTGTTGAACACGTTGACGCCCGTAATGTCGGCCGGGAGCAGGTCAGGCGTGAACTGGACCCGTTTGAACTGGCAGTCGACCGAGCGAGCGATCGACCGGGCGAGCATCGTCTTCCCAACACCGGGGACGTCTTCGAGTAACACGTGACCGCGGGCAAGCATCGTGACGACGACGTGTTCGATCACGTCGTCCTGCCCGACGATCACCCGTTTCACGTTGTCGACGACAGACGCAGCGAGCGCGTGGACATCGTCGACCGGGACCGGTTTCGTTTCGACAGAGGATCCAGACGGCTCGAATACATCGGGAGAGTTAGCATCCGTCATTGTTGTACGATGGTTCCTCCGCGACTACAACCGCCGGGTCGCGGATAGAGCTATGAGTAGATGTGGCTCCAGCAGTGAAAATCTTTGTGACGGTTATGAGAGCAGAACCAGCGTTAGATCTGCTCTACGAGGTCACAAACAGCGTCAGCGTCCGCGACGATGAACGCGTCCTCGTGGAGGGCGTCCTCGTCAGCGGGGAGGAAGAGCCGCTGGTCGCGATCAGACCGCTCGACTGAGACGATGTCGAGTTCCGTGGATTCGTAGCCAAGGTCTTCTGCCGCATCCGGATCCATCCGGAGGCTTTCCCACTCCTGTCGTGATGTTTCATCCATTATTGCTCACCTACCGGCTCGACAGCGACGGGCGTTGCTTTCTGACAGTTCAGGCCGTGACAACCGGTTCCGTCACCGAGGTCGTTGGATGTGTCGCCATCGCCGGTTATGTGGAGATTATCCGATTCCCAGTCACCGCCGAGGTGGCCGACCGCTGGGGAATCGCCCTCGTTGTAGACGCGAGTATCTTCGATCACGCCGCTACCACCCCCGTCACGCGGGTTGATCTCGATCGGCGCGTACGGCAGTTCGCTGTAGACGTCGCAGTTCTTGATCGTAATATCGTGACCTTTCCCGTCCGTTCCCTCGCGGACCCAGATGCCACGCATGTTGACGCTCACACTGGAACCCCACTGTTCGCGCTGCTGGTCGGTGAGTACGACCGTCGCGCCGTCGACTGTCGAGTTCGACCCGCCGACGCGGATGTTCGCGATGTTGTTGTTCCGGTAGAGGCCACCGATCACGTTGACCTCGCCATTGTTTCCGTGGGTGACACCCGGTGCGCTGCCATAGACGCCGTTGTCGGTGAACGCTTCCATCCAGCAGTCTTCGAGGGTCACGACGCCGGCGTGTTCGGGCCGCACGAACACGCCCTCCCCGTGGTCGTTGCTGCCGTCGGGTCGAGCAACGCGGCGGAGCGTCACCTCGTCACCGTCGTGTGCGCGGACAGTGATGTTACCGTTACCGTCGGCGACGCCCCGCCAGGTGATGTTGTCGACCAGGACGTCGCCGCCGTTGGCAGCGATTACTTCCGAGAACGTGTAATCGTCGCCGTGGTCGAACACCACGTCGCCGAACTCGCCTTCTCCACGGACTACGAGGTCGGCGTAGCCGGAGCCATGACCGCGGGTGAACGCTCTCGTAGAGTATTCGTACGTGCCCGCGGGGACAATAATCTCCATGCCGTCGTCGATGTAGTCCGCTAGCCACGCACCGGCGTCGTCGCCCTCCTCCATTCCTTCCTCGCCGAGGTGAACGACATTCGGGTCGTCCACGGTAGGCTCATCTTCCACACTGAATCCGCCGGTCGGTTTCGGTGTCAGAGTATCTTCCGAAGCCTTCGAATCGCTGGACCGACCGAGTAGAGCTAGCGTACCGAACAGTAGGCCGCCGCCGCCAGCACCAGCGAGCCAGGACCGGCGGGTAAGGTCAGTCGAACGGGATTCGTCGGTTTCGGAGTCTTCCATCATACTCGGGTAGGATTGGGGTAGCATAAAATGGCTTTTCGCAGGTTACCGACTCGTTACCCGAACCATCACGTTTTATACTATTTTTTGCCTGCCCATAACTACTACCAAGTTGCGGACAACCGACACGGTCAGTAACAAGTGCCTATCAGAACAGCGGTGTGTAGCCACTGCGCGAAACAGAAGCTTATTCCGAGTATGATATGTTTATAGTTACCATAGTACGGAGACGGCATCCTGTTATTCTATTCTTTAGAGCATCGACGCTCCGCCAGAAACGGACCGTAAAAAGCCGGGTAGACTGGTGTGTACCGCCAGTAAGCTCTTCTTTCGCAAGGTCTGACCGCAGTGTCGAATCAGACTGAGTAGTAGTACTCGCCGTCGCGTTTCTGTTCGCGGTCGAGTTGGCTGTCGGGCTTGTTGATCCGCGGGCGGCCGACGCGCCCGTCGCGGCGGAACGTGATCTCCAGGTTCGAGAGGAACTCGTTCATGCCCGACCGCATCGCCTGTGGTTTTCCAGCGTGACCGTGCTCGGCCGGTTCGCCGTCGAACACCATCAGCCGATCGGCTAGCAGATCCATCATGTAGATGTCGTGGTCGATGACCATGACGGTCGCGCCCTGTTGCTCGCCGTACCGACGGATCGCGCTCGCCGCCTGCACCCGCTGTTCGACGTCCAGATGCGCCGAGGGCTCGTCAAGCAGGTACAGATCCGCCGAGTCCGAGAGACAGGCCGCGATAGCTACGCGCTGGCGCTCACCGCCGGAGAGGTCGGTGAGGTTCTGCTCCATAATGCGTTCGAGTTGGAGCGGTTGGGCGATCTCCGTGTCCCAGTACGAGGAGCCGAACTTGTCGGTGATCGACGAAAGGAACGCGTCGACCCGCATCGGCTGGTCGATATCGATATACTGTGGCTTGTACGAGATATCGAGCGAGACGTTGAGGTCGCCCTCGTCCGGTTCCAGCGAACCGGCGAGCATCTTCGCGAAGGTCGACTTCCCGATCCCGTTCGGGCCGACGACTCCCAGCACCTCGTCCTTGCGGATCTTCCCCCCTTCGACGTCGAGGGTGAACTCGCCCTCGCCGTAGCTCTTGGAGAGATCCGGATACTCCGCGAGCGTCTGTGCGTTGTTGACCGGGCGCGGGGCGTGCTCCTCGAACTCGATCGGGTTCGGACGGATCCGCATGTTCTCGGTGTCGAGATAGCCGGAGAGATACTCGTTGATGCCGTTCCGAACCGACTTTGGCGATGTCACGACACCGTACGCGCCCGGGGAGCCGTACGCGATGTGGAGTGTATCCGCGAGGAGGTCGAGGATCGCCAGGTCGTGTTCGACGACCAGCATCGACTTGTCCTCCTCCTCGGCGAGTTCACGGACCAGTCGGGCGACAGTCATTCGCTGGCCGATGTCCAGATACGGCGTGATCTCGTCGAGGAAGTAAAAATCCGCTTCTCGCGCGAGACAGGCCGCGATGGCGACTCGCTGAAGCTCTCCGCCGGAGATGCTGTCGATGTCCTGATCCATCACCGGGCCGATCTCCATCCGGTCGATCAGGTAGTCGAGTTCACCGCGCTCGTCCGTGTGTTCGAGCAGTTCGCGCGTGTTCCCGTCGAACTGGCCCGGGATCTCGTCGACGTACTGGGGCTTCCGGGAGACCTCGATGTCGCCGTCGCGCACGGCGGCGATGTAGTCCTGAAGCTCCGTTCCCCGATACCGTTCGAGGACGTCGTCCCAACTCGGCGGTGACTCGTGGTTCCCCTGATTGGGTACCATCTCGCCCGCGAGGATGCGGACGGCGGTCGTCTTCCCGATTCCGTTCGGGCCGAGGATCCCCGTGACTTTGCCGTCTTCGGGGACCGGCAGGCCGTACAGCGAAAACGCGTTCTCCCCGTAGCGATGGGCCGGGTCGTCATCTAGCTCCTGTGGGAGATTGATGATCTCGATGGCGTCGAACGGGCACTTGTCGACGCAGATGCCGCAGGTCTCACCCAGACAGATCTCCTCGGATATGTGGACCTGCTCCGGTTGTCCCTCCCGCGCTTCCTCGCCGCGGAGCGTGATACACTCCTTTCCGGTACGGTTCGGCGGGCAGTAGTTCTTGCACTCGTAGTTACATCGATCCGGCTGACAGCGCTCCAGATCGACGACTGCGATACTGTCGTCCGCCATCTCAGAGGGAGAAGCCGGTCGTCAGCATGATGCCCCACGAGACGAACCAGAAGGCGAACGTCATGAACGCGACGTACAGGTAGTCTTTCACGCCGCCGTAATCGTCGAAGCCGAGGAGGTCGTAGAGGGGTATCTGTGCGATGATCGCGACGACGACGACAATCTGGGCCGTGCGGTCGCTCGCGGCCTCCGCGCCCGTCCCGCCGATGTACAGCGAACCGAACGCCGCGGCCACGCCGGCAAGCGCAGTGATGGTCGTAATCGTCACCGCCCGTAGGTGTTCAGCCTTCGGGCTGGCAGTTTCGGTCGACATGTTTCACTGTTCGGGCATCACCGGTAAAAAGGAGTTCGTTCCACTGCTATCGTTCGGTCAGGGTCGATACCGCGCGACTACAGCCCTCGAAATCGGAATCGTCGACGGCTGCGCCCTCGTTTGGGCCGTGGATACTCCCGTCTCCCCGATTCAGCCTCTGGGGTAGCGCAGCACAGGGAACGTCTCGATCAGCGGGTCGCCTCCCACCTCGAGTTGTTCGAGATACTTGTCCACTCCGAGGAGCCGGCCCGCGCCGAAGGCGGCGACCGCCAGGAACACGACGGCGTAGATCGGCGTCGGGTCGAACAGCCCCAGGAACTCACCTTCCCAGCCACCCAGGTAGAACGCCGTCATCTGGATAGTGCCGAAGAAGGCCGCCAGGCGGACGAACACGCCGGTGATCAGCACAATTCCGATCAGTAGTTGGCCGACCGATACGGCGATGTTGACGACGCCCATCACGAGCGCGCTCTCGGCCATCGCGGCGTAGAGCCCACTGACGGGGCTGGCCTTCGAGGTCGATTCCGGCGAACTGGCTTTCGAGTCGATTTGGGGTGTTAGTTTACGTCGTGATCTGCCTCTTATAACTACATTCTGCCCGGCTACCCTATCGAACTGTAAAAGTGATTCTCACCGTCTGGGAACGGCTTTGTAGCAGTGTAAGCTCTACTTACCCACCTCAAACTGGGAGGACTATTTCGCGGAGAGCCAGTAATCGGTTGCAACGCCGCGGTCACCCGGGGGTAACCCCTCAATCTTTATGCCTCTGGACCAACCTGAATATAACGATGGCTGGCACTGATGGGGAAGATATCGAAGACCTTCCGCCGAGCGCAAAGCTCGTTTTCAAGGTACTGGAGTATGACGGACCTCTGACACAAAAACAGATCGTCGAGGAATCGATGCTCTCAGCGCGAACCGTTCGATACGCTCTGGAACGGCTAGAAGACATCGGCATCGTCGACGAGGACGTCTACTTCGCCGACGCGAGACAGAGCCTCTACGAGATCGACGAGGACGCCATGATGCGCGCAGAGAGTTCCGCTGAACCCGGAGCCTGCGCGGAGTAACGACAGTTCTACCGATAGTTCGCTAGAACTGTTCCGTCTCGCGCAAAGGGGAAGAGCAGTGTGAGGTGCGCGATGGGGGGGATGGGAAGAGCGGTACGCGAGCGCACCCATCCGATAGCTACTCACACCGATACTTAAAGCTCCGTCAGACGATCGTATGACGGCTGTAGGGCGCGCCCGATCCGTTTTTGTCGAACGACGACGTCGTATCTGATATGAACTGGGCGGAGCTATTCGAGCGCGGTGAGCGTTGGACGGTTGAAGAACGAGCACTTGTCGAAGCGCTCGCGGACCGTCGAACGGAGCGTGCCGATGACTGACCGGGAGACGGAGACGACAGTCGATCCCGCGAGCGTCGTCGCGGACGCGGACGTGCTGGCTGCCGACCTCCTCGTTGGCGACGCGGCACGGGACGCCCTCGATTACGTCCGGTCTCACTCCTGGGTCGAGTTGCTCGCGAGCGACCCGCTTGTCGAGGACGCAGCGGCGCTGATCGAGCGGTTCGCGTCCGAGGAGTTAGCACGAGACTGGCGCGACCGCATCGAACGTGAGCGCGTCCCTGTCGAGCATCCGACGGGGGATCACCCGGCACTGGCCAGCGCGTACCGCGGACAGGCGGCACACGTTCTCTCCTTCGATGAACAGTTAGGGAGCGTCCAGACCGGAGCGTCCCTGCAGGGGCACGTCTCCATGAGCGTCCGGCATCCGAAGGCGTTCGCCGCCGTCTTCGATCCCGAGAGTCTGTACGGGGCGCTCCACGAGGGAGAATACCCCGGTCCGGACAGTGATCCCCGCGCCTGATCAGGCCTGCTCGGCCAGCCAGTCGGCGAACGTCGACAGCGCCCGTGCACGGTGTGAGATCGCGTTCTTCTCTTCGGTCGATAGCTCCGCGAGGGTCCGGCCGTCGTGCTCGAAGATCGGATCGTAGCCGAAGCCGCCGTCGCCACGGGGCGGGACGATCCGCCCGCGCAGACTCCCCTCGAACGTCTCGACGGTCTCGCCGTCGTAGTAGCCGAGTACGGTACGGAAGGCGGCGCGGTGGTTCTCCTCCTCATCGACGAGCCGCTGAACGCGCTCGATCCCGAGCGTGTCGTCGACGTACGCCGAGTACGGTCCCGGGAAGCCGTCGAGCGCCTGGACGAACAGCCCAGTGTCGTCGACCAGCACCGGCTCGTCGCCGTCGATCTCGCGATACGCCTCGCGTGCGCCCCGGTCGACGATTGCGCCGAGGTCGTCGCTCTGGATCTCCGTGTAATCGTAGTTGACCTGTCGAACCGCCTCGGGCAGGTACTCGCGGGCCTCGCGGACCTTGCCCTCGTTGCTGGTGACGAACTGGATCATACCCGCCGGTCGGAGGCCCCGGGGAAAATAGGCGTCGGTTAGTCGTCGTCGACGATCACTTCGACCGGCTCCTCGTCCGCATCGCCCTCGCTCTCGTCGCCGCCGCGTTCGAGCCAGAGCAAGGCTCCGGCGACGCCCAGCACGACCCAGGATCGCCAGTTGGCCAGGTTCAGCGTGTAGCCGATGCCGAACGGCTTCTCGACCAGCATCCCCTCGCCCGGCTCCCAGTACGAGGAAAGTAGCCGTCGCATGTTCGGTCGATCGAAGTTGTACGGTACGCCGAGAATCTCGCCGGAAGTCGGTTTGTCGACCATACGAGATGTTAAGAGCGGGGGCGTAATCAACGTTAGTGTCGGAGCGAACAGTCGATACGAACTAGAGTACGGCGCGGTGTATCGAGCACCCGCACAGGCCGGCGCCGCAGCAGGAGCGTCAGCGCATAGGTCGCTTGGAAGCGTGATCGTTTATGAACCTGTAGCGACCACCCTATCGACTCACTCGCCGTACTGGTGTGACTCGAAGGTCCGGACGGCATACCGATAGGACAGGCCGCCTGCGAGCGTCGACAGCCCGAGAGTGACGACGCCGCCGCTAACCACGGCGAGGGGAGCGATGTTAGCACTCGCGCTCTGGAGCAGGATCGCCCCGAGCACCGGTACGCTGGCGAGCGCAAGCGCGAGCGAGTAGGCGAACACGGCGTAGACGTGGGGCGTCGTGAGCCCCGCGCTGTCGGCGGGGCGAAGCCCGTCGAACTCGGGGAGCCACGCACCGATGCCGACCGAGACCGCGACGAAGGCAACGGTGAGGATGGCCGCGAACAGTCCCATCGCAACCGTTGCGACGGGCGAAGCCGTCACGCCGAGGGTCGCGAGAGCAACGAGAGCCACGACCGGGAGCACGCCGACGAGGGCGGCCGAGAGCACGTACCCGCGAACGAGGTGACGCGGCCCGCCGGGCGTCGTCATCGTGACCGGGAGGCTACGGCCCTCGTTCCCGATGGGGTTGAGGGTCGCACCCGCTCCGACGGCACCGGCACCGTAGATGGCGACGAGAACCGGGATGGACTCCGGCGCGGTGGCGGCGAGTTCGATCCCGATGACCAGCAGCAGGACGAACGGCAGGAAGACGTACAGCAACGCCTGTGGTGCCCGAACAATCCGGCGCCAGACGGCGTAGATCACGGCCCTGGTGGGGCGAGAGAGCCAGGTCGTGGGTATTCTGTCGAGCAGTGTGGGCGACTGGTCGGTCGTCGGGGATCGGGCCGACGACTCGACCGAAGCCGGAGCGACACCGTCGCCAAGCCATGCCCGCTCTGCGAGGCGCGCGCTGGTCCACCATAGCGAGACGCCGCCGAGCGTCGTCCCGAGTAGCGCCGCAATAGCGGTCGTGACGCCGGTCCCAGTCGCCGCAGCCATCGGGATGTCGGCGTACCAGCCGATCGGTAGCCCCCCGAGAAGTGCGCTCGCCCGGCGACTACCGACGAAGAGCCCGAAGTACAGCGCCACGAGCGGAGAGCCAACGAGGACCCGATGCTCGCGGACGAACGGCGAGTAACTGGCGAGCGCGAGTCCCGCAAGGCCCGCGGTGTAACCGACCGCAGTCGCAGTCGCGGCGAGCGCGAACGCGGCGAGCACGAAGAGGACGCCGCCGAGCACCGATTCGCTCCCGGATGCGAACGCAATGGCACCGGCGAGCGACGCGACCGAGAGGAATCGACCCACTTTGAGTATCTTCGAGAGCAGGTCGCCGGCGACGAGTGTCGGAATCGGGACGGTCGTCAGCAGTCCGTCGGCCTGCTCGCGCCAGTCCTGGGCCTTCATCGTCCAGAGCATCGTCACCAGCGTGACGATGACGAAGACGATACCGACGAACCCGCGAGCGGTGTCGAGCGCGGCCCCCGGCGACCCGCTGGCAGCGACCTGTCCGTAGTGATACGCGCCGGGTTCCGGATAGAGGCCGACCCCAGGGATGCGTCCGACGACGACGACCGTGACGAACACGACGAGAAATAGCTCGAAGAAGACCCGCCAGGGCTGCTCGCGCTGCTGGCGAGCATGACGCACCGCCTCGATCCGTGCGATCCTGATAGCGCGTTCGAGCGCCCGCTTCATGTGGGTGTTCGACTGCTCTCGTGCTCGTCGGGTGCTTCGCCGTCACGCGTGATATCCAGGAAGACGTCTTCGAGGCTCTCGTCGTCCTCTCCGTCGGCCCGCTCCGCTTGGGCCCGGGCTTTCAGGCCGTTGGGCGTCCCCTCGGCGACGAGACGGCCGTCGTAGAGCACGCCGACCGTGTCGGCGAGGTCGTCGACGACCGGCAGGATATGCGTCGAGAGGAACACCGTCATCTCGCGGCTCGCGAGGTCGGCGATCGTCTCCCGCATGGTCCGTGCCGCACGGGGGTCGAGCCCGCTCGTCGGTTCGTCGAGAAAGACCACGTCGGGTTCGTGCAGGACGGCCTGGATGACGCCGACCTTCTGTCGCATCCCCTTCGAGTAGGCGTCGATCCGCTTGCCGGCGTCCGTCGCGAGGTCGAACCGTTCCAGCAGTCGGTCGATCCGCTCGGTCGCGACGTCGTCCGGCATATCGCGGAGCCCGGCCACGTACTCCAGTTGTTCGCACCCGGTTAGCTCGCCGTACAGCGGCGGCTCCTCGGGGAGATAGCCGATATGCGGCGTGACGCTGTCGCGCTCGGTGATCGGCTGACCGGCGACGCGAGCCTCGCCCGCAGTCGGTTTCGTCAGCGTCGTGAACATCCGCATCGTGGTTGTCTTGCCCGCACCGTTCGGACCGAGAAAGCCGTAGACGTCGCCCTGCGGGATCGACAGCGAAAGGCCGTCGACCGCCGTCGTGTCGCCGTAGCGCTTCGTCAGATCGGTCGCCTCGATGGCGGGAGGGCTCACAGTGTGAGACCGGTACGATTTCGAGGCGTAAAACCTTGCTTACGCGGTCTGGCCGCTCAGGGACGCTCGAACTCGATCGCCGCTCCCTGTCACGACCACCTTTTCTCTCGGCCGAACCGCTCGCGATACTCGCGCTCGGCCTCGCAAAAGCTGGGCCAAAAAGTCCAGGCCGGTCGGCTTAGGGACGCTCGAACTCGATCGCCGCTCCCTGACCGAAGCCGACACAGAGGGTCGCAAGCCCGCGGTCGGCGTCGCGTTTTACCATCTCGTGGACGAGCGTCACAGGCAGGCGCGCGCCGCTAGCTCCGAGCGGGTGGCCGATGGCGATTGCGCCGCCGTTGACGTTGAAGATCTCCGGATCGATCCCCAGTTCGTCGCGTGCGTAGACGGTCTGACTCGCGAAGGCCTCGTTCAGTTCCACGAGATCGTAGTCCTCGATATCCCGGCCGGCGCGGTCGAGGAGGCCACGCGTAGCAGGAACCGGACCGATCCCCATCACTGTCGGATCGACGCCGGCGACGTTGTTGGTGCCGATTTCGGCGAGGACGTCGAGGTCGTGCTCGTCGGCGAAGGCCTTGCTAGTCACGAGCGTCGCCGACGCGCCGTCGCTGACCTGCGAGGCGTTACCCGGCGTGACCGTCCCGTCGGACTTGAACACGGTCGGGAGTTCGGCGAGTTTCTCCAGCGAGGTGCCCGGGCGGATCCCCTCGTCCTCGGTGACGACGCCGTCCTCGGTCTCGATCGGGACGATTTCGTCGTCGAAGCGTCCGGACTCGGTCGCCTCGTGGGCGCGTTGCTGGCTCTGCAGGGCGTACTCGTCCTGTTCTTCACGGGAGACGCCGTACTCCTCGGAGACCTTCTCGGCAGTCATCCCCATCTGGAGTTCGCCGATGTTGTACAGTTCGGCGAGGCGCGGGTGGACCTTGTGGGTGTTCTCGCCCATCGGGACGCGGGACATCGATTCGACGCCGCCCGCGATCAGGGCGTCACGGTTGCCCGCAGCGATGGCGTCGGCCGCCGAGATGACCGACTGCATCGAGGAGGCACACCAGCGGTTGATCGTCGTTGCGGGGACGGATTCGCCTAACTCCGAGAGCAGGGCGATGACCCGCGCGACGTTGTTGCCCTGTTCGTCACGCTGCTGGGCACAACCCCACAGCAGGTCGTCGATGTCCTCGCCAGTGAGACCGGTCTCGGCGAGGATGTGGTCGATCAGCGGGACGGACAGATCCTCGCTTCGTACGTCGGCGAAGACGCCGTCTTCTTTCCCCTGGGGTGTGCGATACGCCGCGGCGATGACTGGAGTCGTTTCGTCGGACATGTATCTGCAATAGTCGTTAATGAACTTAAAAACACGTAGAACTGGAAGGGGTCACTCCCGGAGTTCACCCAGACGGGAGAGGAGGGCATCACCACGTTTATATTCGATACCGAAGCAGTGGGAAATATGGACCGTTCCGCCCTCCACTCGATCGCGATAGCGTGTGCGCTCGTCCTGTTTTCGGGCGTCGCGACGGCACAGCAACAGGATCCCCGGGAACTCGCGACGGCAGTCGACGAACTGAGTCTGACAGCCGTCCTCGCAGGCATCGCCGGGACGCTGGTCGTTTTTCTACTGATCGCAGCAGTCCTGATCCACCTCAAACCCGAGTACGCGAACTCGACGAACCGGCATATCCGGTCGGAGCCAGTCACGACCGGGTTGATCGGATTCGGCGTCATCGTCGGCGCCGTCATCGTCAGTTTCGTACTGATACTGACGGTTCTGGGCGCGCTCGTCGGGCTCCCGCTGCTGCTGGCGCTCGTGGTGGTGTCGTTCGTCGGAACTGTGATCGCCGAGATTACCGTGGGCCGGTATCTCCTCGAGGAGTTCGCCGATCGGAGGGAGCGTCCACCGACGACGGAGACGCTATGGCTGGCGTTCGGCATCGGATTCGTGCTGGTGGTGGCGCTCACATACGTACCGATCGTCGGGGGTGTCGTCGGACCAACCGTCTCCTCGGTCGGGATCGGAGCCATGGTCCAGCAGTACCGAAACGGCTCCGAGAGTACGGACGGGCAGTCGCCCGGAGTCGAGGACGAACCGTCGTGGACGTCGGATTCCGGATCGAGTTCCTGGGACGATTCGGAGTTTAGCGACGACGGCGGCTGGGACGACACAGCCGACGGATCCAGCGAGTGGGGAACGCAGGACGACGATGGTACCGACGACCGTTCGTGGTAGCCGTCCCGAGTGCGATCGTCTTCGACGGCCTTAACATTCGGCCACGCCAACGTTTTCTAGAATGAGCGATGCGTCGATAGACGTCGTCGAATTTCTGCTGACGACGCGACTCTACACTGACAACCGGTCGCTTGACGAGAACGACCTGCCGCCGCGATACCGGCAAGTGTTCTGGTCGGAGGGAGAGATCGAGCGGCCGCTGTCCGCGACGAACAGCACCACACGAACAGCGACGGGGATCGATCAGCCATGGGCCGCGATTTCGGATCTGATGTTCACCGAACGCGACGAGTTCTCCGGGTCGATCTCGCTGACCGACCAGGACATGGCCGAAGGCTGGTTCCGCGACCGCGTGAACGCCGAGCGGATCCAGTCGAACCCGACGCTCGCCTACGTCCTCGAGAGCGAGGTCGAGGGTGTCGACTACGACCGAGCGCGGAAGGCGAACCGCCCGATTCAGGCCGATCGTGTCTGGATCGACAGCCTGCTCGACGAGTTCTTCGATGATGACGAGGAGGAACTGCTGGACCTCGTCGACGTCCGCGCACCGGAGGAGATCGAGATGACGCTCGACGACCTCGTGCTGACGCCGGATCAGGAAAACGAGATCCACAAGGTCGTCAAGGCGATCGAGCACCGAGATTATCTGGCCCAGATCGGACTTCGCGAGATCGGCAAACTGCTCTTTGTCGGCCCGCCGGGAACCGGTAAGACCACCGCTGCGCGAGGACTGTCCCACGAACTCGACCTGCCCTTCGTCGAGGTGAAACTCTCGATGATCACGAGCCAGTATCTGGGCGAGACGGCCAAAAACGTCGAGAAGGTGTTCGAGGTCGCAAAGCGACTCTCGCCGTGTATCCTGTTCATGGACGAGTTCGACTTCGTCGCCAAGACGCGGGCCTCGGACGAACACGCCGCGATCAAGCGCGCGGTCAACACCCTGCTCAAGTCGATCGACGAAGTGAGCCTCATCGATGACGAGGTACTCCTGATCGGTGCGACGAACCACCCGGACCAGCTAGACGCCGCCGCGTGGCGACGGTTCGACGAGATCGTCAACTTCCCCAAACCCGATCGTGGCATGCGCTCGGACATCCTTCGGGTGATCACTCACGCGATGGATATCGAGGAGTTCGATCCCGATGCCGTCGCCGAGATCACCGAAGGACTGACCGGGAGCGACCTCCGGATGGTGCTCCGCGAGGCCGTCCTCGACGCGCTGACCGAGAACCGGACGAACCTGACCCAGAAAGACCTGATCGACGCCGTCAAGGACTTCGAGGAGCGCGACAATCTCAAGAACATGGACATGATGGACGGCGACCACGAGGCGCTGGTCGCCGGCGGCGACATCAGCGGCGGCGGAAGCGACGACGGGCACTCTCACGACCACTGACAGAATGCAGGTAACCCTCCTTGGAACGGGCGATACGACCGGAACGCCGACGCTTGACTGCGACTGTGAGACCTGCGAGTACGCTTGCGAGCACGACATCGAGCGGACCCGGTTTTCGGTGTACGTCGAGAACGAGCGCACCGGCGAGTCGTTGCTGATCGACGCCAGCCCCGATTTCCGCTACCAGTTCGAGCGCGAGGGGGTCGACCTCCCCGACGCCATCCTGATCAGTCATATCCACTTCGACCACCTCGACGGACTTGGGAACGTCTACCGACTGCTGAACGAGGCACCGGTCTACGCCGCCGACGAGACGGATCCAGTGACCGACGAGAGCGTTGCCGAAACAGTCGACCGGAAGTACAGCTATCTCGACGCCATCGACGTCCAGCCGACGACCCCGTTCGAGTCGGTCCGGACCTGCGGGTTCGACGTGACACTCGTCCCGGTCGAGCATCCGCCCTTGCTCTGTTACGGCGTCGTCGTCGAGGATCCGGAGACGGGCGCAAAGCTAACGCTTTCGGGTGATACGAACTACGCGATTCCCGAGGACTCGCGGGACGTGATGGCCGGTCCGGATCTCCTGCTTGCGGATGGGATCGTTCCCGCACAGGTCGCCGAGAGCCATCACATCGGCGGCGATCACTACGACGAGGCGGGCGTGGCGCGAACGTTCGGAACCAAACACATGACCCGCGAGGGGGCGCTCTCGCTGGCCGACGACCTCGATGCCGACCGAACTCGGCTGGTCCACCTCGCCCACTACTACCCCGTCGACGAGGCGTTCGAGGAGCCACTGGCCGTCGACGGCGAACAGTTCTCCTTGTAGGAGAACACCGATGTAGCCTCGACGACAACGAGAGCCATGGACTGGGCGTCGGACGCGAGTCGCTTTGTCGTGTTGCTTCTCGTCGGTGCTGTCGGCTACGTCGTGGCGACGGTCTACCTTGACGAGTTCGTGACCCCGCTCGAGCTAGGTATCTTCGGACTCGGACTTCTGGCGGTGCTCGGCCTGTTCCGGTACTACGCCGACGAACTCCACGAGTAGCGGCCGCTATCCGAACCGATCCAGCCCCGACTGTCGCCGCTGTTTTCCCGTCGGATCGGCGACCCACGGCGACGTCTCGGCGCGGTCGACGTCGAAGTCGGCCGCTGGAGCGTCGGCCGCCTCGTAGCCCGGACAGTCCGGGCCACATTCGCTTGCGGCGTCGACGAACCGATCGTACCACGAGCAGTGGGGGAGACCGCCACAGCCCGCAGAAGACGTCATGCTCGCGTGTTTGCAGGCCGGTGCGTCGTAGGTCCGCCAGCCCTTGCCGTAGGCGCGCTCGGCGATCCGCCGCCGGGCCGTGGCTTTGGCGGCGGGACCGGCCGGTTCGACTTCGGCGCGGCCGGCGTGACGCTCCAGCAACTCGATCCCGGTCGACTCCGGGGCGAGCGGCGTCGGCTCCCGGACGACCTCGACCGGGTCGGAAACCCCATCCGAGTCGGCCGCGTCGGGGTCGAACCGCCAGATACCGACCTCCTCGGGAAGCCGATTGAGATGTGCGCCGGTGACGTGGCTCTCCGTCGCCAGGACGACCTCGTCTAGCAGGCCCAGGCTGACGTCTTTCCGTAGCTGGGTCGCCAGCGCGCCCGGTCGGCCGAGATCGGGTTTGTTCTCGATGCCGACGAGGCGACCGAACCAGTCGTCCGGATATCGGGCGACCTGCCGGACGTGCTCGCGGCCGTCACGACGTTCGCGCTCGAAGAAGCCGGCCTCGACCGCGCGTTCGACGACTCGGCGGGCGTACCGCGGTGGCCCGTCGATTACGGAGCGCCGGTCGCGAAAGCGCCCCGGCCCTGCCTCGCTCTCGATTGCGGCGGCAGGGATCGTTTCCGGTGTGATCGCGGCGCGCTCCGCGAACGGCGGCCCCGGTTCGACGAGCACGGTATCGAGCACTCGCTTGCCGGGTGCGGCGACACCGCCACCGAGTTGGCGAGCCACGAGATGGTCGGTCGTCGCTTCGAGGTGGGCACACAGCGATAGCTCGAACGCGAACTCGCTCACGAAGCGGGGTTAGGGCGGCCGGGTAAAAAAGCTCGCGTGAATTTAGAGCACGACTGCGATCGAGATGACGATCGCACTCATGATGATATAGAACATGACCGGGATGAGGTTCAACCGGATTACCCGGCCTTCCTGTCCGACGAGGCCGACCGTCGCCAGCGCGGCGATGACGTTGTGGATAGCGACCACGTTCCCGATCGCACCGCCGATCATCTGCCCACCCACGATCAGGTGCTGTGGGAGTCCGGACTGGGTCGCCACCTCGTACTGGAGACCGCTGAAGGTGATGTTCGAGACCGTGATCGAACCGGTAATAAACGTCCCGAGGACGCCGATCGGTACGGCGACGACCGTGTAGACGTCACCGAAGACGGCGGCCGTCCCGTCGGCGAGCACGACCATCATGCTGTCACCGCCGGGCGCACCCGGATACTGACCCGATTCGAGCATGATGCCGACCATCCCGATCACGAACACGAGGGCGACTGCCGGAGAGACGATCTTCTGTCCGGCCTCACGCCACGCACTGGCGACCTGCGAACCGTCAAGACCGAACAGCGGGACGGCGAGCAGTGCGCTCAGCACTAGCCAGGTCCCGGGGACGTACGCCCAGTCGATGCTGTTCGTGACCTCGGTGCCGAGGATGCCCTCCCAGGTCGGCGTGAACACCGCGAGGTCAGTGAGGATCTCGCCGATCGGGGTGAAGTCCCGCGTGACGATCAGCAGGACGACGAGCAGGAGGTACGGGGCCCAGGCGCGAGCGAGCGACATCGAGGGGGTGTCGTCGACGCTAGCGTCCGCTGCACCGTCCGCACCGTTCTCACCGCCAGGTTCGACCGAGCCGACCCAGTAGTCCGGCCAGACGTCTCGGTCGGGGAACGTCCACTCCTCTTCGGGGAGGAAGTAGCCCGCACGAAGTGCCGCGACGGTGAGCGTAATCCCGACCATCGAGCCGATGATCGACGGCAGTTCGGGGCCGATAAAGAGCGCCGTCAGCGCGAACGGGACGACGAAGGCGATGCCGGCGAACAGACAGAGCGGCACGACCGGACGCACCGGTGCGAGCGAACGTTCCTCGGGATCGCCGAAGAAGTAGACGACCATCGCGACTGCCATGAGCGGCATAAACACGCCGATGAGCGTCTGATAGATCGCTGCCGACCCCGCGGCTTGGGAGACGATCTCCACCGCTTCGGCGGATGTCACGGAATCGAGTGCCGAGATCGGATCGAGGGTGCCCGGTCGGACCGGAACGCCGACCGCACCGAACGTCGTCGCGATGGCGTGACCGATCAGCGCCGCGATCACCGCCGCCATAGCGGGAAAGCCGAGTGCGAGCAGTAGCGGGGCGACGACCGCCGCGGGCGTCCCGAAGCCGGCGACGCCTTCCAGAAACGTCGCCATGAAGAAGCCGAGCAGGACGATCTGTACCCGACGGTCTTCGCTGATCGCCGCGAACCCTTCGTTGATCCGATCGATCGCGCCGGCCCGCATCAGCGTGTAGAGCAACACCAGCGCGCCGAAGACGATCCAGAGGATCTCGATGGCGAGCATCACGCCCCAGATGCTCGTTGCGGCGATCCAGTCAAGCGGCATTCCCCAGACGACTCCTGCAACGACCGCCGCGGTAAGCCAGGCGACGGGCATCGACCTGACGGCGGGCCAGAGCAACCCGACCAGGAGGACCGCGACGACGATCAGTGGCGCAAGCGCGGCCAGAACAAGTGTCGCGTCCGTCATTATATCACCGTCCCGAGAGACAGTCTACGCGGTCTACCGTTCTGTTGTTCGACGGCCGTTCTCCGAAAGGTTCCATCGCTGTACGACGACATACCCCGACCTTTCCCGAGGGGAGAAAATAAATGTACGCTGTGTTCCCGCTGGGCGAGAACGCTGGCGAACCGGGCACGAAGACGGTCGTCTCCCACGCTCTCCGGGTCGAGAACAGTAGGTTTATCAGGCGTTCGGGGCGAATCACTACCAAGATTACTGTCTCATATGTCAGATAACAATCGACAACCGGAGGTGAACATCGGACTCGTCGGTCACGTGGACCACGGCAAGACGACGCTCGTACAGGCGCTGTCCGGCGAGTGGACGGACCAGCACTCCGAAGAGATGAAGCGGGGTATTTCCATCCGTCTCGGCTACGCCGACGCCACGTTCCGCGAATGTCCGGGACTCGACGAACCGGAGCGGTACACCGTCGAGGAAACCTGTCCTGACGGCTCCGAAAGCGAGGTCATGCGCACCGTCTCGTTCGTCGATGCGCCGGGCCACGAGACCCTGATGGCGACGATGCTATCCGGTGCGTCGATCATGGACGGTGCGGTCCTGGTCGTCAGCGCGAACGAACCGGTCCCCCAGCCACAGACCGAAGAGCACCTGATGGCGCTCGATATTATCGGAATCGACAACATCGTCATCGCGCAGAACAAGATCGATCTCGTCGATGCCGACCGCGCCCAGGAGAACTACGAGGAGATCCAGGAGTTCGTCGAGGGCACAGTCGCCGAAGACGCCCCCGTCGTCCCGGTCAGCGCCGGGCAGGACGTCAACATGGACATCCTGATCGGGGCTGTCGAAGAGGAGATCCCGACGCCGGATCGAGATCCGGACGCCGACGCGACGATGCACGTCGCCCGGAGTTTCGACATCAACCGACCGGGGACGACCTGGGAGGACCTGACCGGTGGCGTCATCGGCGGGAGCCTCTCGCAGGGCGTCCTCGAAAACGGCGAGGAGATCGAGATCCGACCCGGTCGCGAGGTCGAAGAAGGCGGGAAATCGGAGTACCAGCCCATCGAGACGGAGATCCGCTCGCTAGAGGCGGGCGGCGAAACCGTCGACCGCGTAACGCCGGGCGGCCTGCTCGGCGTCGGTACCGGACTGGACCCCAGCCTCACGAAGGGTGACGCGCTGGCGGGACAGGTCGCCGGCCCCTCGGGGACGCTCCCGCCGACATGGGAGAGCTTCGAGATGGAGGTCGACCTGCTCGATCGGATCGTCGGCCAGGAGAGCGGTAGCGTCGACGAGATCAGCACGGGCGAACCGCTGATGCTGACGGTCGGAACGGCGACGACGGTCGGGTCAGTCACCAGCGCGCGCGGCGACGAGTGCGAACTCAAGCTCAAGCGCCCGGTCTGTGCGGCCGAGGGTGACAAGATCGCGATCAACCGTCGCGTCGGCGCACGCTGGCGGCTGATCGGCGTCGGAACGCTGAAAGGATAGTCGGCGATGGCACCGACAGTCGCTATCGACACCAACGCGCTGATGATGCCGGTGGAACTCGACGTCCGGCTGTTCGACGAACTCAACCGGCTGCTGAACGGGTGCGAACCCGTGACGCCGCAGGCAGTCGTCGAAGAGCTCCGGAAGCTCTCCGAGAAGGGAGGGACGGAAGGTATCGCGGCCAGCGTCGGACACGATCTAGCGACGGAACGGTGTCTCATCCTCGACACGGACGCATCGTACGCCGACGACGCGGTGGTCGAACTCGCCCGCGAGGGAACGGCCGACTACGTCGTCACGAACGACCAGCCCCTACAGCAACGTGCACTCGACGCGTCCGTTGCAGTAATTGGTTTAAGGGGCAAGAACAAACTCGCAATCACTCAACCATAGCCATGTACAAACGGGTCAGATTAAAAGATACAGTCGAAGTACCGCCGCGGGAGCTGGCGAACGTCACGCCGGACCTCGTGAAGAAACTGCTGCAGGACAAACTCGAAGGACGGATGGACGAGGAGATCGGCTCGGTCGTCAGCGTCGTCAACGTCCACGACATCGGGGACGGGGCGGTGCTTCCGAACCGACCCGGCGTCTACTATCAGGCCGAGTTCGACGCCGTGACGTTCGATCCGCAGATGCAGGAAGTCGTCGACGGTACCGTCGTCGAAGTCGTCGAGTTCGGGGCCTTCGTCGGCATCGGGCCGGTCGACGGACTGCTCCACGTCTCGCAGATCTCCGACGAGTATCTCGCCTACGACGGCGAGAACCAGCGACTCGCCTCCAACGAGTCCGATCAGGCGCTCGGGGTCGACGACGCCGTGCGAGCACGGATCGTCACCAAGAGTATCGACGAGCGGAACCCGCGAGACTCCAAGATCGGTCTGACGGCGAAACAGCCGGGACTCGGCAAACACGGCTGGCTCGAAGACGAGCGGAGCAAGCGACAGGCGCAAGCCGGTGAGAGCTAATGACAGAGGATCGACTCGTCTGTCGGGAGTGTCACCGGGTCAACGGTCCGGACGAGCAGAACTGCGTCGCCTGCGGATCGAGCAGTCTCACCGAGGACTGGGCCGGCTACGTCTACATTGCCCATCCCGAAGAGAGCAAGATCGCGACCGAGATGGAAGTGACCGAACCTGGCGCATACGCGCTGAAAGTCAGGTAACGTGTCAGCCGAGGATCACGGCGGCGCAGATATCGTCGTCACGCTTCCCGACGAACTACGCTCGGCGTTCAAAGAGCCGATGGGGACGGTCTACACCGATCCGGAGGAGCTACTCGAAGGGGCTGGATCACCGCTGATCGCCGTCGGTGACATCGTCACGTACCATTTCGAGCGGGTCGACTACCAGCCGGACGTCGCACTCGTCGACGGGCGGACGAAGCGCCGTGACGTCGATGCCGAGGTGCGCGAGCGGGTCGACGAACTGCCGAACCGGATCGAGGTAGTCAATCCGGCGGGCACACTCAGCGCGGAGCTACTTACTGCACTGGAGCGAGCGCTAGCCCACCGCAAGCCGACGACCATCGTCGTCGATGGGGAGGAGGATCTGGCCACCTTACCCGCAGTACTAGTCGCCCCGGTGGGGGCGTCTGTGGTCTACGGCCAGCCGGACGAGGGAATGGTCGAAGTGACCGTCACCGAAGAGCGAAAGACGCAGTTCCGGGCCTTGCTGGAGCGAATGGACGGCGACCACGAGCGACTGTGGACGCTACTGGAGTGAGAAGTTAGTCGGGGAGACGAGTCGCTCGGAGTACCGGTGAGGGAGCGTCAATCCGATCCGATATCGAGATCGATCAGCCCGCTATCTTCGGACATAGTAACGAGACCGTGCGAGCGTAACTTCGGGAGATGAATGTGGTGCAATCGAACGAGCAGTTCCCCGTCGTCGACGGTATCCTCCCTGTCGGCCTCTGCAAGCCGTTCTGCGAGTTCCCGTGCTGACAGGGTATCCTCAGCCTGCACCAACTCGGTCAGAGCGCGCTTTCGAAGCGGCGAACTGAGAACGTCGTGAAACTCCGTGGGGGCGTCGAGAAACGGGTCGACGCCGTGCTGGTCGACAACCTCGGCAATCGACGATAACGAGGTCGTACCCGAGTGGTCCCGATGACTCTCGGATCGATCGTCACTTGTCATCTAGATAACAAATGGTTTACTGTCTTAATAATATAGTAGGCTGTATGAACAGCCTGTTTTTAAGAAGTAACAGCGACCGCCCGTTCGTCCGAATCCTACCGCTACGGCGACTCGTTCGAAATGCTTTTACCCGTTTCAGAGGGAGTAATGTACAACTGAGTATCCATGGACGTCGAAATCCTTGACGAAGAAGAAAACCCGATGTTGCACCGAACCGACGTGACCTTCCAGATCGTCCACGACGAAGCGACTCCGGAGCGCCTCTCCGTTCGTGATAGCCTCGCCGCGAAGCTCAACAAGGACGCGAGCGAAGTCGTCGTCCGCGAACTCGACACGAAGTTCGGGATGCGGAAGACGATCGGCAAGGCGAAAGTCTACGAGAGCGCGGACCACGCACAGGACGTCGAGCAGGACCACATGCTCGAACGGAACAAGATCGAACTCGGCGACGCCGAAGCCGAAGAGGCGGAGGAAGCCTGAATGCCCCGTCACGAACTCTACAACGACGACGGAACCACGGAAAACGAGAAGTGCCCCCGCTGTGGCGACGCGTTCCTCGCCGACCACGGTGACCGCCAGCACTGCGGTCGCTGTAGCTACACCGAGTGGGAGTAAGGCGATGCACCGAGCGGAGCGGGGCATCGATATTTGTGAGCGGCCAACAGCCGCGAACTGTCGTACACCGTGAGTGACCGACCGCGCGTTCTCGGGATCGAGGGCACTGCCTGGGCGGCCAGCGCCGCAGTCTTCGATCCCGATGACGGCGTTTGTATCGAAACCAATGCTTACCAGCCAGAAAGCGGCGGTATCGATCCAAGCGAGGCCGCCGAGCACATGCACAACGCGATTCCGGAAGTCGTCGCGGCGGCGCTGGATCACGCCGCAGCGCTGGGCGACGATGATCCGCCGATCGACGCAGTGGCGTTCGCCCGTGGCCCGGGCCTGGGTCCGTGTCTGCGAATCGTCGGGACGGCCGCGAGAGCGCTGTCCCAGGCGTTAGACGTCCCACTCGTCGGCGTCAACCACATGGTCGCGCATCTAGAGATCGGTCGCCACCGCTCGGGCTTTGACTCGCCGGTCTGTCTCAACGCCAGCGGTGCGAACGCCCACGTACTGGGCTTTCACAACGGCCGGTATCAGGTGCTTGGCGAGACGATGGACACCGGCGTCGGCAACGCCATCGACAAGTTCACCCGTCACGTCGGCTGGTCCCACCCCGGTGGGCCGAAAGTCGAGGAGGCCGCGGCAGACGGTAAGTACACCGAACTGCCCTACGTCGTCAAAGGGATGGACTTCTCGTTTTCGGGGATTATGAGCGCCGCAAAACAGGAGTACGATGCGGGAACGCCCGTCGAGGACGTCTGCCGTGGCCTGCAGGAGACGGTCTTCGCCATGCTAACCGAGGTGGCCGAACGCGCGCTCTCGCTCACCGGGAGCGACGAACTCGTACTCGGCGGCGGCGTCGGTCAGAACGACCGACTGCGGGAGATGCTTGCGATGATGTGCGAGCAGCGCGGCGCGGAGTTTTACGCCCCCGAGTCGCGATTCCTGCGGGACAACGCCGGGATGATCGCCGTGCTCGGCGCGACGATGTACGAGGCCGGAGATACCATCGAAGTCGCGGACTCGCGGATCGATTCGGACTTCCGACCCGATCAGGTGCCGGTGACGTGGCGTAGTGAGGAGAGCGTCGCGCACTGCGCGACGGAAACGGCGAGCGGGCAAAGCCCGCGAGAGGAGAGCGTGGCGCGGAGCGCCACGGAACCAGCGAGCGGGCAAGGCCCGCGAGCAGAGAGCGCGGTCGAGGATGGCGAGACCAGAGGTGCGGAGGCCACCGTCACCTTCGACGGCGACCGCGTCTACAAGGAGCGTGTTCCGAAGGCGTACCGCCACCCCGACCTCGACGACCGACTCCGCCGCGAACGGACGACGCTGGAAGCGCGACTCACCAGCGAGGCGCGACGCAACGGCGTCCCGACGCCGCTCGTGCAGGACGTCGACCGCCGCAGGGCACGGATCACGTTCGAGCGCGTCGGGCGGGCCGACCTGCAGGCCGACCTCACCGCAGAACGCGTCAGCACGGTCGGCGAGCACCTCGCGGCGCTCCACGCGGCCGGTATCGTCCACGGCGACCCGACGACCCGGAACGTCCGGTTCGACGACGAGCGAGTGTACCTGATCGACTTCGGACTGGGCTACTACTCGGATCACGTCGAAGACTACGCGATGGATCTCCACGTCTTCGAGCAGAGTCTGGACGGCACCGCTGCGGATCCGCCAGCCATGTGCGAGGCGTTCGAGGCCGGCTACGCGGCCGCCGGCGAGCAGCGAGTACTCGATCAGTTACGGGAGATCGAAGGCCGCGGACGGTATCAGTAGCTCACTCGACGCGCCCGAGGACTCGCGCCGGTGCGGCGTCGGCGTCGGGCAGCGGAAGCGGCGCGACGTCGAGCGTGAATTCCGTCGGTACTGCCCCGAGGTTCGTCAGGTTCTCCACGATAAGCTTTCCAGCGCCGAGTATCGCGTGGTGGGCCGGGATGCCGTGTGTCGAGGCATCCGAGTCCGTGCTGCCCGTCGGGTCGACGTTCAGCGCGTCGATGCCGACGTGGCAGTCCAACTCGACGATTCGCCGGGCCGTCTCGGGAGCGAGATAGGGATGGTCGAGATACCGCTCGTTGGGCCAGTGGGCGTCCCAGCCGGTATGAACCACCACCGCATCGGGGTCCATGTCGTTCGGCAGGACGGCGGGCGGGATCGCTTCGCTGGCCCCGTACTCCCTGCAGTCGAGTTTCAGCGCGCTCATCGTGAACGTCTCCATCGGAACCGAGTCCAGCGTCGCGCCGTCCGGTTCGGTGTGGGCAGGCGCGTCGACGTGCGTGCCGCTGTGGCTCCCGAGTTCGAGTGCAGTAACGCGGTAGCCGTCCGCGTCGTGAGTTGCGTGAGGCCGGAGCGAGACCTCCGGATCGCCAGGATAGACGGGGACGTCCGGATCAAGCGGCTGGGAGAGGTCGTACGCGGTCATACCGCAACCGTTCGGCCGCCACCGGCCTAACGGTTCGGGACAGCGACTACTCGACGGCGAAAGCGACTACTCGGACTCTGCGGGTGTCGCCGTGCCGCCCTCGGGCTCGGTATCCGACTCCGAGTAGATCGCCTCGATCTCGTCTGCGTACATGTCGAAGATGTTGCGCCGCTTCTTTTTCATCGTCGGCGTCAGCAGGTCGTTGTCCTCGGTGAACTCGATCGGGACGAGTCTGAACTGCTTGATCTGTTCGTGGTACTCGAAGTTCTCGTTGACGGCGTCGACCTCCTGCTGGACGACCTCCCGGACGCGCTCGTCCCGACAGATCTCCTCGGGCGAGTCCGGCAGGTCGATCCCCTCCTTGTCCGCTCGGGCGCGGATCCGCTCGAAGTTCGGCACCAGGAGCGCGCCGACGAACTTCCGGCCGTCGCCGACGACGAAACACTGCTCGACGACCTCGTTCGAGGCGAAGGCGTCCTCGATCGGGGCCGGTGCGACGTTTTTCCCCGTCGAGAGCACGAGTAGCTGTTTGGCCCGCTCGCGGAAGACCAGATAGTCGTCCGGGCGTTGCTGGACGATGTCGCCGGTCCGGAACCAGCGGCCGTCCTCGTCCTCGACGAACGCTTCCTCGGTGGCCTCCGGCTTCTCCCAGTAGCCCTCGGCGACGTTCGGGCCCTGCACGAGCAGTTCGCCGACCTCGCCGAGCATGTCGTCGAACTGCTGGCGGGGAACGACCGAGGTGTCGATCTTGACGTCGATCTCCGAGAGCGGCAGGCCGATAGTCCCGATCTTGGTGTCCTCGGCCGGGTTCGTCGAGACGACGGGGGCGGTCTCGGTCAGGCCGTAGCCCTCGTAGATCGGTAGCCCCATGCCGTGATAGAGCCGACAGAGATCGGCCGAGAGCGTCCCGCCGCCGGAGTTCATGATCTCGAGGTTCCCGCCGAGAGCGTCGCGGACGTCCGAGAAGACGAGCACGTCGGCGATTTTCATCTTCGTTTTGAGTCCGAGCCCCGGGGAGGTGGCCTGCTGGTACTCCTTGCTAACTTCGGTCGCCCACTCGAAGATGCGCGCCTTGAGATCGGACTCCTGGGCCTGCTCGCGGATCGCATCGTACATCTTCTCGTACACTCGCGGCACGCTCGTCGACGCAGTCGGCTGGATCGTCTGGAAGTCGTCTTTGAGCGTGTCGGCGCTCTCGGCGTACGCGATAGTGGCACCGACAGCGAACATCAGGAAGTGGCCGACGGTCCGCTCGTAGACGTGCGCGAGCGGGAGAAAGGAGACCGTATCGGTCTCCGGGGTGAGCGTCGGCAGGTCGGCGTCCTTGTCGGGCCGGGGCGCGTACCGGCGGTAGGTCTGGTTGACGTTGGCCCGCAGATTACGGTGAGTCAGTTTGACGCCTTTGGGTTGGCCCGTCGTCCCGGACGTGTAGATCAGCGTCGCGAGGTCGTCGACGGCCGGTTCGTCGAGCCAACTCTCGTACGCCTCGGGATCGAAGGCCGCATCGCCGATCTCGTAGACGTCGGCGAGCGTGTAGATCCCCTCGTCCTCTCGGTCGTGATACTCCGGATCGAGGTCGTCCATCGAAACGACAAAGTCCAGATCGAGATCCTCCGTAACCGAGAGCACGCGTTCGAGGTGGTCCTGGCTCTCGACGACGACACCGTCCGCGTCGGGGTCGTCGAGCAGGTACTCGACCTGCTGTGTGGACGACCCCTCGTAGATCGTCGTCACGACGGCACCTGCTCCGAGCAGTGCGAAGTCGCTCTGGGCCCACTCCATCCGGGTGTCGCTGAAGATGGCGACGCGAGCGCCGGCGTCGACGCCGAGTTCGCGAAAGCCGGCCGCCAGTCGCCGGACGACATCGTCCATCTCGGCGTAGGTGATCGACGCGAACTCCCCGTCGGGAGCGGGATCGATCACCGGACCGGCTAGCGAGCGGTCGTAGATCCCGCCCTTGTAGCGCTGGGCTGGTCTGTCGGCGTTTCGGTCGACTGTCTCGGCAAACAGTCGCGGGATCGTCGACATCCCCGTTACCTCGTCGGAGTACTCCCGTTCCGCCTGTTGCAAGCTCATGGGTTGACTGACAATATCCTTCGATAACAATAAATCAGGTGGGTTATTTCACCCCAAAATAGCGTTCAGAATCGGGAAAGCGGTGAATCTCTTCTCGACACCCAGAGTCAGTCCTCGTACATATCTTCGATACGGTCCTCGAAGTGTTCGAGGATGTTCCGACGTTTCTTCTTCATCGTCGGCGTCATCAGGTCTTCGTCCTCGGTGAACTCCTCGGGGACGAGCCGGAACTTCTTGATCGTCTCGTAGGACTCGAACCGTTCGTTGATTTCCTCGACTTCGGCCTCGATCCGCTCACGGACGCGGTCGTCCTCGATGAGTGCGGTACGGCTCTCCGGCAGATCGTTCCCCTCCTCCTCGGCCCAGGACCGGAGCCCCTCGACGTTCGGCGCGATCAGCGCGCTGACGAACTTCCGACTATCGCCGACGACCATACACTGTTCGACGACTTCGCTAGAGGCGAAGGCGTCCTCGATCGGTCCCGGCGCGACGTTTTTGCCCGTCGAGAGCACCATGATCTGTTTGGCGCGCTCTTTGAACTCGATGTAGTCGTCGGGGCGCTGGTGGACGATGTCGCCGGTGCGGAACCAGCGCCCTGAGCCGTTCTCGGCCGTCTCCCCGCCGTCGGCGGAGGCCTGCTGGCTCTCCAGTTCGGTGAACGCCGACTCGGTCGCCTCGGGCTTTTGCCAGTAGCCCTCGGTGACGTTCGGACCGCGGACGAGCAGTTCCCCGACCTCGCCCGGCAGGTCACCGAACTCGTCCGGGCCGACGAGGCTGTCGTCGACGTGGACCTCGACATCGACGACGGGGGGGCCGATCGTCCCGACTTTCGGCTCCTCGGGAGGGTTGACTGCGACGACCGGCGAGGTCTCGGTCAGCCCGTAGCCCTCCATGATCGGTAGGCCCATCCCGTGATACAGCGCGCAAAGCTCCGGCGAGAGGCTCCCACCGCCACTAATGAAGAACTCGATATTACCGCCCAGTGCGTCCTTGACGGTGCTAAAGACCAGTTTGTCGGCAACGGTCCGCTTCGCTTCGAGGACGAACCCGGGATCGTCGGCCTCGTGGTACTGCTGGCCGATATCCGTGGCCCAGTCGAAAATCCTCGCCTTGAGGTCGGACTCCTGGGCCTGCTCACGGATCGCGTCGTACATCTTCTCGTACACCCGCGGCACGCTCGTCGCGGTCGACGGCCCGACCAGGTCGAAGTCCTCCTGGATGGTATCGGAGCTTTCGGCGTAGGCGACGCAGGCCCCGACCGCAAACATCAGGAAGTGCCCTGCCAGTCGCTCGAAGACGTGGGCGAGCGGCAGGAACGAGACCGTCGTGGTGTGTTCGTCGATCACTGGCGTGTCGCCCTTGTCGGGCCGCGGACCGTAGCGGGTGTACACCTGATTGACGTTCGACCGGAAGTTGGCGTGGGTCAGTTGGACGCCTTTCGGCTGGCCGGTCGTGCCGGAGGTGTAGATCAGACTGGCGAGGTCGTCGACGGAACGCTCGTCTAGCCATCCCTCGTACTCGTCAGGATCGAAGATTTCCGCGCCGCGGTCGTGGATCTCCGCGAGCGTGTAGATATCCTCGCGGTCGTAGGCGTCGTCGTCCTCGTCGTACGTGTCCATCACGACGATGAACTCCAGATCGAGTTCGTCCTCGACCGAGATGACGCGGTCCAGTAGCTCCTCGTTCTCGACGACGACGCCCTCGGCGCCCGGGTCGTCGAGCAGATACTGGGCCTGATGCGGCGACGAACCGGTGTAGACCGTCGTGACGACGCCGCCGGCGGCCAGCACTGCGAAGTCGGTCTGGGCCCACTCCATGCGGGTGTCCGCGAACAGGCCGACTCTGGTCCCGTCGGCGACGCCGAGATCACGAAAGCCGGCCGCGAGATGGTGAACGATATCGCGCATCTCGGTGTAGGGTATCGCCCGATAGTCCCCGTCCGGTGGTTCGGGTAACACGGTCTCTGTGAGGGAGCGATCGTAGACGCCACCCTTGTACTGCTGTGCTGGCCGGTTCGCGTGGCGCTCGGCCGCTCCCTCGAACAGCCGCGGGAGCGTCGTTAGCTCCGTTACGTGATCCGAAAACGTCCGTTCGGCATCCCTCCAGTTCATACTGGTGTGACTGTCCACCATCATAATAAAACAGTATGAACGTAGCGAGAGTTTGGAGTTGTTTTACCGCTGATCGAGATAGCCGAGCACGCCACGGACGTTCATCGCCGTCTCCGCCCGGGCCTTGTGCTCGCCCCAGACCTCGATGAGGTCGTCGTCGACGCCGTCGACGAAGTGATCGACGACTGCCGCCTCGTTACGGAGCACTTTCCACTTCTGTTCGACGTCCTCGACCCACTCACTGAGCACCGACTCGTACTCGTCGAGCAGGTCGTCGGTCGGATGGGGACCGAAGTGGGCGAACAGCAGCGTCTCGGGGTCGATCGCTCGAATCGTCTCGATATCGTCCAGTGCCGTTTCGAGATCGAAGTTGGAGGGGGGTGAGGTCGGTTCGACGCGTTCGAGGTCGGGCACCCAGATCCCGGCGGCGTCGGCAGTAAACACGGCATCGTTGGCCGGGTCCTCGAAGACGACCTGATGGGGCGCGTGGCCCGGCGCGTGGTGGACACGGAGTTCGTGATCCCCCAGATTCACGACGTCGCCGTCGGTCAGGGCCTGAAGCCGATCCTCCGGGACCGGTTTCGGGTCGGTGTAGTACTCCCACTGGTCACCGACTGCGCGTTTCGTGCCCTCGACGAGTCGTGAGGGGTCCGCGAGATGGGAGACCCCGATCTCGTGTGTGTAGACGTCCGCATTCGGGCAGTCTGCCGCGAGAAAGCCCGCACCACCGGCGTGATCGAGGTGGACGTGTGTCGGCGCGATCACTTCGATATCGTCGGTCGTGAGGCCGGCGGCCTCGATGGCGTCGAGGACGTGTTCGTAGTTCGTCCCGATGCCGGTGTCGACGACTGCGGGGCGCTCGGCGTCGAGAACGTAGACAGCGCCGTAGCCCGGCGAGTCGTACATACCGGTGTCGACGTAGTAGAGGTCGGTACATGCACCAGTCGTAACTTCAGAGACGTCGCCTGCGGCCATACCGGAAGGCCGTGCGGGAGGGTAAAAGAGGTTGCCACCGATTCCACGGAGTTTCTTCCGTGAGAAACGCTTATAAGAACTGGGGGAGGAAACAACCAGTCAATGCGCTACTGTCACGAGTGTGGGGCCGAAGTCGGGTCGAAAGCGACGGAGTGTGAGGAGTGTGCGGCGAACCTCATAGGGTCGACATCGAACTCGCAGGGGACTGTCTCGGGGGACGGCGGATTTCTGGCCAGCCTCAAATCGCTGTTCGACCGTGGCGGAGCGGGCGACTCGTCGGCGACATCTGGGACGGAGACAGGCGGCGCGAGCGACGACGACTCGGGCGACGAATCCTCCGACGACGAGGGGATGTTCGCGTCGATTACGAAGCGGTTCGGATAGGGCGCATCGACACGGTTTTGCCATACGCACCTGAATAGGCCGGTAAGAATGCTCGATAGGACGACCCTTCGTGACCGGGCCGAGGAGGTCCGGGAGGCGCTGGCAGCACGCGGTGCCGACGCGGACCTCGACACCGTGCTCGAACTCGACGAGGAGTGGCGAGAGCTAAAAGCACGCGGCGACGAACTGCGCCACGAGCGCAATCAGGTCAGTAGCCGAATCGGCGAACTAAAGCAGGACGGGAAAGACGAGGAGGCCGAAGAGGCCATCGAGCGCTCCCAGTCGCTCAAAGCCGAGATCGAGGGGATCGAGGACCGCGCCGACGAACTGGCCGAGAAACTCGACGCGGCGATGCTCGAACTCCCGCAGGTCCCCCACGAGAGCGTCCCGGTCGGCGAGGACGAGGACGACAACATCGAGATCCGACGCGAGGGCTTCGACGACCTCCGAGGGCTACCCGAAGAGATCACGCCACACTACGACCTCGGCGAGGACCTGGAGATCATCGACGAGGCCCGCGGCGCGAAGACGACCGGCAGCGGCTTTTACTTCCTCAAGGGCGAGGGCGCACAGCTAGAGCACGCCCTGATCCAGTTCATGCTGGACCTCCACCGCGAGCAGGAGTACCACGACGTCTTCCCGCCGGTCCCGGTGAAAAGCGAGTCGATGCAGGGCACCGGACAGTTACCGAAGTTCGCGGACGACGCGTACCGCGTCGGCGGGAGCAACGAGGAGGCGTACGACGACGACGACCTCTGGCTCTGCCCGACCGCGGAGGTCCCGGTTACCAACATGTACGCCGACGAGATCCTGCTCGCCGACGACCTGCCGCTGAAACACCAGGCGTATACGCCGAACTTCCGACGCGAAGCCGGCGAACACGGCGTCGCGACGCGCGGCATCGTCCGCGTCCACCAGTTCAACAAAGTCGAACTCGTCAACTTCGTCGAACCCGAGGAGAGCTACGACCGACTGGAAGGACTGCTCGACGAGGCCGAGGAAGTCCTCCGACGACTCGGTCTACCCTACCGGGTCCTCGATCTCTGCACGGGCGATCTCACCTTCGCCTCGGCGAAGACCTACGATATCGAGGTGTGGGCTCCCGGCGACGACATGGAGGACGGCCCGGACGCCGGCGGACGATGGCTCGAAGTCTCCTCGGCGTCGAACTTCGAGGAGTTCCAGGCACGGCGTGCCGGCCTCCGCTACCGGCCCGAACGCCACGAGTCGGCGGAGTACCTCCACACGCTCAACGCGTCGGGGACGGCCGTCCCCCGCGTGATGGTTGCTATCCTGGAGTACTACCAGAACGAGGACGGTACCGTCACCGTTCCCGAAGCGTTGCGCCCCTATATGGGCGGGACAGAGCGCATCGAGGGCCACGAACCGGTCGGCGAGTCGGCGCTCGGAGCCGGAGACCGCGAGTAGCGCGGACCACGGTCCCTTTTGAGATCATTCGACGCTATCGGAGCGGCTCTGGGTGTAGGTCCGCACGCTCGTGATCTGCTCCGCAGAAACTGTGTGGACGTCGACGAACCGAAAAAGCGCCTCGTCGTTCGCATCGAGTAACTGCCCCTGGACAGCCGCGCCGTCGGCGTGCGGAAACACCCGCTCTAGCTCGTGGGTCGTGTCGGTCATCGGCCGCCCGTCGCGCATAAAGGAGACGAAGGCGTCCCGACCATCGAACGTCCGATCCGGCCGGTAATGAGTAAAACTGGGATCGAGTAGCGACACGAGGTCGTCGTAGTTGTGCTCGTCGAGCGCGGTATAGAACGCCCGGACCAGCGGTTCGGCGTCGGTCATGGCATCTACTCCGTGCCGAAGGCTAACAAACGCTGTGGACCGGAACGATCATCCCCGAGGCGCGGAAAGGAGCGGACACATGGTCTATGCGGATCTCCACGTCCACACGACGCGCTCCGACGGTTCGCTGACGCTCTCGACGCTGCCCGACGCCGCACGCGACGCCGGGGTCGCCGTGGTCGCAGTTACCGACCACGACCGCCTCCATCCCGCTCTCGAACGGCCGATCAACACCGTCGACGGCATCACCGTCGTCAGCGGTATCGAACTCCGTGTCGAGACGCCAGGCGGTCAGCGGATCGATCTGCTGGGCTACGGCGCACAGCCAACGCCGGCACTGGACGACGAACTCACGCGGATCCAGCGCGACCGGGTCGAGCGGGGGCGGGCGATGGTCGATCGCTGTGAGAGCCGCCTCGGCGTCGATCTCGGCCTCACAGTCGAGGAAGGCTTCGGCCGCCCGCATCTGGCCAGAGCGATCGACGCACATCCTGACACCGACCTGAACTACGAGGAGGCGTTCGAGGAACTGATCGGCAACGACGGCCCGTGTTTCGTCGCCCGCGACGTGACACCCTTCGAGCAGGGCCAGCGGCTTCTGGACGAGTCGTGTGCCCTCGTCGGACTGGCACATCCCCTCCGGTACGGCGACCCCGAATCCGCGCTGGCACTGACCGAGCACCTCGATGCAGTCGAGCGGTTCTACCCGTACGGCCGGGAGGTCGACACTGCATTGGTCGATCGGGCGCTCAGCGAGTACGACCTCGTCGCGACGGGCGGCACGGACGCTCACGAGATGGAGTTAGGCCGGTCGGGACTCGACAAGTCGTCGTATCGGCCGATCGCAGCGGTACTCGAACGTACCGAGGACTGATCCGGGAGGTACCGAGAGCGTAGCGTTCAAACGGGGTCGGCCCGTACACTCTCGTATGCAGTGCCATTACTGTGACGAGACCGCGACCGTCGCTGCCGAGTCCGACGGCATCAAGGTGGGCCTCTGCGAGGACCACTTTCAGGAGCGGCTCGAAGAACTTGCGGAATCCGATGCTCTGGACGAACTGCGGGAGAGCGTCGATGTCGATCATCAGGAGTAGTTCCCCGACCGGTCGAGCGAGTGCTTCGGTTCCTCCAGCGGCGTCACCCCGTGCGCTCGGGTGAGACGCTCCCGAGCTTCCTCCGTACTACGTCCCGGAGATGCACGCCAACTGCCTCACCGCGAACGACCGACCCCCATCGGCTTGCGGCAGCCCTTGCAGAGGAACAGGTCGTTTTCTCGTGCAGTGAGAGGCCTCCGTCCTCTCCGGCCTCGATTTCTTTGACGGAGTCCGTCTCGAAGTCGTCTATCGTCTCGTGTTCGGCACCGCACTCGGGGGAGGTATACGTCATACGATACCATTTAGCGCGTAGGTGAATGGTTATCTCGGGAGTCGAGAGCCATACACGGTGGCCCGAGGATCGTTTAGCGCCCGACTGTCTCGTCTCCCGGGACATCCGTAGAGATTAGTGGGGCGAGCACTGCCTGCGAGTATGGAGCAGATGGACGGCACGTCAGTCACCGCCTGCGAGCGCTGTCCCGAACTGTGCGCGTCCCGGAGCCGGATCGTCAACGGCGTCGGCCCCGAGGACGCCGCCATCGTCTTCGTCGGGGAAGCCCCCGGCGCGACCGAGGACGAGCGCGGCGAGCCCTTCGTCGGTCGGAGCGGCGACGTGCTCGACGACGCGCTCAGAGACGTCGGACTCGCCCGGACGGACGTTCGGATCACTAACTGCGTCCGCTGTCGTCCGCCCGACAACCGGGATCCGACCGGCGAGGAACTGGCGAACTGCGAGTCGTATCTCGACCGCGAACTCGAACTCGTCGATCCGGACGTGATCGTCACGCTCGGCAAGGTCCCGAGCGAACACCTCCTCGACCGATCCGTCGGGATTACGTCGGAGGCGGGTAACGTCGAAGAGGTCCGTATCGGCGGCCAGTCGCGGCGTGTGCTGCTGTCGGTCCATCCGGCGGCGACCCTGTACGACCGTAGCCAGCGCGGGACGTTCGAGGAGACCATCGCCACCGCAGCGGATCTCGGCGGCGCTGGCGATTCGGGCGGCCAGTCGCGCCTGGGCGACTACGAGTAAAAGCGGAAGAACACAGCGCCCTCCACCGGAAAGCCGTGAAACGTCGGGGGAGGCAACGATAGAGCAGTGGCCCTGAGGAAGTAGTCGACGATCACCCGGCAGCGATATCCGAGCGAAACGGAAGGAACTTCCCGACCGAAAGCAAATCGTGACGTATGAGCCAGCAGACGGACACGACGGAGTCGGAAACCGCCTCGGTCGTCGTCGTCGATTACGGTCTGGGGAACCTCCGGAGCGTCACGCGCGGACTAGAGCGCGTCGGCGCGACGGTCGAGATTACCGACGACCCGGAGGCGTTCGCGGACGCGGACGGCATCGTCCTGCCCGGCGTCGGCGCGTTCCGCGAGGGCGTCGAGAACGCCGGCCCCTACCGTGAGGCGCTGCACGAGGCCGCCGAGCGCGGTCAGCCCCTCTTCGGCATCTGTCTCGGCATGCAGATGCTGCTGACCGATAGCGAGGAGGCCGACCACGCGGGTGAGGGCGACGTGAAGGGCCTCGATCTGATCCCCGGTACGAACGTCCGGTTCGACGGCGACCAGAAGGTGCCCCAGATGGGCTGGAACGAACTGAACGTCGAACGCGAGCACCCGCTTGTCGAGGGCGTCGACAGCGTTGGGTCGGAGACCCAACAAGCGGACGGAGACGTATCTGGCGGTTCCGTCGATGGCGAGTACGCGTACTTCGTCCACTCCTACTACGCCGAACCCGACGACGACGCGGCAACCGTCGCGACGACCGACTACGGCGTCGACTTCCCGAGCATCGTCGCCAACGAGGACGGCAACGTCTTTGGGACGCAGTTCCACCCGGAGAAGAGCGGAGAGACTGGGCTGACTATCCTGAAGAACTTCGTCGATATCTGTCTCGAAGAGTAGCACTGCGGGTCTGCGAGAACGGATAGAAGCGGCGAAGCCGCTTCAGTTTTTGGCCCAGATTTTTCGAGGCGTGGTTCGCGAGCAGAGCGAGCGAACCCAACATGAAAAAGGTGGTCGAACCAAGAGCGGAGAGACTGGGCTGACTATCCTGAAGAACTTCGTCGATATCTGTCTCGAAGCGTAGTGGGGCGGTCGTTGCAAGTGTTTTTTTACGTCTTCGGGGGGATGTACGAGTGGTATGACAGTGCTATCGACCTCCGACGAAGGGAAGTTTCTGATGGATATCGAGGCCGAGCAGATCGGAATCGTGACCGAAGTCGACACCGACGAACAGGTCGCGTACGTCGATCCCGACCCCGACATTGCGGATGCAGTCATCCAGGGCTTCGGTTTCGGTGACGCCGGTGACGACGATATCGAAGTGCCAGCAAACAGCATCGAAACGGTGACGGATACCGAACTGCGCGTCGCTCGAAATCTGTAAGTCGGGCCCGCGCTATCTTCGCTCGGCCAGTTCCGCTCGCAAGTCCTCGAGATCCATGTCTTTCATCGCGAGGAGCACGAGCAGGTGATAAACGATATCGGCGCTCTCGTAGGCGATCTCGTCGGCGTCGTCGGCTTTGGCTGCCAGAATCAGTTCGGTCGTCTCCTCGCCGAGTTTCTCCAGCACTTCGTTTTCGCCCTTCTCGTGGGTGAACAGCGACGCCGTGTACGAATCTTCGGGTAGCGTTTCCTTGCGATCCTCGATGACGGCGAACAGTTCGTCGAGTACGTCCTCGGTCATGAAAGGGCAGTCGGTGCCGAGCGTCTAAAGTGACCCGTCTCTGCCTCGTTATGCTAGCTCTGCGACGTCCTGGATCGGGTCGAGATCCTCGAACTCCGACGCGGGCCGAGAGCCGTCGGCGAAGACGTCCGGTGCGACCTCGATGCTGGCGTCGGTCCGGGAGGCCAGCGCCAGCGAGTCGCTCGGCCGGGCGTCGATCGTCGTCTCACCGCGCGGGGTGTCGATATGCAAATCGGCGATGTAGGTGCCGTCCTCGACGGCGGTGACTTCGACGTGGCGGACGCGTCCGCCGAGTTCCTCTACGACGTCCAGAAGGAGGTCGTGGGTGAGCGGCCGGCCGATATCCTCGGCGTCGATGCCTCGGGCAATGCTGGCGGCCTCCTCGAAGCCGATGAAGATCGGTAGAACGTCGCTTTCGTCTTCGACGGACAGGACGACGACGGCGACCGGCCCGTCTCTGGTTCCGGCGACCCGGACGGCGTCAATGCTCGCCTTCATACTATCTCGCACGGCGTCCAGAGAGAAAAGTCCACGTCCCGCAGGGAGTGATCCGCCGGACCGATCAGACGGAGGCGTCGACGGCCGCGAACAGCGCAAGCCGGTGGAGCCGACTGTCATCGGTCAACTCGGGGTGGAAAGAGAGTCCGACGACGGGTCCCTGTCGGACGGCCACGGGCCGATCATCCCACGAGGCGAGCACCTCGACGTCCGGGCCGACCTCGTCGATCACCGGCGCGCGGATGAAGACTGCGGGGAACGGGTCGTCCAGTCCGTCGACCGGAAGCGGTGCCTCGAAGCTATCCTTCTGTCGGCCGAAGGCGTTGCGCTCGACGGTGACGTCGATGATATCCAGCGTCTCGACGCGGTCGTCGCCGGCGTCTTCGGCGGCGACGATCAGGCCCGCACAGGTCGCAAGGACCGGCTTGCCCGCCGCGACGTGCTCGCGGATCTCGGGCGCGATGTCGTCGCGATGGATCAGCCGGGAGATGGTCGTCGACTCGCCGCCGGGCATCAGGAGGACGTCACAGTCGGGGACGATGCCTGCAGATCGAATCGTCCGGACGTCGACCTGTTCGCCGACGTCGTCAGCGGCACGCTCGACGGCGTCGACGTGTTCGCTCACGTCGCCCTGTACGGCGAGCACGCCAGCAGTAATTGTCATTACCTGCTATAGGAATCTGAACGGCAAAAATCTCGCGTCTTCGGCTAGTATCGAAGGGGGAGACTACGCTGGTCTCAGATCTGGATGCCGTAGACCATGATTCCCAGAAGATGAATGAAGATACCGAGTGCTACGGACGCGACCACGACCGTTCGCGGGTCTATCTGGATCGCGTTACTGTCCTCCGAGTCGAAGTACCGGACTAGTCCTGCACTCGACATCAGCCCACCGGTGTTCTCGCCGCTACCACTCATACCCGACAGTGATCGTCGGGGGTAACTAAGTCTTTCGACCCCTGTTCGCCGCTCGTGCGAGCGATCGACGAAAGTGGGAAACCCTTATGCGCGCACACCTGAAACACCCGATGTACGTATCATGACTGTAACGCTGAAAGACTTCCATGCCGACTGGTGTGGCCCCTGCAAAACGCAGGATCCTATCCTCGAAGAGATCGAGGAGGAGTGGGGCGACCGCTTTGCCCTCGAAAAAGTCAACGTCGACGAGGAGCAGGATATCGCCAATGAGTACCAGGTTCGGTCGCTGCCGACCCTGATCGTCGAGAACGAGGACGGAATCGTCGAGCGGTTCGTCGGTGTCACCCAGCGCGAGGACATCGAGGACGCCCTCGAATCCGCAGGCGCCTGAAGCCGAACGTTTTCGAGCCGGTAGAACGAGTTAGAACTCCGCGCACCAGTAGAGGACCAGCACCGCCAGCGCACTTCCGTAGAACGCGACAGCGCTGGGCGCACCGAGCGCCGCATCCCGAAAATTCGGTTACGCCCTACCGATCAGAACGAAGAGTGCAAGGACGTACGCGACCGGATGGAGACGACAGCGGCGTCCAGAAGCGAATTACAGGAATCGGACGCCGACGTCGTGCATCCCTTCGTTGTGTTTTGCGATATTGATGACCAGCGGCGTGATGCTCTCGACTTCGGCCGCGTTGGCGATCGGTCCGGCGTCGAGCACGCGGATGCCGTCGATCGATTCTGCCAGCATCGTGACGGTCCCCTTGGCATCGCCGTCGTCGCCGACGACGAGGGTGTCGAGATCGAGGTCGATATCGAGATTCGCCAGTCGGTCAGCCGCGAGGTTGTGAAAGGCACCGACGACCGGTACGTTCTCGGGCGCGGCCTCCGCCGCGACGGCAGTGACGCTTCCCGCACCGGGGCGGTGGTAGTGCATCCCGTTTTCGTCACCTTTCATGCCCACCGCGGGCGAAACGAGGATGGTTTCGTCGTCCAGTCGATCCGCGACCGCCTCGACGGTGTCGGAGACGTGATACGGCGGGACTGCGAGGACGACGATGTCCGCCCGGTCGGCGGCCATCGAGTTCTCGAAGCCCTTGATCGTCTTCTTCAGTCCTCTACTATCGAGTTCAGTCTCGTACTCATCGGCTTTGGTCCGGGCCTTTTCAGGGTCCCGAGAGCCGATCAGGATCTCGTGATCCGTGTCGTACGCCCAGCGCAGCGCCAGTCCCTGACCGATATCGCCAGTCCCGCCGAGTAGCGCGATTCGCATACTCGTTCGGTAGACCGAGCGGGGCAAAAGGGTTGCGTGACCGGCAACGAAAATCGGGCGACCGGTGGAGCACTCAGTCGAGTCGTTCGGGCAACTCGGCGACCGAGTCGAGCACGGCGGTCGCCCCTGCATCCTCGTACTTTGCCGTCCCTGCCGCGCCGGAAAGCCCGCCGGTCAGGACGCCGATCCCGTGATATTCGCGATCAGGATCCGCCTCGGCGGCGTTGACCGCCGTCCTGATATCGTCGAGGGTGTCGCCGACGAAGACCACAGAATCGGCCTCAAAACGCTCTGCAAGCGTCGTCAGCGCGTGGGGATGGGGCTTCCCCGCTTCCCAGTCGTCCATCGTGAACCGCCGCTCGGCGGGAACGTCGAGACCGGCCCGCTCCAGGGCGATTTCCGCTTCCGCCTCCGGGCGACCGGTGACGATGCCGACATCGTAGCGCTCGAGGAGTCCCTCGCGCGTCTCGGCGTCGAGCAGGAGCGGTTCGTCGTGGATGTACCCCCGCGTCTCGGCATCCGGCTCACCGCCCTCCAGTTCGCGGTACAGGTCACTGCCGAGATAGAGTTGCTGGAAGACGTCCCGGAGTCGCTCGGGATTCCAGCGGTCCCGGACGAAAGTCCACGCGTCCGCGTCGAGAGCCTCCGCAGCGACGCGTTCGGCGGCGTCAAGACCGCCACCGTGCTCCGCGATGGCGTCGGTAAAGGCCGCGATATCCAGTTCCATCCCCTCCCGCTCGGCGAGGACGAACAGCGCGGCCGCGTAGGTGAGTTCCCAGTCGTTGTTGAACCCGCCGGCATCTTTGAACGCCTGCACGTCAGTCTTCTCGATCGTATCGCCGTACACCGTCTCAACGGATTCGATGATGGCCCGCCGGTAGGAGTTCTCGACGTCGACCACGACGCCGTCGATATCCAGCACGACGGCATCGGGGGCGAGGTCGGGGGCTTCGGAGTCGCTCGGGGCGTCGGTCATAGACGGCCGAACGGCCGCCGGCGGTAAGGACGTATCGGCTTCCTGTGCGAGCCCCAGTTAGCGGGGACCGTCCCGTGCCCAGTACAGCGTCTCGGTGGGCAGCGTCTCGCGCTCGACCGGAATCGCGGGTTCGTCGCCGCCCAGCGTCGTAAAGACGAATTCGGCGTCCTGCTCGCGTGCGATGGCCGCGACGGGTCGGTGTAGCTCCGGCGGGAGATCCAGCGCGTAGATTGCGTCCGCGTCGGCGTAGATATCCGGATCGGGGACCGTGACGTCGTCGAGGACGAACGCGACGCTCTCGGGGACCTCACGTGGTGTGATGTCGGTCGCGGTGACGCGGACACCGCGGTCGGCAAGCGCGCTGGCGACGTCCGGCCGCCGTCCGACGCCCACCTCGACGACGCGGTCGAAGCGGGCCAGTCGATCGACGATCGGGCCCGAATCGGCGTGGGGCATGGCGGGATGTTTATGACCGCCGCGATATTAGGCGTTCGTATGCTCGTTGACGTCGTGCCGGTGGGGGACGTCTCTGCGCGAGTCAAGCGCGAGGCATCGGCGGGGTTACGGACGATCTACGACTGCGATGTCACCGTCCACGAACCCCAGCAGATCCCGGACGGTGCGTTCGACGCGAACAGAAACCAGTACCGTGCAGAGGACTTCATCGAACTCGCAAGCCGTGTGGGTTCGGGCGAAAAGAACATCGCGGTGACCCCCAAAGACCTGTTCTACCGGAAACGGAACTACGTGTTTGGCCTGGCTTACCTCGACGGCAACGGGAGCGTCGTCTCCACGTATCGGTTACAGACCTCCAGCGACGGCGGCTTCTCCGAACGCGACTCCGAGGAGATCTTCGGCGACCGCGTGCGCAAGGAGATCGTCCACGAGATCGGCCACACGTTTGGTCTCGAACACTGCAACAACAAACGCTGTGTGATGAACTTCTCGCCGACTGTCAGGGAGGTCGATATGAAAGAACAGAGTCTCTGTGGCACCTGCCAGCGTCAGGTGCTCTGACGAGACTTAGCTCTTGCCGTCGCCTGCCCTCTCGCTCATTCTCCCCGAGTAGTCCCAGCCATAGACCGTCTCGGGGTCGATCCGAATGCGGACCTCCTTTCGCTCGTCCGAGAGCAGGTTCTGTGCCAGATCCGAGTCGGTTCCGCCGAGATACCGCTCGACGAGCGCAGTGAGCAGCGCTTTCTCCTCGTCGGCGTCGATGTGGGCGACGCCGTTGCCGCGTACGCCACGGTAGGGCGGATCGTTCGTCGACACCTCGAAGGCGACGGCGTCGTCCGCGCGGACGAAACTGACCACGTCGGCGCTGGCGGCGGTCGCACACTCCAGATAGCCATCCCGATAGCGAAACCACAGCGAGAGCATCCAGAGGTCCCCGCTGGGCCGATGGCAGGAGAGTCGCACCGGGACGACGGTCGAGCGCAGGAACTCTTCGACGGTCTCGGGCGGGAGCGATCCACGGACGGTGAAAGGTAGTTCGGAGGACACGCGTTCGACCGAAGGCTCGGCGGGGATCGACAAGTAGCTTTGGTCGATGCCAGACACTACTCCTCGTCCCACAGCGAGTACAGTGCCTCCCGTTCCGGTTCAGTGAATCGTTCGTCGTTGAGAAGCAGGGATGGCTCGTCGGCCGCCCGAACAGCGCCGATATCCCCGGCCTCGATTCCGGCGTCGGCCAGCACGTCTAGCGCGGCCTCGACATCGGCCTCTGGGACCGTCGCCAGCACGGCCCCGGAGCCGAACGCCTGGAGCGGGTCGACGTCCAACGCGGCACAGAGACGCGCCGTCTCGGCCCGTACCGGGATCGCCTCGGCGTCGACGTCCAGCGCGACATCGGACGCCACCGCCAGTTCGATCAGCCCGGTGAAGACGCCGCCCTCGGTCGGATCGTGCATCGCGGTCGCCCACTCCCGCAGGACGCGCGCGTCGGGGACGACGCTGATCTCCTCGAAGAACTCCGTCCCGCGGTCAACGACCTCATCGGGAACCACATCGAGGTCCTCGCGGAAGTCCGTCGCCAGGATCGCGGTCGCCTCGATACCCGCCCCCTTTGTCAGTACGACGCGGTCGCCCGGCTCCGCGCCAGCCGTCGGGACGCACCGATCGGTCCGACCCATCGCAGTCATCGACAGCATCGGGCGGGATAGCTGATCGACGTACTCGGTGTGACCGCCGACGATCGAGACGTCGAGAGCGCTCGCCTCGCGTTCCACATCCGCCATGATCGCCTCGATACGATCTGCCCCGTTTGCCTCGCTCTCCTCGCTGGTCGGCACCTGCAGCACCGCAGTCAGGAACTCGGGGTCCGCCCCACTGACCGCGACGTCATTGCAGGCAACGTGGACGCCGAGGGTGCCGATCCGCTCGGTAGCGAGCGAGATGGGATCCGAAGAGACGATCAGCAGTTCGTCGCCGAGGTCGATCACCGCCGCGTCCTCGCCGTAGGCCGGGCCGACCAGGACGTCCTCGCCAACCCCACCGGTTCGATCGAGTACCGCCGCCAGCGCCTCGGGATCGAGTTTTCCGACCATCGTGTCAATCTCCGACGGCAACAGTCTTTGCAGTTGCGACCGGGAAATGGGGCGGTAGTACGAGTTCCGAGATTGTTGAATACTGCCGTGAAGTGGTTATGTCTCACCGGTCAAGTTCGGGCCGCTCTGAGGAACCTCGTACAGTTTCGCCATTTTCAGCCGTGAAAAACTCCTGGTAGTAACCGAGCCCACGAACGGCCGTGAGGAACGTCGAAAGCATGCTAAACGCCAGGCGGTCGCGAATCGGCAAGTCGCGATCGGGCCGTTTAATCCCCGTCGGGCGTGGCGGGACACCAGGTGCGCCGTAGCGGTCGGGGTAGTACCGCTGGAGCTGACAAAGGCCCCGGCCGACACGCTGATCCTTCGAGACGAGTTCGCGGATCGAGTTCCGAGTCGGGTGATGCATCGTCAGGTCATCCGTAAAGTGCTGTTCGTAGCCAGCGTCGTGGATGCGGTTGCCGAACTCCTTGTCGCCGCCGGACTCGAGGCGGTGGTCGAAGAGGCCGACATCCGTGAAGACCTCGCGACGCACGAACAGACAGCAGGTCGGGGCAAAGTGCTGGCGTTCGAGGTACCCCTCAACGGGGAAGCCCGTATGATGGTCATAGCGCGCGGCGAGGGGCGGATCGTCCGGAAGGGTAAGCTCCACATTACAGCCCATGTAGTCGGCGTCGGCAGCGTCGAACGCGGCGAGGGCGTCGTCGAGCCAGTTCTCGGGGACGGTCATGTCGGCGTCGACGAACGCGAGGAGGTCGCTGTCAGCGTTGCGGATGCCGGTGTTGCGGGCGGCGTAGGAGGACTGGATCGTCGTTTCGTGATGCAGGCTGATCCGGTCGTCGTCGTACGAGCGGACGATATCGGGGGTGCGGTCGGTCGAGTCGTTGTCGACGACGTGGACGTGGTAGTCGTGGCTGGTTGATTGGGAGAAGAGGGAGTCGAGGGTCGCGGTGATTCCGTCGGGGTCGTTGTAGACGGGGATGATGATCTTGACAGTTGGTACACTCATTCGAACTCTTCGATCAGCTCCCGGGTCGCCGTCCGTACCGCTTGCTCACTTGACAAAGACGGCGACCAACCGAGTGCTGACGCTTTCTCGATGGAAAGTCGCATTTTCGGCACGTCACCGGTCCACCCTCGATCACCACCCGTGTACTCGTAGTCGGGATCCAGTTCCAACTCATTGCTGACGATGTCCGCGATGCTGTTTACCGAGGTCGTCGAGCGCTCGGACGGAACGCCGCGCTCGGTGCGGCAGGAGTGCTACCACGCCTACCGTGCTGGCGCCCAGCAGTTCGCCGCCGGCGACGGCGTTGAGATTACTGACAAGACAATCGAGACGCACGCCTAAGCTTAAGATTAAATCTATGAGCGACAACCCAATGACGGACGCATTCGACGCAGCAGAGGATGAACAGACCGAGACAAATGAGGGCGACACCGGTAACGACTTTGACGTCGACCGGTACCTTGACGCGCTAAACAGCGATAGCGCACCAAAGGATAAGACGGTCGGTGTTGCCGTGACGACCGAGACACATGCGTTCTATCACGAGCTTCAGAACGCCGAGGAGGTTGAATTGAATCCGGCTCAGTCCGTTCGAGATCACTCAGAGAAGCTGGCGCACCGGCACCCGGAGGTCTTCGAGCGGGCGATGCGGAAGCTCGAGATCGAGCGGGAGTTCTGACGGTGTGCCCCGGAGAATTAACCAACATCCGGATGGAGGTGCGTTCAACTGTTAGTTAACGCCGACACCCGCCGCAGTCAAATCGTCTCGAAGTGATCGTACTCGCGCTCAGTCGTGAGAAGCGAGGCGTGGCGGAGACGGTTTCGGACGTCGTAGAGTGTATTCCCTCTTCGATCCGCAGCATCCGCCAGGCGACGCTGTGGCGGAGTGTGTGGGCGGAGACGTTGTCGGGGCAGCCTCGCCCCGAGAAGCAGTACGGGTGAACACCAGCGCGACGAGCGGCGCGCTGAACGACGTCGTTGATCCCCTTGCCGGTCATCCGGCCGGCCTTCTGGCTGGACACCAGCGCGGGGTCGTCGTCGACGCGAGCCTCGAGGAACTCCTGAAGCGTCGTGACGGTCCTCAAGGAGTCGTCCCGATCGAGCTCGAAGGTTACGGGCGGCGGGGTACTGTCGTTGGGGTAGTCCTTTTGGACCGACGTCGGAAGCCGGAGCAGTTCGTCCTCGAGATCGAGCATCTCGCGGTCCACGCGGGCGGGCTCGCCGCGGCGGAGGCCAGTGTCGTAGAGAAGGGTGATGATCGCGTCGTCACGCCGGGGGTGACGCCCCTCACGAGCGGCGGCACGCATCGCCTCGACCTGGTCGGGCTTTACCCAGTGCTCCTCGTCACCCATCGATGAACTGTGCCTCTCTGGGAACGGTCTAATAATGTTCGATTCCGTTGGGAAATTCGAACGTTTCTGTAGCCGATCTACTCTGAACCCGATGCTCTCTAGTGGTTTTGTCTCGTGGAAGGTGGTATTCAAGATGCCAACCCTAGGGGGTAGCGTGTCGATCAGGGCGGGCAAAACGCGGTTTGGTAAACTAGTGAATAATATATAATCTCTCAGGAGTACACTCACGTTTTCGGAATGTAGATAGCTACAAACCACTAGATTTATGATATATTGACAGATTCTGTGCGCTGGTACAACGCTACACAGGACTTACTGAATGGATAATATCGGTCGTTGTTATAACTGATATAATATACTAATTATGGTTTCTCAAGTAGTGGCGGAGGAACTTTATCGGGACGCGTCTAATCTCGCCGTATGAACGCGTTCGCGGTGGCTGCACTTGCGCTCTTCGGGGTGACAGCTACCCCCTACGTACTGTATCTCGCGCTCTACGCGTGGGTCCAGCCGTCGGGCTCTCCCGCAGACAAGCAGGCCTGGGAGCCCGACGTGAGTATTGTCCTCCCGACGTACAACGAGGCGAAGATCGTGGAGACGAAGCTCGACGACCTGCTGGCACTCGACTACCCCATGGAGAAGGTGGAGCTGGTGGTCGTCGACTCCTCAACGGACGACACCCGGGAGATCATCCGGGAGTACTTCGCGGAGCTGGATGCTCCGGAGCTGGTGTTGCTGGAGGAAGAGGAACGTCGCGGGCTCGCGCCAGCGCTCAACGACGCGTACGCTGCCGCGGAGAACAAGATGGTCGTGAAGACCGACTGCGACTCAAAACTTCCCTCGGACGTATTGTGGGAGGCGGCTGCGAATCTCGCCGACGACGATGTGACAGCTGTGACTGGGCGGAACGTCGAAGTGCTTGGCGGCAGTGAAGTCGAGTCCGGCTACCGTGGCGTCCAGGGGCACATCCAGCAGCTGGAATCCCATCTGGACTCCACACTTATCTTCCACGGACCGTTCTCCGCGTTCGAGAACCATGCGCTGCTCCCCATCGACCCGAACTCGCTGGCTGACGACACGGAGTTGGCGTTGAAGATTCGCCGCCAAGGCGGCCGTGTCGTCTTCGACCCCGCGGTGAAGTATATGGAAGCTAGTTTCTCGGACTTCGTGAAGCGTCGCAAGCAGAAAGATCGGCGTGGGATGGGGCTGATTCGGTTACTCGTTCAGCACCGCGACGCGCTCGGGAACTACGGGAACTACGGGAAGGTGGTGTTGCCGTTCAACTGGTGGTTTATGATCGTCTCACCGTGGCTGCTGGCGGTGACACTAATCGTTGGGACGGGGGCTACCGTGTCGCTGTTCGGTATCGGTGGGATCGCGTTGCCCGCCGCGGTGGGGGCGTTCGCGTATCTCGGGCAGAACGACTGGCTCGGGCCGCTCCAGGCGTTCTACTCCATCTTCGACACGCAGGTGTCGCTACTGCGCGCGAGTATTGAGCTGCTTCGGGGGAAGGGCGACGGGACGTGGGAAGTGGATGCTGAGTTGCGGGAGGCATTCGAATGAGGAAACGTAATCACTCGGGAACGGAGAGGAGAATATAATGACGGACGACTTTGAGGACCTAGAAGCCTCCGTGGCGATTCTCCACGACCGATTTCCCGGAATCGGTGGTGGGGAGAAGTTCGCTATCGAGGCAGCGCGGGTTCTGGATGTCCCAATTTACACGATGTACGTCTATCCGGGTACGGATATTCCGGAAGACATTGAAGTTATCCCGATTCGGCAGGACAAGTACACGGGTTGGCTCTCCAAGCGCGTGCTCGGCTGGAAGAACGAGGGGGCAAATCCGCTCGAAACGTTGAGTGTCGCGATGGACATGACGGACGCACATCCGGACCTCGTCGACTACGACGTAATTCTCTCCAGTGCGCCGCTCAGCAAGAACTACGTCCCGACAACGGACCAGCGCGTGGTTCACTACCCACACAGTCCGCCGCGCTGGCTGTACGACCTGTTTCGGGACCGGATGTCATCGTTCGACTACCCCGGCGTTCGGTTCGCGCTGAAGGCGTACGCGAAGTGGTGGCGCACACTCGACAAGGAGGCCAACGACTACGTCGACACGTTCGTCGCCAATAGCGAACTAATCCGTGACCGGATTCGACGCTTCTACGACCGTGATGCCGAGGTCGTGTATCCGCCGATTACGGGCGATTGGCGCAACGAGGGCGACGACGGCTACTTCGTCACGTGGTCGCGGCTCGCGCCCGAGAAGCGGATCGGTTTAATCGTCGAGGCGTTCACCGATCTGGACGAGAAGCTTATTATCGGTGGAGATGGAGAGCACCGTGAGAAACTGGAACGCATGGCACGAGGACACGACAACATCAAGATCCGTGGGTTCGTCGAGGACATCGAGTCGCTCGTCGCGAACGCCACGGCGGTCGTCTACGCGCCGAAGCAGGAGGACTTCGGGATGGTCGGCGCGGAGGCGATGATGGCGGGGAAGCCACTCCTCGGTGTGAACGAGGGATTCACGCGGTACCAGATCGAATCGGGCGTCACGGGCGAACGATTCGAACCGACTGTCGAGAGCGTCCGGGAGACCGTCGAGTCGTTCGACGCCGAGCAGTACGACGGTGACGAGATCCAGCGGCAGGCCGAGCGATACCGGTACGGCGAGTTCGAGTCCGGGCTGGTGCGAGTCGTCGAGGAGGCGGCCGACTGATGGGCATCGAGCGACCCATCACCCACGACGACCCGGACGTGTCAGTCGTGATTCCGACGATTCCCACGAACAGCCACGAGCAGGTCGTCAACGACTTGCGCGAACAGACGTTTGAGGCGTTCGAGGTGCTGGTGGTGAACGACGATACCCTCGATATCTGCGAAGCGCGAAACGCAGGTATCGAGGAAGCGAACGCGGATATCGTCGCGCTCACTGACGACGACTGCCGACCGCCAGAAGAGTGGGTAGAACGCGTCAAAGAGTCATTCGATCAGCAACCCGACCTCGTCTGTCTGGAGGGCGCGGTTCGTGGCGGACGGGAGTACGACGGCTCTCGGAAGTACGTCGGTTGTAATCTGGCGTTCGACCGGGACGCAGCGCTTTCCATTGGTGGATTCGATAGCACATTCGCGGGATGGCGTGACGATACGGAATTTGGTTGGCGGATGGAGAAGAAAACAGACGGCAACTGTACATTCTGCCGAGAGGTGGAGATGCTACACCCCGAGAAACCACGAGCGAGTATCGACGACCAGCTGGAGGCTGTATTCAAAGAACGGTATCCAGACAGGTACAACGAAATCATTATACCGGATACATACCTCGGACGAATCAACGACTGGCTGTGGCGGCGTGGCTTCTGGAACGCCGTCGACCAAGTTAGAACCTAAATTATGACCAATATTGCACTTGTCGTACTGGATACGCTTCGGAAGGACGCTTTCGACGAACACTTCGACTGGTTGCCCGGTCAGCGGTTCGAGAGCGCGTGGTCGACTAGTCACTGGACTGTTCCCGCTCACGCGTCGTTGTTTACCGGGAAGCTCCCCTCGGAAGCGAACGTTCATGCGAAGGATTTCTACTACGACGAGGATGTCCCGACACTCCCGGCGAAGCTCGGCGAGGAGTACACCACCTACGTTTACACGGCGAATCCCAACATCTCTCCACAATTCGGGGCGACGAAGGACTTCGACGAAGTGGTTGGCGACCTCCGCCTGTCCGCCATGGCTGGTGATGTCCTCAACTGGGACCGGTTCATCCAAGAGCACCTCAATGACGGTCCATCCCGGTACCTGAAAGCGCTCAGAGAGTGCTTCTTCAGCGACGTGAACACCCTCAAGTCGTTGAAGTATGGTCTAAATTTAAAGCTCGATGATATGAATATCGGCGACACAGGAAATCAGAGTGGTGAGAAGTTCCTCGATGACATCCGAGAGACGACGTTCAACGACGACTCGTTCGTCTTTATGAACCTTATGGAGGCACACGCGCCGTACAACCCACCGGAAGAGTACGGGGCGCCGGACGTGTCGATGGAGGGACTTAGGTACACCTTCGGAGAAGGAGGCGACCCGGAAGCTGTCAGAGAGGCGTACGATGCTTCGGTCAGGTACCTCTCAGACCTGTACTCAGAGATATTCGAGGAACTCCAGAAGGATTTCGAGACAATCGTCACCGTCTCAGACCACGGGGAGTTACTCGGAGAACACGGCGGCTGGGAGCACCTCTACGGTATCTATCCGGAGCTGACCCACGTCCCCCTCGTTGTGAGCGGCGACCCGATTGGACTCACAGACGGTATAGTGAATCTCCAAGATATCCACGACGCGATAGTGGATAAAGCCGGCAGTCGGACGGAGGCCCCGGTCGAGTACCACGGGCTGAACGACCGAAACCGTATCGGAGCGGAGAACAAGGGGGTTACCGTCCCCGACTATATGGATAAGATGTACGTAGGTGTCGCGACGGCAGACGGATACGCGTACGAATCGTTTGACGATAGCATCGTGTCGGATGGCGTTCCGGACGCCGAAGCTCTCATCGAGAAATATCAATTCACGCTGACGGAGGGCGATACGAGCGTGTCGGACGAGGTAGAGCAGCATCTCAAAGATCTCGGGTATGCCTAATTCGCCGCTCGTCAGCGCCATCGTCCCGACGCTTGACCGGCCTCGACTCGTGGAACGTGCGGTTGAGAGCATCGACGCGCAGGAGTATTCGGATATTGAGATAATCGTTGTCGACGACTCTACGTACGACGAACAGCGACCGCCGTCATTCAAAGATGTAGACGCAGATCTGGAGTACATCCACAGTCAGAACCCGACGGGCCTCTCTATCGCACGGAACCGTGGTATTCGCGAGGCGTCTGGGGGGTTTGTGGCGTTTCTCGACGACGATGACGCCTGGGAACCGGACAAGACCGCGAAGCAAGTCGAGACGTTGCAACGCGAGCGGGCAGGCCTGTGTACGTCATGGCGGTACATGATCGGAGACGACGGGACGGTTGAGACCGTCGCTGGAACGGACGTCAAGGGCGACGTCGTTCGGAAGCTATTATGTCGAAACGTCGTCGGTCCACCGTCCGGTGTGCTTGTCTCCCGTCGCGTCTTGGCCGACGTCGGCGGGTTCGACGAGGATTTCGCCCTTTGGGAAGACCGGGAGTGGTACCTCCGGGTCGCACAGGAGTACGATATCGTGAGCGTCGAGGAGCCACTCTTGCGGTACGCTACCGACACGCCCGACAAGATGAGCGGCAACCTGCAGAAGGTCCGAGAGGAGACGTACGACAGGTTCCTCGACGAGCACAGTACGCACATCGAGAAGTACGGTCGGAACTTCGTTGAGGGATGGCGGTATCGGAAGCTCGGGAAAATGAACTTCGACGCCGGTTCGCGCCCTAAGGCGGCATACTGGGCCGTACGAGCAATTCTCTCATATCCATTCGAGTGGCCGTTCTACCGATTATTGTTACGAGCAGCGGTAGGAGAGCGTCTCTATGACCGTCTTGACACACTTAAATCTTCGATTTAGGACAAGATAGGTCGTCGAGAATCGGAAAGCCAGTCGCTGGCATCCCCAGACCGCTTGGAACTTCAACCGAGAGATGGTCAGACGCGCCGGACACTGAACCGATAGCCTACTCCGGGCGTGGTTGACGTGCACAAGAAATGGAATAGCGTGAATCAGACCGTTTCCGTAAGCTGACTGCTGCGTCACACAATATGAGAATAGCTAGAAGATCCAGGATACCTATAACGACTTTGAACCGGTAGCAGAGCTGTGAAGGGTCACCTTCAAATCCTCTCGTTCGAATAGTCCACACCAATGAAGACACTGCTGGTCACCGTGGACTCGCTCCGGCACGACCACTTCGAGTACATGCCGGAGACGCAGTCGTTCCTCGATTCGACTCACGACCGAGCGTTCGCCCCTTCGACGGCAACACTCGGTAGCTTCCCGGGAATCATCGGTGGAGAGTTCCCAGATGGGGCGGGACTCACGGGGGAGAACGTCGCAACCCGATTCGACGAGTACAGCGTTGGACTGACCACCAACCACCTCATCTCGGAAGAATACGGCTACGACGAGGGGTTCGACGTGTTCGACTCGCCCAAGGGTGGCGGTGATACGATCAAGGACAAGGGCGCTATCTTCCTGACTCGGGGCTCACTCGCGTACCGAATCGCGTCGTGGGGCTGGAACCAGTACCAACGACTCACGAGTCTCACCGGCGACGTCGAGAAGTCCTTCCGGCCCGCCGAGGACGTCATCGCACAGTTCACGTCGGAGATCGACGGCCGCGACGGCTGGTTCGGATGGCTGCACTTCATGGAACCACATCATCCGTACGACCCGGACGGCGGTGACGTGGATCGAGCAGCGGCGCAGCGACTCACTCGGAAGGTTCTGGCTGGGGGTGGCGACGAGTCCGAGCGAGAAGCGGTACGGGAACTCTATCGACGTGAGGTAACCGAACTCGACGAGAAGCTATCGACGCTCTGGAAGACGATCTCGGACGACACCCGGGTCGTTTTCTGTGGGGACCACGGGGAATTACTCGGCGAGGACGAGATGTGGGGGCACCCCGGAGAGATGCGAGCCGAACTACTCAACGTTCCGTTCGGAACGAAGAACGCACCGGAACTCGGAACGGTCGTTTCCCTCCTCGACGTCCCATCGATACTGACCGGCTCCGGATACGGACTCGGGGAACTGGACAGGGATACCGCATTCGCGACCTATGGAGACAAGAAAGCGGCGATGAACCAGGACAATATCGCGACGGCTGACGGCGTCGAAACACTCGATGGAAACGAGTCCACGGAGGACCTGGGACTGGAACGGGCACTCGAACGGTTCGACCCCGGTCGAGTCGTCAAGGAAGACGCGCTCGAAGAGGACCTGGAGGACCTCGGATACCTATGACCGTCGTACTCCTCGCACTCGACGCGCTCGATGCCGGTCTCGTCGAGCTCTTCGACGCGACCGCGTTCGAACTCGAATCGAGCCAGCAGATCGAGACCTTCTCTCACGCCAAGGACACCCCGTACACACCAGAGGTGTGGACGACGGTCGCCACGGGGGTCGGTCCGGAAGACCACGGTATCA
>Ga0208135_100027_pt1 | contig 148026 bp, 145 predicted proteins | sample AntDeeMetag02WF5_FD_184757 | JGI IMG/M metagenome (GOLD analysis project Ga0208135, IMG submission 184757) | Saline lake microbial communities from Deep Lake, Antarctica - Antarctic Deep Lake Metagenome 02WF5 (SPAdes) (version 2) | ecosystem: Environmental > Aquatic > Non-marine Saline and...
TATTCCCTTCTTACCGGGAAGGTGTTCCCAGAGCAGTAATGGAAGCTGCAGCATCGGGTCTACCGACGGTCGGTTTTGATGTCCCCGGCGTACGTGAGGCAGTCATTGACGGTCAAACAGGTTATCTCGTACCGGTAAAAGATTCCCAAACAATGGCAAAACGAGTGGCTGAATTACTCCATGATGACGAGAAACGGTCGCAAATGGGTGAGGCGGCTCAAGCTCTAGCAGTAGATGCATTTGATCGGAAGGCCATTGAAGGCCAGCATATTGCGCTTTACCGCGATCTTGGAGTTCCGATTTGACCTTTAGTGAATCGTTATGGACTTCCCCCGTCGTTATCATCGGCGCCCCCCGCTCTGGCACCAACATGCTCCGCGATGCCCTGACCTCCCTGGAAGGCATCAGCACCTGGCCCTGCGATGAGATCAACTACATCTGGCGCCACGGCAACGTGCGGTATCCATCCGACGAGATTCCCGCCGACAACGCGACGGAACCGGTTACCCGATATATCCGTGATTGTTTCACCAGCATGGCTCGGCGCACCGGGGCGGAAACCCTTGTTGAGAAGACCTGCGCCAATTGCCTGCGCGTGCCCTTCGTGGATCGGGTAGCGCCAGAGGCCCGTTACATCTACATCGTCCGGGATGGCATCGATGCCACCGGCTCCGCCCGCCAGCGCTGGACGGCGGGGCTGGACATTCCCTACCTGCTGGAGAAGGTCCGGTTTGTTCCGGTGAGTGATCTGCCCTATTACGCCTTCCGTTATTTCTGGGCCCGCCTGTTCCGGCTGGTCTCCCGGGAGAAGCGGCTGGCCTTCTGGGGGCCGGCGCTCGACAACATGCAGGACATCCTGCGCAACCATTCGCTGAACGAGGTGTGCGCGCTGCAATGGCAGCGGTGCGTGGATAAGGCGGATGAAGCACTTTCCCAGATGCCGGAAGGCAAGGTGCTGCGCGTGAGTTACGAGACCTTCGTCCAGCAGCCGGAGGCGGAGATGCGGCGCATCCTGGCGTTCATGGGTCACGATGAGGTGCCGGATGATGCCATCGCGAATGCGGTGGCCGGCGTTTCCAGTAAGACCATCGGCAAGGGGCGCAAGGCGTTGGGTGATGATGAGGTGGCCCATCTTGAGGCTCTGGTCAGTGCCTCCCTGCAGCGCTATGGCTATCTCTGACGCTATGGCGGACGGTCTCTCAACCGGGCAACAGGCCCTGAAACGCACCTTCGATGCCTCGGTCGCCTTCGTCGGCCTGACCCTCACTTTCTGGCTCATCGCCCTCATCTGGCTCCTCGCCACCGTCGACACCCGCAGCAACGGCTTCTTCACCCAGAAGCGCGTGGGCAAGGACGGGCGGCTGTTCACTGTGGTCAAGCTCAAGACCATGCGCCCCACCCGCGCGCCCGGCACCACCATCACCCAGTCCCACGACCCGCGCATTACCCCGCTCGGGCGCTTCTTTCGCAAGACTAAGCTGGATGAACTGCCCCAGCTCTGGAACGTGCTCCGGGGCGATATGAGTTTTGTGGGGCCACGCCCGGACGTGCCCGGCTACGCGGACCGGCTGGAGGGCGAGGCGCGGTTGCTGCTCTCGGTGCGCCCCGGCATCACCGGCCCCGCCACCCTGGCCTACCGCGATGAGGAAGCCATCCTCGCCGCCCAGCCGGACCCGGAGCGCTACAATGACGAGGTCATCTACCCGGACAAGGTGCGGATCAATCTGGAGTACATCCGGAACTGGCGGTTTCAGGATGATTTGACGTACATCTGGCAAACGATTTTTGGATAATCTCTGAATGCTTAACGGACCTTTCTCCCCTTGGCCCTCCTTCACACAGGAAGAGGCGGAGGCAGTGCAGCAGGTGCTGCTTTCAAACCGCGTGAATTACTGGACGGGCAACGAGGCCCGTGAATTCGAGTGCGAGTTCGCGGGCTTTGCGGGCACGGACTATGCGGTCGCTGTAGCCAACGGCACGGTGGCGCTGGATCTGGCGCTGAAAGGGATGGGCATCGGCCCCGGGGACGAGGTGATCGTAACGTCGCGCACCTTCCTGGCCTCCGCCTCCTGCATCGTGACCGCTGGCGCCACGCCGGTATTCGCGGACGTAGACCGGGATTCCCAGAACATTACGCCGGCCAGCGTGCGTGCCTGCATCACCAAGCGCACGCGGGCGGTGATTTGCGTGCACCTGGCGGGCTGGCCCTGCGAGATGGAAGGCATCAATGCCCTGGCCCGTGAGCACGGGCTCTTCGTGATCGAGGACTGCGCCCAGGCCCATGGTGCGCTCTACCAGGGGCGGCCGGTGGGCGGCTGGGGCGACGTGGGCTGCTTCTCGTTCTGCCAGGACAAGATCATGACCACCGCCGGCGAGGGCGGCATGGTCACCACGAACGATGAAGCGCTGTGGTCGCGCATGTGGAGTTACAAGGACCACGGCAAGAGCTATGACGCGGTCTACAACCGCGACCACCCGCCCGGCTTCCGCTGGCTGCATGAGTCCTTCGGCACCAACTGGCGGATGACGGAGATCCAGGCCACGGTCGGACGCATCCAACTCCAGCGCATGCCGCAATGGCACAACCAGCGCCTGGCCAACTGCGCCGCCATCTGGAACACCGCCCGCCAATGCCCGGGGCTGCGCGTACCCAAAGTGCCTGAGCACATCGAGCACGCGGGGTATAAGTGCTACCTGTTTGTTGAGCCTCAGGCCCTCGCCCCCGGCTGGGACCGCGATGCGGTGCAGCAGGCGATCATGGCTCGTGGTGTACCCTGTATGTCCGGCTCCTGCTCAGAGGTGTATCGGGAGAAGAACTTCCAGGACGCCAACCTCGCCCCTTCCTCCCCCCTACCGGTTGCCAGCGAGCTGGGCAACACCAGCCTGATGTTGCTTTGCCACCCTACCCTGACTGATGAAGAGATTGAGAAGACGTGTTCGGTGATTCGGGAGGTTATGGGGGAGGCGGCTGCCTAACCCCGTAGACGCGAGCGTTTTCTTACAATCAGATCGCCTGCAGTAAGGTTCCTGCAGGGATTGCATCCCACAGCTTCTCCATCCACCGGCTGATTCACTACTGCACGGATCTGGCTGAGCTGTACCAGATCACTCGCGTTGTCCCGGTGGTTATCTTTCTGCGGTCTTCCTCCAGCATTCCCAAGCAGCTGCACCTCGGTGGAGATTCCCAGACTTACCTGTCATTCCAGTATCTCAATTGCGAGCTGGAGAAGTTGCCAGTAGAAAGCTATTGGGACAGCGATAACCTGGTGGCCCGCTTAAACCTGCCCAATATGCGTTGTTCCAAAGAGCAGAAGCTGGAAGTTTATGCCCGCGCAATCCGTGGGCTGATAGAGCTCGAGCCAGACAAGGAGCGCCAGCTCAAGTATGTGGACTTCATCGACATCTATACAGCACTGGACGATAATGAAATGAAAGCTTACGAGAAACAGTATCCGCAGGAGACGAAGACCATGGCCGGATTGAGAGAACGTCTGCTGGCCGAAGGTGAACAGCGCGGGGTGCAGCAGGGTCTAGAGCAGGGCCTGGAGCAGGGTCTGGAAAAGGGCAGGGCCACTGGTGAGCGGACTCTGTTACTTCGCCAGCTCAACCGCCGCTTTGGCCCCTTGGATGAAGCGACCCGTAAAAGGCTGGAGGCCGCCTCCACAGAGGAGCTGGAACGCTGGGCTGACAATGTCCTGGAAGCCCGGTCTCTGGAAGAAGTGTTTACCCGCCATTAAGGCTACTGGCCAATGCAGACACGATACGACGAAAAAATGGAGGCACTTCGCTCGCATCTGGCGGCAGGCGAGCGCGAGGCACGCGCCTGGACAGGGATGGCACAGACTTACCGGATAACCCCACGGGCTGATGTTGCCTTCAACCCTACCCTGACTGATGAAGAGATTGAGAAGACGTGTGCGGTTAACCTAATGGTCGCTTGTCGTGAGATTCTCAAGGTCTTCGATTAACTTTGGTATATCGGCCTCGATTATGCTCCAGATAATATCGTCATCGATCCCCAGATACGCATGGATCAACCGATTACGAGTCGCAATAACCTGCCGCCAGGGAATTTCAGGGTTCTCTTCCTTTACCTCGCTCGGTATTTTCGTAGCCGCTTCACCAATCAACTCCAGATTGCGCAAAGTCGCATCATAGGTAAGACCACTGGATACAAAATCCTCTTGATCGAGTCCCTCGGTGTAGGCCGCAACTTTCCTTGCGAACGAGAGCATATCGGTTAGGTAAAACCGCCATTCACGCGTCTGGCGATCATCAGACATGGCGCGCATCCCGCTCTACAAAGGGTCGGAGCTCCGCCCTGAGCGCCTTGTCCGTCACCAGGTCCACATCCCGCCCCAGCAGATCTTCCAGATAAAACTGTAACCCGAAATAATCCGCGGACGTCGCGGTACCCTTAAAGCGAACAAGCACATCCACATCACTGTCTTCCCGGGCTTGCCCTCGGGCAACCGAGCCAAACACCGCAAGATCCGCAACATTGAAGCGCTCTTGCAGGGCCGGGAAATGCTGCCGAATCAGCGGGATGATCTGATCGTTGTCTGTGAGCGTTTTGTCTTCAGTCATAGGGGCAATAATAGCATACCGGGGAGATCCAGCTGCAGCGCATGCCCCAATGGCACAGCCAGCGCCTGGCCAACTGCGCCGCCATCTGGGACACCGCCCGCCAATGCCCGGGCCCGCGCGTGCCCGAGGTTCCGGCGCACATCGAGCATGCGGGGTATAAGTGCTACCTGTGTGTTGAGCCTGATGCCCTCGCCCCTTCCTCCCCCCTACCGGTTGCCCGCGAGCTGGGCAGCACCAGCCTGATGTTGCTTTGCCACCCTACCCTGACTGATGAAGAGATTGAGAAGACGTGTGCGGTGATTCGGGAGGTTATGCGGGAAGCGGCAGAGTAAACGCCATACTTCCTTGCGTGTAATGCTTTAACGTACCCCTACCATTAGTTAAACTTTACAGCTCTTCCTTAACTAAGGAAAAAGTTAGTTAAACTTGGTTATTGGCTGAACGCACCCAGAACAGGAAAAGATTGCCGATGAGATTCGAACAATTTGAGTCGGGTGAATGGATCCAGCGCTACCAGTACCGCAGTTTTGAGCCTTACACCGTGAATCATGCATGGTCTTGGGATGATCCGACCATCAACACACTCTTGGAGTCAGCCAACCAGGCTCTCGGCGAACTTAATGCATTTTCACTGATTGTTCCGGACGTTGATCTTTTTATCGAAATGCACGTGGTGAAGGAAGCCCAGACTTCCAGTCGCATTGAGGGCACTGAAACAGGGCTGGACGAGGCGTTTCTGACAGAAGACCAGGTGTTGCCCGAAAAACGCGACGACTGGAGAGAGGTCAGAAACTATGTGGATGCCTTGAATGGCGCTATCCATGAGTTGGGGGAGCTTCCGCTCTCAAACCGCCTTCTGAAGGCAACCCATGCAACCCTGATGCAGGGCGTACGAGGTGAACATAAACTTCCAGGGGAGTTCCGGATCAGTCAGAACTGGATTGGCGGCTCCAACCTCAAGGATGCCGTTTTCATTCCGCCTCACCCCGGTTCCGTGCCCGAACTCATGAGTGACCTGGAGAAGTTCTGGCACAACGAGGAGATCGCGGTTCCGCACTTGATCCGGGCGGCCATCAGCCATTATCAGTTTGAAACCGTTCACCCGTTTCTGGATGGCAATGGCCGCATCGGGCGGCTTTTGATCACTCTGTATTTTATATCCAATGGCCTTCTGACCAAACCTTCGCTTTACCTTTCGGATTTTTTCGAGCGCAACCGTGCGAGCTACTACGACGCATTGATGCGCGTGCGTGAATCCAACGATCTGAACCACTGGGTTCGCTTCTTCCTGAACGGCGTTACGGAGACAGCCACGAAAGGCCGTGATGTGTTCAAACAGGTTCTTTCACTGCAACAAAGCGTGGACACTGCAGTGACGGGGCTGGGGCGTAGAGCACCCAATGCGCGGCGACTCGTTGAGTATTTATACCGCAAGCCCGTCGTTAATGCTTCAGAAGTTGAAAAAGCGCTGAACGTCAGTACGCCAACAGCCAACGCACTGCTGAACGATCTTGTCGGCCTGGGATTTCTCAATGAAACAACCGGACGACACAGAAGCCGGGAATTTGCTTTTACCCCCTATATCCGGCTCTTTTTGGACTAATAAAAGGTTTTGTTGAGCCTGATGTTGCTTTGCCACCCTCCCCTGACTGATGAAGAGATTGAGTAGACCTGGTTGCGATCACGCCGGGCCACTGCAATAACCGAAACAACCAGCTCCTGGTCCCGAACTTCATAGACAAGCCGGTAACCCGAGCTGCGCAGTTTGATCCTGTAGCAATCCTGCACCTGTCTGAGGCGATCCGATTCGACTCGTGGCAACTCAAGACGTTCGGCAAGCTTCTTCTTCAACTGATTGCGGATGGGCGCACCCAGTTTCTGCCACGCTTTCCAGGCTGCCTTGCGGAAGCGCAACTCATAACTCATCCAACCGTTCTAAAAGACTTACCCAAACCTGATCACCAAGCTCAGTGCTTTCTTCTGCATTCACCGATGCTGGTTGCCCGGTTCGCTTACGCGGCCCGGGCAGAGCCGTCATCTCCAGCAGCGTTAATTCCGGCCGAACGAGCCGTATAGTGCTCCAGATTGTGGCTGGCGTTGGCATCCCGGCACTGTTCGTGACCGCAGGCCTCACACCGATAAACCCGATCCGCCAGCGTGAGATCCGGTTTGTGATGCCCGCAGTTCGAGCACAGCTTGCTCGATGGGTACCAGCGATCCGCCACGGTCAGTATCCCGCCGCGCCAGTCCATCTTGTAGGACATCTGCCGGCGGAACTCGAAGGCCCCAACATCGGCGATGTGGCGCGCCAGGCGCCCATTGGCCATCATGCCTTTGACGTTGAGATCCTCGATAACCACCTCACTGAAGTGGGTGCTCAGATAGGAGGTCAACTGGTGCAGCGTGTTGGCCCGGATATCGGCAATGCGCTTGTGCAGTCTGGCAATGCGCATCTTGAGTCTACAGTAGCCGTTGCTGCCCTTGATCTTCTTCGCCAACCGGCGCTGGTAGCGGGCCAGCTTTCGAAGGGCGGCCTGCAGCGGCTTGGGCGACTCCCACTCGGTTACCGGGCCCCGGGAGATGGTGGCCAGGGTCTTGATGCCTAAATCCACACCGCAGCGTGCTTGGCTTTCGCTTGGCAGCGGGCAGAGATCGACATTGAGTGAGAACGACACAAACCACTTATCGGCCTTACGCGAGATGGTCATGCCATTGACGTGGCCGCCGTACTTCAGCGGCTCCGCCATACGCACCCAGCCCAAATTGGGGACCTTGACCCAGTGGCCGTCCACCTTCACCTGGTCGCCGCCGACGTAGAACGAGTCGGTGGCCTTACCCTTTTTCTTGAACTGCGGCCGGCGCTTTTTCAGGTGAGCGGGCTTCGAGGACTTGAGATCCTTCATCCAATCCGAGAAGGCGCGCTGTAGGGCGATGAACGGCTGCTGGGAGGCGTATTTAGTGACCTCGTAGACCCACGGGTAGTCGGTCTTTTTGATGGCGTTGAATTGGCGCTTGAGCGCCATCCCCGATGGACGATCGCCTTGTCCTTCCTGGTGCAGCGTGTATTGGCGGTTCCACTCAGCCAGACCCCAGTTCCAGCAGAACCGGGCGGTGCCGCTGGCCTTGGCAAAGTAGCTCCTTTGCCGGTTGTTAGGGTGAAGCTGGGTCTTGAAGGCAATGTCCATACCTCACAGGATAACCTCAAAGACTGTATATGCAAACAGTTTCAGGCGGCCCGCTTGCGGTTCTGGTGAGAGCGTTTGCCATAAAGCCGCGCCGAGAATACGGTCATCAGCGTCGATACCTCCCGGTTCACCAAGGCAGTGATAAGGCGCCGAGACCCGGTTTCTTGCAGTTCAGTCCGGAACCAAGGTCTTCAATCACGTAGTCACAATGACTCGCCAAGCGACGTGATTGCGCGACCAGATCGGTTTTCTGGTTGTGGGATGACACACGTGCGTAGCCCACGCTTGAGCGCGTCTTCGCCACACCTAAAAGCTCTTGAAGTTGACTCGGGAAGAATCGTCGGTGACCGCCTGGGTGCGGAACGACTCGAGCACTTTGCCGGATCGACACCAGCGCCGAGGCGAAAGAACCAATTGAAAGCGGGCAATGGGGATGCCGGATCATTGGATTTTCCTCCAAATGATCAGGTTTAACCCATTTCTGGAGAACTAGCTACTGCCCTTCCTCGAATAGATCATCCATATCAACACCCAGAGCTTCCGCCAGCGCGCGGAGAACCCTGCTTGATCCGGTCTTGGAGCGGGCTTCCAGTTGTGAGATGTAGGATTTACCAACACCTGCCTGCTCACCGAGTACCTCCTGGGTCAGGCCTCGGTACTCCCGCCATACCTTGATCGGATGCTCCTCGCCACTGAGCAGACGATCCACCACATCCTCGGGAATTGTCTCCTCCCCTTCTTCTATGGCCCTTACTGCGGCCTGGGCATCCCTCAGATCCTCGGACTCTTCCGCCTGCTCAACCAGACGCTGGTACTCCTTGTAGGGAATAACGGCGTATTCGGGGACTCCGTTCTTCTCGATAACCTGAACATTCATTTGTAGACGTCTCCCCTTGGCCCGACTTTCAACACCAGAATCACCACTGCCCCATCATCAATACGACACACGGCGCGGTAACCACCCTGCCCGAGCCGCCAGAAGTCGCCTCCCTTCATGGGTTTCCACTGGCTCCCTCTGGCTCGATACGGATCCCTCGCAATCTCGCTCAACGCCTCCCGCATCTTCCGCGCCTGCGGGGCCGGCATTCGCCGTAGCGCTTTGAGCGCTGCTTTCCTATAGCTTACGCTGTACATGATTTTAGTTTACTGCCGAGTTTACCATAAGACAACAATGGCCTGGTATTTCAGAGGAACGACCCCATCAGGGCCGGAGCGCATCAGCTCACGGGGTATTCCGCCCATGCGGGCCAATCAGATCTGGTGCGGCTCGGGTCCTGATCCCGTGACTTCCTCAGAAGGCATTGCGCCGCAGGGCGTGAATGCGGACAATTGCGCGTTAAATCACCCGCTGCTCAATGGATGGATTTCGCCTTGTCCGAGAACATTGTCTGGCACGACCACAAGCTCTCCCGCACCGAGCGGGCCAGCCTCAAGCACCAGCATCCCTGTCTGCTCTGGTTCACTGGCTTGTCCGGCTCGGGCAAATCCACCATCGCCAATGCCCTGGATGTGGCGCTTTACCAGCACGGTTACCACACCTTCCTGCTCGACGGCGACAACGTCCGTCATGGCCTGAACAAGGACCTGGGTTTCTCCAACGAGGACCGGGTGGAGAACATCCGTCGCATCGGCGAGGTGAGCAAGCTGTTCGCCGACGCGGGGCTGATCGTGCTCAGCGCCTTCATCTCGCCCTTCGCCAGCGACCGGCGCCTGGTACGCAACATGTTCCCGGCAGGCGAGTTCATCGAGGTCTACATGGACACGCCCCTGGAGACCTGCGAGGAGCGCGACCCCAAGGGCCTCTACCGCAAGGCCCGCTCCGGCGAGATCCACGATTTCACCGGCATCGATTCCCCCTATGAGAAGCCGGCCCACCCGGAGATCACCCTGGACACCTCCAATCTCTGCGTGGACAGCTGCGTCGAAAGCCTGATGAACTACCTGAAGGAACGGGAACTGCTGAAGCCCGGTAACGATACCTGAATTTATGGGCTGGGAAGCGGTAATGACACTGGCCACCCTGGTGGCCGTTCTGGGGACATTGATCACCACCCGCATCGCCACGGACCTGGTGCTGATGACGGCGCTCGCCTTCCTGCTCATCTCGGGCATTCTGAGCCCGGCCGAGGCCCTGGCGGGCTTTTCCAACCCCGGCGTCATCACCATCGCGACCCTCTATGTGGTAGCCGCCGGGCTCAAGGAAACCGGCGCCATCCAGTGGCTTGCGCGCAGCCTGCTGGGCCACCCCAAGGGCGCCTATCGGGCCCAGTCGCGGCTGGTGGTACCGGCAGGCATCCTGAGTGCCTTCATGAACAATACGGCAGTGGTGGCCATGTTCATCCCGGCAGTTCAGGACTGGGCCCAGCGGCTGAATATTCCCGCCTCCAAGCTATTACTGCCCCTGAGCTATGCCGCCATTCTGGGCGGCACCTGCACCCTGATCGGCACCAGCACCAACCTGGTGGTGGATGGCATGCTCCAGAGCCGGCTGGGCATCCAACTGGGCCTGTTTGAGCTGGCCTGGGTGGGGGTTCCCCTGCTGTTAATTGGGGGCACGCTACTGGTGCTGCTGGCCAACCGATTACTGCCGGATCGTGGCGGCGTGAGCGAGGAGCTGGACGCGGTCCGCGAGTACGGTGTGGAAGTGGAAGTCTCCAGTCCCGGCCCCCTGGTGGGCAAGACCGTGGCCGAGGCGGGCCTACGGGCACTGAACTACGGTTACCTGACGGAAATCGAGCGCGACGGCCACCTGATCACACCGGTTGAGCCGGACCGGGACCTCCAGGGCGGCGACCGCCTCTATTTCGTTGGGGCGCCGGAGTGCGCCACCGAGCTGCGCCGCATTCACGGGCTCCAGCCGGCCAACGCCAGCGTCCAGAAGCTGGAACTCGCCAACCACCAGCGAGTTCTTGTTGAGGTGGTACTGGGCACGGAGTTCGCAGCCATTGGCCAGACGGTTCGCGAGAGCCGATTCCGCTCGCGCTTCAACGCCGCCATCCTTTCCATCTCCCGCGAGGGCAAACGGGTGGAAGGCAAACTGGGCGATGTGCGGCTGCGCATGGGCGATACCCTGCTGCTGGAGACCAGCCACGAGTTCGTGGAACAGTACCGCTTCCGCCGCGACTTCCTGCTCGTGAGTGCGCTGAACGACTCCACGCCGCCGGATTTCAGCCGCGCGCCGGCGGCCCTGGGGGTGTTGGCAGGCATGGTGCTGCTCAGCGCCACCGGCATACTCAGCATCATGGAAGCGGCCTTCCTGGCCAGCGGCGCGATGATCGTTTTCGGGTGCACCACGGCCTCCCGCGCCAGGAGGAGCCTGGATCTTCCGGTGCTGGTGGTGATCGGCTCGTCCTTCGCCCTGGGCAATGCCATGGATGAGACTGGGGCGGCCCAATGGGTGGCCGGCGGGCTACTCGGCTACAGCGAACTGACTCCCTGGATGGCCCTGGCACTGATCTATGTACTCACCGCGATGTTCACCGAGGTAATCACCAACAACGCCGCCGCCGTGCTGATGTTCCCGATCGCGCTGGCCATCTCCGAGCAGTTGGGCGTAAACTTCCTGCCTTTCGCGGTGGCGGTCATGTTCGCTGCCAGCGCCAGCTTCATCACGCCATTGGGGTACCAGACCAACCTGATGGTGTACGGCCCGGGGCGCTACCGGTTCACGGATTACATGCGCATGGGGATTCCCCTGAGCCTGACCGTGGGGGCAACCGCCATCACGCTGATCCCGATGGTGTGGGCTTTTTAGGGAACCATCGGGACGCGTTGCCCGTGTGAACTGGTAGGCGGATGGACTATAGTGTTCGCTATATTCAACAACTGAACTGAAGCAGGCGTTTCAGGGAAAATCATGAGAAATCACCTCAAACTCTACAGCCGCTGGATCTTTTCCCGGTTTACCGGCCTGGAACGCGCCCAGAAGCGGATCATTTCCGTCATATCCGATCTGGTGTTCATACTGTTTTCGCTGTGGGCGGCGTTTTCGCTTCGGTTCGAGACCCTGTTCTTCACCCAGGACCCGACCTATTACGCGCTTTTTGGCCTGACCGCCCTCGCCACAGTTTTCCTGTTCGCCCGCCTTGGGCTGTACAGGGCCGTCATCCGTTATATCAGTGAGCGCGCACTGGTCACAGTGCTGGTGGGTATTGCCGTCTCCACGCTCACCTTCATCGCCATCGCCTTCCTGCTGCAGATTGATATTCCGCGCTCCGTGCCCGTGCTCTACGGGGCCCTGGCTTTCCTGTTCGTCACGGGCACGCGCTTCAGCATCCGCAACCTGCTCAACCGCCCCCGGCATCTGAGCAAGATGCCGGTGCTGATCGTGGGCTCCGGAGAAACCGGTCTGCAGCTGGCCTCGGCCCTGAGCCAGGGAATCGAATACCGGCCCATGGCCTTTATCAGCCTGGAGCCGGACAATCATAAGACCACCATCAACGGCATGCCCGTCTACGACCTGAACCATGCCAAACGCGCGGTGCATAAGCACCAGACAGAGCGCATCTTCCTGGCGGTGGACCCCAACGCCGAGATTGACCGCCAGGCCCTGCTGGGCAAGCTGGAGGCACTGCCGGTACCCGTTCAGACAGTGCCCTCGGTGAGTGAAATGGTCACCGGTCGCGCCAGCATCACCGACGTTCGGGACCTGGAGATTGACGACCTTCTGGGCCGCGACCCGGTGAGCTACCGCAACGAGGACGTCGCCGCCTCGCTGAGCGGCAAGGTAGTCATGGTCACCGGCGCCGGAGGCTCCATTGGCTCCGAGCTTTGCCGCCAGATCATCCGCCAGCAGCCCTCGGCGCTGGTGCTGTTCGACCAGTCCGAGTATGGACTCTACCAGGTGGAGCGTGAGCTGTCGGTGATCAGCGAGAACGAACAGCTTGAGATTCCCATTCACCCACTGCTGGGCAGCGTCACCCATCGCCGGCGCTGCGGGAGTGCCATGCGCACCTTCGGCGTACAGATTGTCTACCATGCCGCCGCCTACAAGCATGTGCCACTGGTCGAACAGAACGTGATTGAGGGCATCCAGAACAACGTCTTCGGCACCTGGTACACAGCCGAAGCCGCAATCACGGCCGGCGTGGAGCGTTTCGTGCTGGTCTCCACGGACAAGGCGGTACGCCCCACCAACGTCATGGGCGCCAGCAAGCGCCTGGCCGAACTGGTGCTACAGGGGCTGGCCCAGCGCCAGTCCGCCACCGTCTTCTCCATGGTGCGTTTCGGCAACGTCCTGGGTTCATCCGGCTCCGTTGTACCCCTGTTCCGCGAACAGATTCGCAACGGCGGCCCCGTGACCGTGACCCACCCGGACATCATCCGCTATTTCATGACCATTCCCGAGGCCAGTCAGCTGGTGCTGCAGGCCGGGGCCATGGGTGAAGGCGGCGAAGTGTTTGTACTGGATATGGGCGAGCCGGTGAGCATTGCCGAACTGGCCCGCAAGATGATCCACCTGATGGGGCTGACCGAGAAACACGACGACAACCGCAACGGCGACATCGAGGTGGCCTTTACCGGGCTGAGACCGGGAGAGAAACTGTACGAGGAACTGCTGATCGGTGATGACCCCCATGGCACCGCCCACCCGCGCATCATGAAGGCCCGGGAGACCGCCATGGAGTGGGCCGAGCTCGAGCAGCTTCTCGAACAGCTGATGCTCGCCAGCCGCGCCTTCAACTGCCAGAAAGTGGTGGATCTGCTCACCAGCGCACCCACCGCCTACCAGCCCAATGGCGAGGTGTCGGATCTGATCTGGTGCAATGGCTGGGAGAACGGTATCGAGGAGCCGGCCACGAGCAATGTGAGCGAGAAGATCCGCCGCATCTTCGAATAACGGCTAGGTGCGCCGCAACCGTGGCCGATCCCCATAGGTCGCCCAGCGCCACAGCCACTCGACCGGGCCGTACTGGAAAAACCGAAGCCACAGCGGAGCCAGGACCAACAGGAAAAGCCAGATACCGACAACGATCAGCATCTGCCCCGCCCGATCCACCGAGCCGAAAAGCCCCAGCCCAATGCCGTAAAACAGCCCCGTTCCGATGATGCTGGTCAGCAGGTAACCAGTTAGAGCCATGCGCCCGAGCGCCCCCAGGGGCTCCATAAGCCACGGCAAGCGCGCCTGCCTCACAATGATCATCACCAGGGACGCCCAAGCCAGCGAGACCAGCGGCCCGGCCCAGAGATTGAACTGCCGCCCCAGGTAAAGCGACTTGCGCATCTCCCAGTCATGGCTGAGGTTGTAGAGTACGCCGAACAGGCTCAGTGGAATGCCGATTCCAAGGCCCAGGATCAATAAACGCCAGTAGGGCGGTAGCGGCCATTCCCCCGTGAAGAAGCCGGCCCGGTACAGGGCCATGCCCGCCAGCATCATGGCCAGAACCCGCCAGCCCTCCTCGGTCAGCACGGCCGAGATGTAGCCTTCAACCAGGGTATTCAGGCGATGATTGAACTGGGCCCACCAGCTGCTGCTCCGGTATACCTCCATCTCCGTCACCACCATCCGGGCATCCGCGGACCACGTGGTCGTGACAAACTCCCTGTACTCCTCCTCGGGGATGTAATGCAGGAAGGCACCCATCAGTAACCCGAAAAGCAAGGGGACCAGGTAGAACAGCAAGGCCAGGCCGAAAAGGCGCTTTGGCGAATGGTCGCGGAAGCGGAAGGCGATGAGCCCGACGACGGCGTAGAGCAGCAGTATATCCCCGTACCACAGCAGGGTGATGTGCAGGAAACCGATCGCCGCCAGTGACAGCATACGGCGACGATGGATGTGGGATGGATCCTGGCCCATCGCCGCCAGACGCTCGAACTGGATGAGCATGCCGGCGCCGAAGAGCGCGGCCAGCATGGAGATGAACTTGTACTCGGCGAGCACATGGGTCGCGAACCAGATCCAGAAGTCCGCGCCCTCGAAGGAGCCGGCAATGGTCGGGTTCACATAGGCCGTGGAAACCTGCCCGAAGGCACGGATGTTGATGAGCAGGATGCCGAGGATGGCAAAGCCCCGCAGGCAATCCAGGCTGGCAAGACGGGTCCGGGTCGCGATCATGGGGTTATTCTGGCTGGCGCAGCGATCCTGTCAAATATTTCCCGAGGCCCCACGTTTCCGGTATCCTCCTGATTATGCTGCTGACAAAGTTTATCGCCGCCTTCCTCGCTCCGCTGTCACTGGTTCTTCTGACGGCACTGCTTTCAGTACTTCTGTTTGTTCTGGACTGGCGTCGCACCGCTCGTGCCGCGCTCAGCCTCTCGATCATCCTGTTCATCCTGTTCACGGTGGAACCCTTTGCACGCTGGCTGATACTGCCGCTGGAGAGCCGGTACGACCCTGTCACCCAGCCGCAAGCCCTGAAGAATATCCGCTGGGTGCTGGTGCTGGGCTCCGGCGCCTCGGACAACGCGGACGCCCCGGCGACCACCCGCCTTACCGGGGTTGCCAGCCTGCGGCTCTCTGAGGGGCTGCGACTCCATCACGCTCTGCCGGAGAGCACACTCATCCTCTCCGGTGGCAGCGTCTTCGGGGATGCACCGAGCGCTACAGTCATGAGCCGGGCCGCCGAATCCCTGGGCGCAGACCCGGCGCGGCTGCGCATTCACCCCAACCCCCGTAACACCCAGGAAGAAACCGAGTTGATGCGTGAAGCGGTGGGGCAGGAACCCTTCCTGCTCGTAACCTCCGCCTCCCACATGCCCCGAGCCATGCTCCTGGCCCGCAAGGCCGGACTCAATCCCATCCCGGCACCCACGGCCATGCGCACCGCCACCATGCGCGAGACCAGCGACCCGGCGTTTTACCTACCCTCTGCCAACGCTCTGGCCATGAGCGAACGCGCTATTCACGAATACCTGGGAATTGCGTGGGCATGGATGCGTGGACATATCTAGTCATCGAAACCGTCGACTTATTTTACACACCTCCCAGACGTTGATATTTGAATGCCAATAAATTCAGGCTCTTGCAGCCATGGTACTTTATTTGCATTCCATCTCTATTGAGTCTTGATGTCGTCAGGATGCTAATTCTGCTCGCCCAGCAGTAATCTATAAATCGGTAGTATCAAGGATGAAATGTCATGCGATCTCTAACTAGTGCAACAATCCTAACCAGATTTAATAAGCAATTGAATAAAGCAAGTATTTACGGCGCTCTTGTATCAGCTCTGCTGTTGGCAGGATGTGGCGGAAGTGGTGGCGGATCATCAGATACTGACCCCAAACCTGCCACTAATAACCTCCTTGAAGCCGTCGACCCTGGAATCTTTAGTGCGGATATTGAGCGCCCCAGTGGGTCATCAAGCGACTCAGCGATAGCTTTGCTAAGCCCCAGCGGTCGGGTTATCTTCTGGTACAACATAGACGGCGTCACCGCCATTACTTCAGCCGAGATCAACTTTGATCAGGATGGGAGCTTCTCAGGGTCTGGTACAGACATCTTTTATTCCGGCGACAAATGGGTTCAGAATGATGGGAATCTGGAAGGGGAGGCCGTCAGCAAAAGTGTGATCGAGGGTGAAGCAAAAACCACCTCTGACAAACGACTTTCAAGCTTCACGCTGAGTCGTAATAGGGCCATATCGGCTCAGGGCGCGAGCCTTGACGCTGTGGGCGGCAAAACCTATGAGCAAACCTCCGGTGAGAACGCGAATGTTGTGACGATCCAGAAAAACGGAGCGCTGACTGGGTCCGACAACAATACAGGCTGCGCTTTAAACGGCAATGTCAGCGTCCCTGATGAGCGCTTCAACGTGTATGAAGTATCCTTTGATGCTACCAGTTGTGACGATGCATCAGACACTGCTGCTGACCTCAGAAACGGCGCTTACACAGGTCTTGCCTGGTATGATCAGGATCCTGGCAGGCTTTATATCATTGTAGAGAACGGCGAGGTTACGAGAGTATTCTCCGGCCTCTGAACAAAAAATTGGTGCGCGCCCTACCCCTGTTCTAGTCGGCATCCGCCGGCAGAAAGCGGATCTCGCCGTACCAGGCTTCCACGGGCTTACCAGTGTCATCGCAGTCAGTCATGATTGCGATGACATTGATCTGGTCCAGATCCCTGTCATGGAAGCGCTTGAAGTCCTTCCTGAGATTCCGCCGCTCGGTCTGCCATCCCTCGTCGCCCTCTTCTGGCGCCCCGGAGTGGACAGAGACCATCTGGGCGCGGGACTGGTGGGGGTTCTCCCAGTTACTGCCGCGGGGCTGCTCGCTGGCCCAGACATAACTGATCGCCCGGGTGCGCCAGCGAAGGAAGGTGTGCTCATTCACGGCATAGACACGGGCGGCGAAATCATCGCCCGACTTGCTGGTTTCATCCTCGAGATTGGCCGGCTCATCAACGCGCCAGCGCCATTCAATGATGGGCGTTTGCTCCAGATTGATGGTCTTACGCCGGAAGAGGCCCGAGGCACTGCCTCCCTCACACTGGGCATGAACGGCCTTGCCCTGGTCAGTTTCAACCAGCTCATAGCTGGTCTGCCCCTCAAAGGAATGCGATTCCCAGCCCAAAATCGCCTCCGGGGCAAACCTCAGGCCCGGAGTAGCCTGGGCTGTTGCGGCGAGGGCCACCATGGCGGCCCCGAAAAAGAGACGGTGATTCATGGCATTCCTCGCACGGGGATGATCAGTGGCTCTGGCGGGAAGCCTCATCGCCCTCGGCCTGGCCTGCACCCTGCTGCTCTTCCTGTTTCCTGCGCTCCACTGCCTGCTGGTAGATGGCGTCGAAGTTGACCGGCGCCAGCATCAGGGGCGGGAAGCTGCCCTTGGTGACCAGCGTATCAATGGATTCGCGGGCATAGGGGAAGAGCAGGTTCGGGCAATAGGCGCCCAGCATCTGGCCGAGGCGTTCGCCCTCGAAGTTCTTCAGGACGAAGATCCCGGCCTGCTGGACCTCCACGATATAAGCGGTCTTCTCGCCGATTTTGCTCGTCATCGTCAGCGTCAGCACCACCTCGTACTGGTTCTCCCCAACACGGGTATGGCTGGTGTTGAGGTCCATACTGACTTCCGGCTGCCACTGCTCCTGGAAGATCTGGGGCGCGCCGGGCGACTCAAAGGAGCTGTCCTTGATGTAGACGCGCTGCATGGCGAACTGGGGCTGGTTGTCCTCTGCCTGTCCCGCGCCAGCGGCGCCTTCCTGAGTGTCGTTCTCTGCCATTTCCGTTTTCCTTGTTGTGCCTTTACTGGATCGATTCTACAGATTTCGCAGGTACATTCTGTGCGCAACCTATCGCCTGTGACCAGCGCTTCCTACTTGGTGGTGACCGGCAGGTTGGCGTTGCGCCATTCCATCATCCCACCCGATAGCCTCGCCACGTTCAGGTTGTGGTCCTTGGGGAGTTCCTTAACGGCCATCCCCGAGTGCTGCCCGGCCTTGTCCACCATCAGGATCAGCTTGTCGCTGTGCTTGCGCAGCTGGTTGTCGCTTTCCTTGAGCTTGGCCATCGGGATATGGATGGCGCCCTTAATATGCCCCTCGGAGAATTCCTTCTTCTCGCGGATGTCCACCACCACCGCTTCATCCCGGTTGAGCAGCATGACCGCTTCCTGCGGCCCCACCTTGCGACCCGCCCGCTGGCTCTCAACCACCGCCAGCGCCGCCAGCAGGGCCAGGAAGACTGCGACCAGTATCCAATGATTGGTAACAAATTCAATCAGTTGTTCGACCATTTCACGCTACACCTGTTAAGGGCCGTTCACGGCCTTTTGATTCAGGCGCGATTATACACGGCCCTCGGGAGCAACGACAGGCGGAGCACGTGGCCGGATGCCCCCCAAAAGCGTTAGAATCACACTCCTTTCGCGAAGCAACCGTGGAATTACGCATGAGTGATAAACGCCAGACCACAGCCCTGATTATCATGGATGGCTGGGGCTATCGGGAAGCGACCGACGACAACGCCATCACCAACGCCAACACCCCGGTCTGGGACCGGCTCTGGGCGCAGAACCCGCGCACCCTGCTCAACACCTCCGGCCTGGCCGTGGGCCTGCCTGAAGGTCAGATGGGCAATTCCGAGGTGGGCCACATGAACCTTGGAGCGGGCCGCGTTGTCTACCAGAGCCTGACGCGGATCACGCGCGACGCGGAAAACGGCACCCTGGCCGAAAACCCGGCCATCGGCGGCGCGCTGACCAAGGCGGTGGAAGGCAACGGTGCTGTTCATATCATCGGCCTGCTCTCCCCCGGCGGCGTTCACAGCCACGAGGACCACCTGCTGGCGGCCTGCCGCATGGCCGCGAAAAAGGGCGCCCGGGCCATCCATATCCACGCCTTCCTGGACGGGCGCGACACACCGCCGCGCAGCGCCATGGCGTCGCTGGAAAAAGCGGATCGCGAGCTGCGCGAAGCCGGCATTGGCCGCATTGCCTCCATCATCGGCCGCTACTTCGCCATGGACCGGGACACCAACTGGGACCGCATCGAGAAGGCCTACAACCTGATGACCCTGGGCGAGGCGGAACATCGCGCCCCGACCGCGGTTGCCGGCCTGGAAGCCGCCTACGAGCGCGGCGAGGACGACGAATTCGTCGCCTCCACGATTATCGCGGATGATAACGAAGCGCCCGTGACCATCGACGACGGCGATGCGGTGCTGTTCATGAACTTCCGCGCCGACCGCGCCCGTCAGATCACCCACGCCTTCGTGGATAAAGGCTTTGATGGCTTCAGCCGCAGGAAGGAGCCAAAGCTCGCGGACTTCGTGATGCTCACCGAATACGAGTCCAACATCGACACCAGCTGCGCCTATCCGCCGGAATCGCTGCCCAACATGCTGGGCGAATACGTCAGCAACCAGGGCAAGCAGCAGCTGCGCATCGCGGAAACCGAGAAGTACGCGCACGTCACCTTCTTCTTCAACGGCGGCCGCGAAGAGCCCTTCCCGGGCGAGGACCGCATCCTGGTGCCCTCGCCCAAGGTGGCCACCTACGACCTTAAGCCGGAGATGAGCGCACCGGAAGTCACCGACCGCCTGGTGGAAGCCATCAACAGCGGCAAGTACGACATGGTGATCTGCAACTACGCCAACGGCGACATGGTCGGCCACTCCGGCAGCCTGGAGGCCGCCATGAAGGCAGCGGAAGCGGTGGATGAGAGCGTCGGTCGGGTACTCGAGGCCCTTGAAGCCAATGGCGGCCAGGCCCTGGTCACCGCGGACCATGGCAACTGCGAGCAGATGTGCGACAAGGGCACGGGCCAGGCCCACACCGCCCATACCACGCTGCCCGTGCCGCTGGTGTACTCGGGGCCCCGCAACGTCACACTCGAGGACCAGGGCGCGCTCTGCGACATCGCTCCCTCGCTGTTGGCGTTGATGGACCTGGAGCAGCCGGCGGAGATGACCGGGCGCTCACTGGTCCGGGTCCAGAACTGATCCATGCGGCCAGCCTTCGCCCTGCTCCTGGTGCTGACCGCCCCGCTGCTCTGGGCGAACGATGAGGAGGTCTCCCGCGAACGCCTCGAGGCGCTGAAGGAGCAGATCGGCTCGGTCACGGACTGGCTTGAGGACGCGCGCGAGGACGAGGACCAGCACCAGGCCAGGCTGCGCGAAGCCGAACAGTCGATTAGCCGCATCAACCAGCGGCTGGGCAAGCTGGAGTCACGGGCTGCGGAGCTGGATGAGAAGCTGGCACAGCTCAAGGAAGAGAACCGCCGACTGGAAGCCCGCGCCGCCGAGGGCCGGGAGACCCTGAGCAACCTGATCCGTTCCGCCTGGATGCAGGGCGATCACGCCACACTGCGCTTGCTGTTGTCCGAGACGGACCCCCAGAACATTGCCCGGCTGATGACCTGGCACGAGTACATCGGCGACAACGCCCGGGAGAAACTGGAGGCACTGGCGGAAACCCGCAGGGCCCTCGAGCAGAACCGGCAGGATACCCGCCAGGCGCGCACTGAGCTGGAAGACACCCGCGATTCGGCACGCCAGCGCCGGGATGAGCTGGCGCAGCGCCGCCAGGACCGGGAAGAGGCCCTCACGGCCCTGCGCGCCGAGATCAATGAGCGCGAAAGCACCCTCTCCGAGCTGCAGGACGACCGCGATCGGCTGAGCGAACTGCTTAAGGAAATGGAGCGGGAAATCTCCAGCCTTGAACCGCCGGAAGACGCCAGGCCCTTCTCCAAGCTGCGTGCTAAACTTCCCTGGCCGGTTCGTGGTAACGTAAGTCGTCAGTTCGGGGAAACCGTTGGCAACAGCGACATGCGCACCAACGGCATCCGGATCCGGACCGAGGAACAGGCACCGGTCACGGCCGTACATTACGGGCGCGTCGTGTTCGCCAACTGGTTGCGCGGCTTCGGGCTTATGATCATCATCGACCATGGTGATGGTTTTATGAGTCTTTACGGCAACAATGACTCACTGAACTATAGTGCGGGTGAATGGGTGCGCGCCGGTGACACCATCGCCCAGGCCGGCAGCAGCGGGGGCCGCAGCAAACCGGGACTCTATTTTGAAATCCGCCGTGATGGCCAGCCGGAGAACCCGGAAAGCTGGCTTGAGTAGCACAGAACAGGATCGATCCAATGCCACAGACCAGACTCACGCTGCTGACAGCGCTTACCCTTGCGCTGGGTATTTTCTCTGCCCTGCCAGTGGTAGCGGCCGACCCCCAGGAGGGGGACGGCACCATGGACCCGGCACAGCAGATTGATGGCGAACCGCCCATCACCAATCAGCAGGGCGGCACCATCGAGATGGAACTGGCTGACCCGGAAGAGCAGCTGCCGCTGGATGACCTGCGCAAGTTCACCGAGGTGTTTGAGCGCATCAAACGCGGTTATGTGGAAGAGATCAGTGACCGGGAACTGCTGAACAAGGCCATCAAGGGCATGCTCTCCGGCCTTGACCCGCACTCCGCCTATCTTGAACCAGACGCATTCTCGGATCTTCAGGAAAGCACCTCCGGCGAATTCGGCGGCCTGGGCATTGAGGTGGGCATGGAAGACGGTTTTGTCCGCGTCATCGCCCCCATTGATGGGACGCCCGCCCAGGAGGCCGGCATTCAGGCCGGGGACTTGATCATTAAGATGGACGGCACCCCGATCAAGGGCATGAGCCTTGAAGAAGCCGTGAAGGAAATGCGCGGCGAGCCGGGGACGACCATCAACCTCACCATCCGGCGCGAGAACGAGAGCGCACCGATCGAGGTGGAGATCAAGCGCGCCGTGATCGAGGTGGACAGCATCCGCACCCGCCTGCTGGAGGCGGATTACGGCTACGTACGCATCAGCCAGTTCCAGCAGAACACGGGCAAGGATTTCGCCGCCGCATACAAGAACCTGGTCGAAGAGAACGGCGGCAAGCTCCGGGGCATGGTGCTGGACCTGCGCAACAACCCGGGCGGTGTCCTGGAGGCGGCCGTGGAAGTCGCCGACTCACTCCTGAACGAGGGCCGCATTGTCTACACCGAAGGCCGCATCGAGAGCAGCCAGTTGAGTTTTGAGGCCTCCGAGGGAGACATGGCCGAGAATGTCCCCATTGTGGTGCTGATCAATTCCGGTTCTGCCTCCGCCTCGGAGATCCTCGCCGGCGCGCTCCAGGACCATGGCCGGGCCGTAATCATGGGCACGGACTCCTTCGGCAAGGGATCGGTCCAGACCGTGATGCCCCTTCGCGACAATTACGGCATCAAGCTGACCACCGCCCGCTACTACACACCGGATGGCCGTTCCATCCAGGCCAAGGGCATTGAACCGGATATCCAGGTGCAGCCGGCGGAAGTGACGGACGTCCAGAGCGGCAAGCGCTTCACCGAGGCCGATCTGCGCGGGCACCTGGATAACGGCCAGCAGCCCGAAGAGCAGAACAAGGGTGAGCAGGAAGGCGACAGCGAGAGCCAGCGGGAGAAGGCGGAAGAAGAGGCCGCCCAGCGCGACTATCAGTTGCGTTCCGCGCTCAATCTGCTAAAAGGCATGAGCATCCTGAACCAGAAGGAAAAACCCCAGTCCAGTGAGGCGGATTCCAACGGTTCGGGCACCGAGTGACATGAGCAACCACGGTTGATGGTGTGAGCCCTGATACAGTGCTGAAGACAACTGGCCCCAGCCTTCTGGTATTGGTGTTGCTGCTGCTCTGCGGCAGCGCCCAGGCCATGGAGAAACAGGCCCCGACCATTGCCATCATCATCGATGACCTCGGCCTCGACAGGAAGGCCGCGCAACGGCTGATTGACCTGGAGCCCCCTGTCACCCTGGCCTTTCTCCCTCACCGCCCCTACACCCGGGCGCTGGCGAATGCGGCCAACAGGCACGGCAAGGAGGTGATGCTGCATGCGCCGATGGCCAATATGGCGCAGATCGCCCTTGGCCCCGGGGGTCTCAACCTTGGGATGTCCCGTGAGCAGATCGCCCGTTCCCTGTCTGAATCACTGAAGGCGGTACCCCACGCCAGCGGCGTGAACAACCACATGGGCAGCCTCCTCACCGGGGAAGAGAGACCCATGCGCTGGGTTATGGACGAGATTGCGCGGCACGATCTCTATTTCATCGACAGCCGGACTACCGCAGCAACGGTGGCAGCAAAGACCGCCCATTCCCGGGATATTCCCACCATGAGCCGGGATGTGTTCCTGGATAACGAACTCAGCGAGCGCTCTATCCACCAGCAGTTCCGCCGGCTCCTGAAAGAGGCCCGGGAGAATGGTACCGCCATCGGGATCGGCCACCCCCACGAGGAGACCATTGCCTACCTGGAGAAGATCCTGCCAAGGCTGGATGAATATGGCTACGCGGTGGCGACCGTCAGCGGCCTCTGGGCCATAAGGCAGAACCGCCAACCGATTCCGGACAGGGCACTTGTTCCCCTGGAAGCCAGCAGCCGCTGACTAGCGGACAACCACCCCGCGTTCGCGCATGTAGGCCTTGGCCTGGGGAATGGTGTATTCACCGAAGTGGAAGATGGAGGCGGCCAGCACCGCATCGGCGCCGCCATCCAGAACCCCGTCCACCAGGTGCTGAAGATTGCCCACACCCCCGGAGGCGATCACCGGAACCGGCACCGCATCGCTGATGGCACGGGTCAGGCCCAGGTCGAAGCCGCTCTTGGTCCCGTCCTTATCCATGCTGGTAAGCAGGATCTCACCGGCCCCGTATTCGGCCATGCGCCGGGCCCACTCAACCGCATCCAGGCCGGTGGCGTTGCGCCCGCCATGGGTGAAGATCTCGTAGCGCGGCTCCTCGCCCTCGTCACTGACGCGCTTGGCATCAATCGCCACCACGATGCACTGGCTGCCGAAGCGCTCAGCAGCCTCGCGCACGAACTCCGGGTTGTGCACGGCGGCCGTGTTGATGCTGACCTTATCCGCCCCGGCATTGAGCAGATTGCGAATGTGGCCGACGTGACGCACGCCACCGCCGACAGTCAGCGGAATGAACACCTGGCTGGCCATGCGCTCCACCGTCTCATAGGTGGTGTCGCGACTCTCATGGCTGGCGGTGATATCCAGGAAGGTGATTTCATCCGCGCCCTGTTCGTTGTACTTGCGGGCGATTTCGACCGGGTCGCCGGCGTCACGGATATCAACGAAGTTCACACCCTTGACGACCCGCCCCTTGTCCACGTCCAGGCAGGGAATTATACGTTTGGCGAGGCTCATGTTGTTTCCACCTGATCACACCACTTCTGCGCTTCGGTCAGGTCCAGACCACCTTCGTAAATGGCACGGCCGGTAATGGCGCCAGCAATGCCGGAATCCGCCACGCTGGCGAGCTGCTTCACGTCCTCCATACTCGACACGCCGCCGGAGGCAATCACCGGGATGGAGGTGGCCTCCGCCAGGCGGCGGGTGGCGTCCAGGTTGACCCCTTTCATCATGCCGTCCCGCGCGATGTCGGTATAGACAATGGCGCTCACTCCGTCATTAGCGAAACGCTGCGCCAGGGAACTGGCCTCCACCTGGGAAGTCTCCGCCCAGCCATCGGTGGCCACTTTTCCATCCCTTGCATCCAGACCCACGATAATATGGCCCGGAAAGCTCCGGCACATGGCGGTCACGAAATCCGGGTCCTTGACCGCCTGGGTACCAATAATCACCCACTGCACGCCCGCATCCAGGTACGCCTGGATCACTTCCTTCGAACGGATGCCGCCACCGATCTGGATGGGCAGGTCCGGATAGCGCCGGGCAATGGCGTTAACAATCTCGCCGTTCACGGGTTTGCCTTCAAAGGCGCCGTTGAGATCCACCAGATGCAGGCGGCGCGCGCCGGCCTCCACCCAGCGACCGGCCACCTCCACCGGATCCTCAGAAAAGACGGTGGAATCCTCCATGCGCCCCTGGCGAAGGCGCACACACTGGCCGTCCTTGAGATCAATTGCGGGAATAATCAGCATTACAGAGAACCGTCCCAGTCCAGAAAGTTGCGCAAAAGTTGAAGCCCGGCATCGTGACTTTTCTCGGGGTGGAACTGGACCGCAAACAGGTTCGGCGCCGCCACCGCCGCAGCAATATCCACGCCGTAATGACAGACGCCGGCAAGGTTCGGGTTGCGGTCCGCTTCCACGTAATAGCTGTGCACGAAGTAGAAGCGTGTGCCGTCCTCGATGCCACGCCACATGGGAGATGGCTCCCGTTGGAAGACCTCGTTCCAGCCCATGTGCGGCACCTTCAGGCGCTGACCGTCTTCCTTCAGGTTGTACCCGAAGAACCGGACCTTCGAGGGCAGCAGACCAATGCCCTCCGTACCCTCGTTCTCCTCGCTCGAGGCCATCAGCGCCTGCATCCCCACGCAGATACCCAGAAGCGGCTTCTCCGCCACCGCCTCGCGCACCCAGTCGTCCACACCCAGGCGCCGAATCTCCGCCATGCAGTCGCGCATGGCACCCACTCCCGGCAGGACCACATGATCCGCGTCCCGCACCTGGTCACGCTGGTCGGTAATGGATACGCGCACTTCCGGGGCAACGGTCTCAATCGCCTTGCCCACGGAATGCAGGTTGCCCATGCCGTAATCAATAATGGCAACACGCTTCATGTCACAACGACCCCTTGGTCGATGGCATCGCATCCGCCGCCCGTACGTCCGTCTCCACCGCCATCCGCAGCGCCCGGCCAAAAGCCTTGAACACCGTCTCGATCTGGTGATGCGTATTAGTGCCACGGAGGTTATCAATATGCAGCGTCACCATGGCGTGATTGACCAAACCCCGGAAAAACTCCTCGAACAAATCCACATCAAAACCACCCACCGTCGCCCGCGTATAAGGCACCTCCAGGGTCAACCCCGGCCGCCCGGACAGATCAATCACCACACGCGACAACGCCTCATCCAGCGGCACATAGGAATGCCCGTAACGAGTAATCCCCTTCTTATCACCCACCGCCTGGGCCAGCGCCTGACCCAGCGTGATGCCGATATCCTCAACGGTGTGGTGATCATCAATCCGCAGATCCCCCTTGGCCTTAACCTCCAGGTCAATCAGCCCGTGGCGGGCAATCTGCTCCATCATGTGCTCAAGAAACGGCACCCCGGTATCGAAGCCCGACTTACCGGACCCATCCAGGTTCAGCGACACGGTAATCTGTGTCTCCAGAGTATTGCGCTCCACGCGCGCTTTGCGATCGGCCATCTGTCTGATCCGTGGCAGCCAAAATTAACGGACCAGTGAAGTGGGGATGGGGCGTCCTTTCCAGGAAGCTCTTTCGCCATGGATGGATTCACAGCGATTCCTGGAAAGGACGCCCCATCCCCACTTCACTGATCCTACCTAACTCTATTATACCCGCAACAGCCCTTCCTTTTCAGCAGCCTGTCACGCAAATGCCTTCTTCAGGTTCTCGATGTAGGTATCCACCAGCGAATTGAACTCATGCTTGATCACCGGCGACACCGCCATCTTCAAAACGCCAGGCAACGGCACCGTCATCTGCGCCTCAGTCCGGAACGACAGCCCAGTCGAGCCATCCCCATTATCCCGAACATCCCAGCGCCCACTGACCAGCCCATTACCTTCACCCTCAACAGGCACCCAATCAATCACACCACGACTCTTGTCCGGCGAATATTTACACGCGTAGACCGCCTGGATGTTGTACTTATCCACGCCCACCTTCTCCATCTCCCAGCGGTAGGTGTTATCACCAAGATCCGTAAGCTCGTGCACCTTGGGAAAATGCGCGACCGAACGCGGCACATCCGCGAGCAGATCAAAGACCGTGTCGTAGTCCCCATTCATGGTGAATTCACGCTGAATCTCAATCTTGACCGTAATGGACATAGACGGCTTCCCTTTCTTATTACCAATGAGCGAAAAAGTAAGCGGACAGGTCTTTCCAGAACCGTCCGGAGCCAGGGATGGCGGAGGCGAGCGTACAAGGACGTATTCACAGCGTGTTCTGGAAAGACCTGTCCGCTTACTTTTTCGCTCTCCCACAACTCGAGCTGTTCAATGACTGCGCACCTTCCCCGAAATTGCCCCCTTGGTCAATCCCCGCCCATTCCCTAAACAGGGGAGAACCGTTATCTTGAGACCTATTCAACCAATTTCTCAGGGACGGCCGATGAGACTCCTACGCACTATCCTGATCGTCATTGTTGCACTCATCCTTCTTCTGATCGCTGCCATCGGCATTGCCATGGTCGTCATCGATCCCAACGACTATAAAGGCCACATCGAGCAGGCAGCGGCGGACAATACCAATCTGGAGCTGGACCTGGCGGGTGACATTGGCTGGTCCTTCCTCCCGCTGGGCATTGAGGTCAATGATGTGAGCGCACGGCTGGAAGATGAGGACTTTGCCGCGATGGAGCAGCTGGTAGCCAGTGTCGACCTCTGGTCGCTGATCATGATGAGCCCCAGTGTCCACACCTTCACCCTGGACGGCCTCAACGCCAACCTGGTCATGGGCAAGGATGGCACCGGCAACTGGCAGCGGATCATGCCGGAAGCACCCGAGGCAGCTGAACCCACGGAAGCCGAGGCGGCAACCGACGGAGAGATCATCCAATTCAATGTGCAGCAGATACGCATCAGCAATGCCCGCGTCAGTTACGAGGACCGCCAGACCGGGCAGTCCTTCGTGCTGGAAAACGCCACCCTCGAGGCGGACGACATTGCCCTCGGCCAGGACTTCCCTCTCGACATCGCCTTTACCGTGAGGCTGAGCGAGCCGGAACTGCACCTGGACGGCAGCCTGTCCATGCAGCTCAACGCAGGCCAGAATCTGAAGGCCTTCTCGGTGAACGATCTGGACGGCCAGTTCAACATGACCGGCGAGCCCTTCAGCGGCAAGACCACCACGGCCAGCATTACCGGCTCAGCATCGGCAGACCTGGACGATGAGACCGCCTCGGTGTCCGGCCTGGTGGCCTCCTTCGAGAACCTGAAGCTGACCACCAACCTCAATATTGAGGGCTTCGGGGACAGCCCGACCATCAGTGGCGAACTGGCGATTTCCGAGTTCTCGGCCGTGGAGCTCCTGGAACGCCTTGGCCTGCCCGCCATCGAGACCGAGGATAAGGATGTACTCGAGCGCATCTCCATGCATACCAGGATCGGAACGGAGCAAGAGACCGTTCAGCTCCGGAACTTCACCCTGCGAATGGATGACACGGAACTCAAGGGCACGGCCGGCTATGGCCTGGACGGTGGTGCGATCAGTGCGGACCTGCAGGGCAACAGGCTGAACCTGGACCGTTACCTGCCACCGGAACCGGAAGAGGGCACCGAGGCAGCGGCTGCAACCGAGACGGATGCCGAGAGTGATGGAGCTGCGACTTCCAACGGCGATAAGGAACTACTGCCACTGGAGACCCTCAGGACTCTGACCCTGAACATCCGCCTGGGCCTGGACCAGCTCATTGCCAAAAACCTGACCATCAATGACATCCTCATCCGCGCCACCGGCGACGAGGGCCAGCTCTCCCTGGACGAGGTCAGCGGCAACCTCTACGAGGGCGACTTTGAGCTGACCGCCGGCATCGATGCCCGCACGGACAACCCGCAATGGCGGTTCACCGAGAGGCTCTCCGGCGTGAAAAGCCAGCCGCTGCTGGTCGACCTGATCGAGCTGGATCTGATCTCCGGCCGGGTCAACGTCAACGCCGAGGGCCAGAGCACGGGCAACAGCATGAACGCCCTGCTTGAGAACTCCACCGGCAAGGCGGACTTCAACATCGAGGAAGGCGCCCTGGAGAACACCAACCTCACCCACATGGCCTGCCAGGGAATTTCCCGCATCCACGGGGAATCGCTGGAAAACGCCGACTGGGGTGAGAACACACCGTTCAACGATATGAGCGGCACCTTCACCATCGACTCCGGCCGGCTGCGCAATGACAACCTGACGGCGGATGTGGCCGGCATACGGCTGGAAGGCGATGGCGTTGTGGACCTGATCCAGTCGACCCTGGATTACCGGCTGGGTCTGCGCGTTGTTGGCGAGATCCATCGCGACCAGGCGTGCCGCGTGAATGAGCGCATCCAGAATCTGGTGATTCCCGCGCGCTGCCAGGGCGCGTTCAGCGACGACCCGGGCGGGCTCTGCGGTTTCGACAGCGGGCGCTTCTCCGACGTACTCAAGTCCATGGGCGAGGCGGAGATTGAGCGCAAGCGTGAGGAAGTCGAAGAGAAGGCGCAGGAGGAAATCAAGCGCGGCGAGGACAAGCTGAAGGACAAGGCCAAAGAGAAACTGAAGGGGCTGTTCAACTGATCCATGGGTGACTCGTTCTCGCAGCAGCTTCTGGACTGGTACGACCGACACGGGCGCAAGGAACTGCCCTGGCACCGTGACCGGTCCGCCTACCGGGTCTGGGTCTCCGAGATCATGCTCCAGCAGACCCAGGTAACCACCGTGATTCCCTATTTCGAGCGTTTCATGGAGCGCTTTCCCAGCGTGCACGACCTGGCATCGGCGGCCCGGGAAGAGGTGCTGGGTTACTGGTCGGGACTCGGTTATTACGCCCGGGCGCGCAACCTGCACGCGGCGGCCATTGAAGTGGTCGAGCGGTTCGGCGGCGAATTCCCGCAGGACCCGGAACAACTGCAATCCCTTCGCGGCATTGGCCGTTCCACCGCCGCAGCCATCGCCGCCCAGGCGTTCGACCGACGCGCCGCCATTCTGGATGGCAACGCCAAACGGGTGCTCGCCCGTTACCACGCCATCGAGGGCTGGCCGGGTAAAACAGCTGTGACTAAAAAACTCTGGGACTGCGCGGAACAGCACACGCCCCACGAGCGGGTGTGCGACTACACCCAGGCCATCATGGATCTGGGTGCCATGGTCTGTACCCGGCGCAACCCGGCCTGCGCCGCCTGCCCGATGCGAACGGGCTGTATTGGCTATGCCCGTAACAACCCGGAAGCCTATCCCGGACGCAAGCCCAAAAAGGAAAAACCGGAAAAAACACTCTGGATGCTGCTGCTCGAGGATGGCGAGGGCCGGCTGCTACTGGAGGAACGCCCGCCGACCGGCATCTGGGGCGGCCTGCTAAGCCTTCCGGAGGCGGATCCGGCCCTGCAGGCCGAGGAAGTCCCGGATCACTGCGAGTCGGCGCTGGGCGTGGAGACCGACATGCCGGATTCCCTGGAACCCTTCCGCCACACCTTCAGCCACTACCATCTCTGGATCCGGCCCCTGAAGCTGTCAGTCCGCCGGACCAACAGCCTGCAGGACGACGGGCGGCTGCGCTGGCTGACCCGCGAGCAGGCCCTGAAGGCCGGACTTCCCGCCCCCATCCGCAGCCTCCTGGAACGTGACGAACTTTGAATCGACACGGATTCATGCGAGGCTGGCCGGAAATCATTCTGAGTGCACCCTGTTGATAGCAAGCAACACCCCTGCGCAGGCCCCATCCCTTGCAGACCGCCTGCGCGCAGAAACCCGCCCCGAGCATGATTCAATCGAGACGGCGCTGGCCCTTCCGCAATCCATCCAGGACGCCGGGGATTACGCACGACTGCTCGCAGGGTTCTATGGGTTCTACCTGCCCCTGGAGCGGGCGTTGCTCAGCCTTGCCTGGGAGGGCACTGGCATTGATCTGCACGAACGCCTGAAGGCACCGCTGATCCGGACCGATCTTGAAGCCTGTGGCGCCGAGGCGGACTACGTACCACGCTGCCCGACCCTACCGCCCTGCGCCAGCGTGGCGGAGGGTTTCGGGTGCCTGTACGTGATGGAGGGGGCCACCCTTGGCGGTGCGATCATCCACCGGGAACTCAGCACCCGACTCGGCGACTGGCTCAGCGGCAAGGACCATTACTACCAGTGCTACGGGGCCAGCCGGGGGCTCATGTGGCGCCAATTCAGGCAGGCACTGGACCGGTTCGGGGAGCAGTGCAGCAGCGCCGACCAGGATCACGTAATCCATTCGGCCAGGGCCACGTTCCGTGAGCTCCAGCGCTGGCTAGAGGGCTGACGCAAAGGTATAGCGCTGCCCGGGCCGGCCCTTGATGCTGTACATGGCCTCGTCCGCCGCCCGCAGCAGTGAATCGGGCGCGCCACCATCCAGTGGGTAAATGGCGATACCGATGCTGCAGGACAGGCGGATGTCATCATACTCGAAGCGCAAGGCTTCCAGTTCACTCACCAGCCGTTCGGCGCAGGCAGCACCATCGTCCCGGGCCGAGTCCAGGTCCTTGAATCCCTCCAGCAGGAAAACGAACTCATCGCCACCCACCCGGGCAACCGTATCCGCATCCCGCAACACATCATCAAAGCGCTGCGCCACCACCTGAAGGATCCGGTCCCCCACTTCGTGCCCGTACTGGTCGTTCACCGGCTTGAACCCATCCAGGTCCAGGAAAAGCACAACCACCTTCTCATTGGTTCGTTTCGCTCGCCGGAACACCTGCCTCAACCGGTCATCCAGAAGGGCACGATTGGGAAGCTGGGTGAGTGCATCGTGATTCGCCCGGTGGCGAAGCAGCCGCTCGACTTCACCGGCCAGATGACGTGCCAGACCGTTCATGAGTCGTTCGGCGGCCATGGCATGGCCTTCACTCCAAGGCAGGCTGCAGCCACGCACCTCCTTGCGCCAGGCCTCAAAAGAACGGCGGGGATGGATGCGGGGGATCCCCCCCTCATCCTCAACCCTGCGAGGTTCGTCGGGATCCCCCGCCCAGGTCTCCTCACGGATCCGCTCGGCACGCAGGAAAAGCAGGGCATCGTCGCGCCCACTGGATAACCGGGCATAGAGGAAACCACCCAGCCAATCGCGGCGGGTCGGATCATTGAGAACCGGGATCCGCTCACCGATACGGTCACTGAACACCGGCGCCTCCCTGGCTTCCTCGGCCACTTCCTGCTCCACCAGGGTCATAACCCCTGAGGGCGCCTCCCTCCCGATGGCGATCTTCTGACCGTGCAGTCGCACCAGCAATGCATCCGCGCCGAAGGCCTCCAGAAGTTCCTCGCGCTTTTCCAGCGCGGCCAGCAGACTCTCATTTTCATGATCAAGTTCACTGAGGACCCGGCGCATCCGGGCGCCAATCGCCTCCGCGTCGCTTTCGATCTCTTTCTGGATTGAGACCCGCAGGGTATCCCCGGTTACCTGCGCCAGCATCTGCAGGTAGGAACGCAGCATGGGTGATATGGGATGGGCGGTGGCGTGATGGCAGAGAATCATGCCCCAGAGCCGGCCATCCACCATCAGCGAGAGGGACAGGCTGGAGTACACACCCATGTTGCGCATGTATTCGCGGTGGACGGGCGAAATGCTGCGACAGGACAACCACGTCATATCCAGGGACTGCCCGGCGGACGGCCCCAGCGGAACCGGCTCGTAATCCACGTCCGGGGTGTGGCGGATGGGGTTGATGGCATAGAGTGCCCGTGCCTGGGCGGGAATGTCCGAGGCGGGGAAGCAGTGGCCCAGGAACGAGTGCTGGTCGCTACGCCTCTGCTCCGCGATCACCTCACCGTTCCAGTCCTTGTCAAACCGATACGCCATCGCGTGATCGTAACCGGTACAGCGGGCCACCTCATCCACGGCGGCCTGAAGGACACCCATGCTGGTCGTGATGGAACGCAGTTCCCAGAGAAAGTGCTCCAGCGCGCGAAAGATGGTGCCCGTGGTCTCGGACCTGGCGGGATAGGCCTCGACTTCAACAACCAGCCGGGGCCCTGAGCGGAAGAAGGACACCATGACCGGAACCGCACCACCATCTCTGGATACCAACTCCAGGTCACAGCGATGGGGCGGGTAGGCTTCCGACAGCTCGCCTGTTGCTTCCAGCTCACGCAGGATAGGCTCCGGCAGGACGTCATCCAGAACGCGGCCAACCGCATCCGCCAGCCCAAGCCCCGGATAGTCCCCGATATTGGCACTGATCTGCAGGATTTCCCGGCTTTGCGGGTCCGCGACGACAACGCAGCCGTGAGGCTGGATGGCGTCCGGAACCTGAATCGGCTCCCGGTCACACACACTCAGATCAACTGGAGACTGATTATTGGAATTGGCGCCCATTTCGCTTCCGTTACCGCATGAACCACTGAATCAAGGATACAGCATGGCCGTTCAGGGGGATACAGCCCGGGAGCCCCCTCAAGCCGGGCGCTCAGCGCCAATGTGATTGCGGATCAGATCGGCCAGTTGCCGGGCCGGTTCCGAGGGCCGGCCCGGGGCCCGATGGAGCGCGATCTCAACGGACGGCAGGGCCGGCATGCCACTCTTTTCATCCAGAGCACGCAACTGGGCGGTCAGCATGTCCCGGGTAATCAGCACTACGGCAAGGCCGGCTACCACGACCGGCATCAGTCCGGTCATGGACTGGCTGGCGTAGGCCAGGCGCCACTGTCGGCCCGCGGAACGAAAGACATACTCGGCCACTTCCCGGAAAACATCGTTGCCCGGGGTATAGAGCGCCAGGGGAACGGGGTCCAGTAGTGACGGTTGCTGGTAGAGCCCAACCGCCCAGACCAGGGGATCGCGGCGGATCACCTCGCCACCCGGGGAGTTTGTCTGGCGGGTAACCACGGCCAGATCCAGCTCCCCTTCCTGCACCTGCTGGACCAGGTCCACGCTAGCACCGCAGGTCACCTGGAGCTGCATGGCAGGGTACATCTGGTGGAAATAGGCCAGTGCCGAGGTGAGCATGAAGGCGTAATCCTCGGGTATACCCAGACTGAGACTGCCCGAGACCCTGCGGTTCTGGAGATCACTCAGGGTCTCGTTGTTGAGCGCCAGGAGCCGCCGCGCATAGGTAAGCAGGCGCTCTCCTTCCGCCGTAAAACGGATGCGCCTGCCCTCTTTCTCGTGCAGCGCCACGCCCAGCGATGCCTCCAGCCGGTGCAGCTGCATGCTCACCGTGGACTGGGTATAGGCCAGCCGTTCGGCGGCAGCGGTAACCGTTCCGGTATCGGCTACCGCGAGCAGCGTCTGCAACAGATTCAGGTCCAGTACCTGTCCACGCATAGTCATCACCAATATTGATAGAACAGTTCATAAATGATCGTTTTTGTGATCATTATGAATTGCCTAACCTGCCTCTGTCACTGGGTCATCAAATAAACAGAGGAGGCAGCGAGTGCAGACAATCAGGTTACAGTACCCACAACTGCCGGCAGGCGTTATCGCCGCACTGTTCGCCGTGGTGCTCTGGGCGGCGGCACCACTTCTGATCGACCTGGCAGCTGCCATTCCGCCAATGCAGCTTACGTCCATCTCGCTCCTGGCTGGGGCTGTTGCCACGGTTCCGCTGAGCATGGGAAAGCGAACGCCTCTGCGTTCACTCACCCAGGGCTGGGCCGCGATTATCTATGGTTTGATTCCGTTGCTGGTACTGGGCGCGGTCGGCGCCTACGTGTTCGGTCTCGGCATGGCTCCCACTGCCGAGGCAGCCCTGATCACCTATACTTGGCCCGTGCTGTTTATCATCATCAGCCAGTGGCTGATCCACAAGCGGGTTCTGGGTTCCGTGCTTGGCGGGGCAACCATCGCGTTCGCTGGTGCTGCCGTTCTGCTCGGCCCGGATGCCATCCACAATGGCATTTCGGGACACTTCGCCGGCTATGCCCTGGCGTTACTCGCCGGATGCTGTTGGGCGCTCTACTCGTGGCTTTGCCAGATCACCCCCGTCACCCTGGCACCCCTGATGCCAATCGTTTTCCTGATCGCGAGTGCGGCGGCTGCCGGAGCAGGGTTGGTTTCCGGCGCTACGGTTGAACCGCCCGGTGCGGGCCCTCTGGCTGCGGGCATTGCGCTTGGCGTGGGGCCCTACGGGCTGGCCATGGTGTCCTGGGATTCTGCCCTGCGTGCCGGCGCAACAGGGCTGGTTGGCAGCCTTGCTTACGCGGTTCCGGTGCTGGCCGCGCTCTTTCTGGTGGTCGCCGGCACGGCCACCCCGGACTGGCGGCTGCCCCTGGCGTGTTTACTGGTTGTTGCGGGGTCCGTCATGGCATCAAGAAACTCACCGGTTTGAGCGTCCACGGTCAGTCCTCGTCCGCCTTGATGAGAAGCTCAATCATCCGCTGGTCCTCATTCATGATGGCCAGCTGAAGGGCTGTTTTTCCCGTTTCCGACTCCCGCACCGATAGATCCGCACCATGCTCAATCAACAATTCAGCCGTCTCATGGTGACCATTCATGGCTGCCGCCATCAGCGCGGTAAAACCAATCTTGCCCTGATGGTCCAAGGAGGCTCCCTCGTCAATGAACCTCTGGACCAGTTCCCGGTGCCCGTTTGAGGCCGCCCGCATCAGGGCCGTCCACTGACAGTCATCTTCGGCTTCAACCCGCGCACCCTCGGCGAGCAGATCCCGCACGCGCTCGGCATCCCCCTGCTCTGCCGCCACAATCAACGGTGTGCGACCCCGCTTATCGCGGGCTTCAAGGTCCTCGCCGCTGAGCATTATCAACGCAACAACCGCGAGGAGGACCAACGCTATCCCAGCTCCCAGCGTTCCTGCCCAGCGTTCCAAAAAACCCATCTCAAATCTCAACCTGGCGTATGTTTCCCGTCAGTACATTATCACCAACCCACCAGAAACCAGGCTGACCGGAGTCAAAGCTGCCCGTACAGAGGGATGATAAAACCAATCTATGCAGTCCATCCAAAAGTTATTCCTAATCTATCTATGGTTATAACCTAAAATATGGTTCAATAAAACCAGTAAACGGCAAACGCCAGGAGAGAACGCAATGCAAAGCCCAATCGTCAAACACTTCTTTGACGAACCGACCAACACCTTCAGCTATGTCGTCCAGGATCCGGACAGCCCGGCCTGTGCAGTCATTGATTCCGTCCTGGACTTTGATTATGCGGCAGGACGCACCGACGTGCGCTCGGCGGACGAGATCATCCAGTTCATTGAGGACAATGGACTTAAGGTGGAGTGGATCCTGGAAACGCACGTCCACGCCGATCACCTTTCCGCTGCCCCCTATCTGCACGCGAAGCTCGGCGGAAAGACCGGCATCGGCCAGAAGATCATCGACGTCCAGGAAATCTTCGGAAAGGCCTTCAATGCCGGCACTGAGTTCGCGCGGGATGGCAGCCAGTTCGACCGGCTGTTCAGCGAAGGCGACACCTTCGAGATCGGCAACCTCAACGGCGAGGTTCTGCATACGCCAGGGCACACACCGGCCTGCCTGACCTACGTCATCGGCGATGCGGCCTTCGTGGGCGATACGGTCTTCGCCCCGGACGCGGGTACCGCCCGGTGCGACTTCCCGGGTGGCGACGCACACACGCTGTACCGTTCCGTCCAGAAAGTACTGGCCCTGCCGGGCGAGACACGCCTTTTTCTGTGCCACGACTACAAGGCACCGGGGCGTGACGAGTTCGTGCATGAAACCACCGTGGCGGAACAGCGAGCGAACAACATCCATGTGCGCGAAGGCGTCAGCGAGGATGAGTTTGTGAAGCTCAGAACCGAGCGGGATGCCACGCTGAATATGCCACGCCTGATTGTGCCCTCGGTGCAGGTCAACATGAGGGCTGGCGAAATGCCTCCAGCCGAGGACAACGGGCAGGTGTACCTCAAGGTTCCAGTTAACCGTTTCTGAGGGAGATTGTCAGTGAACCTTCAAACTCTTGAACCCGGTTTTGCCATTGCGGATGCACTCTCACCGGCGGACCTTGAAGAAGTCAGCAGACAGGGATTCCGGACGGTCATCTGTAATCGTCGCCCTGGCGAATCCGAGGATCACCCCGGTGAGCAAGCATTTGCCGCAGAGGCCGAACGCCTCGGCCTCAAGTGGGTCTCTATCCCGGTCGCCTCCGGTGAGTATTCGCAAGCGGATGTGGCCTCTTTCAGGCGCACCCTGGAAGAGGCCCCGGCTCCGATCCTCGCATTCTGTCGAAGCGGGAAACGCTCAACCCATATGTGGGCCCAGGCACGAGCTCAGCAACCCCAGTGCAACATTCCCATGCTACTCAAGGCTGCGCGCGAAGCGGGACAGGATCCCCAGCCAATCCGCAAACTGCTGCAGCGGACTGGCGAGCAACTGACAGATTCGGACAACCCATGACTCAAGGGTCAACATGAAGGCAAACCGTTTTTCCAGGTATTTCCCAATCCTGGATTGGCTGCAGGACTACACCACGGAAACCTTTGTCCGCGACGCGCTGGCCGCGGTAATCGTCACGTTGATGCTGGTCCCGCAGGCACTGGCCTATGCCATGCTCGCCGGACTCCCTGCAGAAGTCGGTCTGTATGCGAGCATGATCCCGCTGGTCGTTTATGCCCTGTTTGGAACCAGCGCGACACTGGCCGTTGGCCCGGTTGCCGTGGCATCACTCATGACCGCTTCGGCCCTGGGTGGTGTTGCCAAAGGGGGGTCGCCGGAATATGTGGGCGCCGCCCTCGTCCTGGCGACGCTCTCCGGCCTGGTGCTTTTCGGTATGGGGTTACTGCGGCTTGGATTCCTGGCCAATTTCCTGAGCCACCCGGTTATTTCAGGCTTTGTAACTGCTTCCGGCATCCTGATCGCTGCCAGCCAGGCTGGAAAGATTCTTGGCATAGATAGCGGCGGAAGCAACCTACCGGAAATGGCCCGTGACATGTGGCAGACCCTGGGGGCCATCAACCCATTAACCCTGGTTGTTGGCCTGGGCGTGCTGGTTTTCCTGTATGTCTGCCGGCATTACCTCAAACGCTTCCTGATGGGCATTGGGTTCTCAGAGAAGGTATCGGATCTGGTCACAAAAGCGGCGCCTGTTACCTCGGTAATCATCACCACGGTGGCGGCCTGGTTCTTCAACCTTGGCACCTCGGGCGTTGCACTTGTGGGCAAGGTGCCGGCGGGGCTGCCAAGCGTCGGCCTGCCGCCACTTGATCCCAGCCTCTGGGCAACGCTGGTGCCTGCAGCAATCCTTATCAGCCTCGTGGGTTTCGTGGAATCCGTTTCGGTGGCCCAGACCCTTGCAGCAAAGCGGCGCCAGCGGATCGACCCCAACTCCGAACTGATTGCACTCGGATTGGCGAACGTCGGCGCAGGCGTTGGCGGCGGCGCTCCCGTCTCCGGTGGCTTCTCCCGGTCGGTCGTCAACTTCGAGGCCGGTGCCCAGACGCCTATTGCCGGAGCGCTCACGGCGGTAGGTATCACCTTCGCCACCCTCACCCTGACCGGCTTCCTGGCGTTCCTGCCAGAGGCCACTCTGGCGGCAATCATTATTATAGCGGTGGGCACGCTCATCGATTTTCCTGCCGTCCGGCGGACCCTGGCGTACTCCAAAGCCGATGCCGCCGCGATGATTGCAACCATTGTGCTGACCCTGGCGCACGGGGTGGAATCCGGCATTCTGGTGGGGGTTCTTGCTTCGCTTGGCCTGCACCTTTACCGCACCAGCCAGCCTCACAGTGCCGTGGTTGGGCGCATCCCGGGCACCGAGCACTTCCGTAACGTCAAACGCTTCGACGTGGAAACTGACGAAGAGATCCTGATCCTGCGCGTCGATGAAAGCCTGTATTTCGCGAACGCGCGTTACCTGGAAGACACGATCCTGGAACTCAGCTCTGAAAATCCAGACGTCTACGATTTCGTCCTCGCATGCCAGGCCGTGAACGAAATAGATGCCTCGGCGCTCGAGAGCCTGGAAGCCATTAACCGGAGGCTCCAGGAGGCTGGAATCAGGCTCCACCTCGCGGAGGTCAAAGGCCCCGTCATGGACCGGCTGAGCAAGACCCACTTCTGTCACGAACTGACAGGCCAGATATTTCTAAGCACCTACGAGGCCTGGACCACACTGAGACAACAGAAATCGCACGTTGGCACCACCCATTCACACATGTAACACACCAAAGGAGAGCAACATGACAGTTCGACTCGGCGATACCGCCCCCGATTTCAGCGTCGACAGCACCACCGGAACCATCAACTTCCATGACTGGATTGGTGATTCCTGGGTCTTTTTCTTCAGCCACCCGGCCGACTTTACTCCGGTATGCACCACAGAAATGGGCCGCACCGCCCAGCTGGCGGAGCAGTTTGCCGCACGCAACGTGAAGCCGCTCGGGCTCTCCACGGATACCACCGAGGAGCACCTCAAGTGGATTGAGGACGTCAATGACACTCAGAACACCAACCTGCAGTTCCCGATCGTCGCGGATGCGAACCGCGAGGTATCAGAGCTTTACGGCATGATCCATCCGGGTGAAAGCGAGACAGCGGCGGTCCGCAGCGTCTTCATCATCGATCCCAATAAGAAGATCCGTTTGACCATGACCTATCCCATGACCGTCGGTCGGAACTTCGATGAAATCCTCCGTGCCATTGATGCGCTGCAAACCAGCGACGAGAATAGCTGTGCATTGCCCGCGGACTGGACGGAAGGCGACGAGGTCATCATTCCTCCCTCCATCTCGGATGAGGAAGCCAAGAGCAAATTCCCGAACGGCTGGAAGGAACTGCGCCCTTATCTGCGCATGACCAAGCTCTGACCCGCCTTCTCAGAAACAAAGAACCGGGCCCTCGAGCCCGGTTTTTTTATTCAGGAAAAGGTAACTGGATCAACTCCAGTCCGCGCCTTCCAGAGTGTCCAGGGGGATCTTCAGATACCGCCGGCCATTGCTTTCAGGCTCAGGCAGCCGACCACCCCGGGTATTCACCTGCAGGGCATGCAGGATCAGCTTGGGCATGGGCAACTCGCTGTCCCGCTTATTGCGGAGCGCGACATAGTCCTCTTCACTCTTGCCAGCCAGATGCGGATTGACCTCCTTCTGCTCGCCAACCGTGCTTTCCCACTCGGGTTCGCGGCCACCCGGCATATAGTCGTGGCCGGTAAAGACGCGCGTCGCATCGGGAAGCGCCAGGATATCCTGGATCGAGCGCCACAACTGATGCGCATCGCCGCCGGGAAAATCCGCCCGGGCAGTTCCGAAGTCCGGCTGGAACAGGGTGTCATGCACAAAGGCCGCATCACCGATCACATAGGTGATGGATGCAAGGGTATGGCCCGGGGAGAACAGAACCCGCCCTCTCAGGTTACCCAGGGAGAATTCGTCACCGGCATGGAAAAGCTGATCCCACTGGCGACCATCATCCGGAAAATCCGGCCAGTTGTAGATGTTTTTCCAGAGTTTCTGGACATCCGTCACATACCCGCCAATCGCCGTTGGGGCACCGGTCTGCTCGCTGAGGTACTGAGCAGCGGAGAAATGATCCGCATGCGGATGTGTATCCAGGATCCACTGCACGTCGAGGCTGTTCTCACGCACATAGGCCAGCAACTCATCGGCGCGGTGAGTCGCAGTGGCCCCGGACTTTTCATCGAAGTCCATAACGGGATCAATAACCGCGCACTGGCGGGTTCCAGGGTCAGTGACGATGTACTGAACGCTGAACGTGCGGGGGTCGTAGAATCCGGCCACCTCCGGTGACTCCTGGCCGCGGGATTCAGAGAGCTGGAAGGTTTTCATGGAGCCTCCTGTTGCATGCATGGCTTTTAATTTCTATCAGTTCTTACGTTATAACTATTTTAGGCCGCAAACAATTGATTGCAGGTATACTCCATATCTACAAAACCTATTAGATAAGTCTAATTTAATCGAGAGCATCTATCGTCAGTAACATCGCGTTCATGCATAACATTTCGATCTATCGTTATTCCATCTATTTTGATACTTTTGAGAAAAATCAATACAGTCAATCTGACCCAACTGGGACGACAATAGCGAGGCACGGGCATGAGTGTGACTACAGACTCAAAGAGTTCGGCGAAAAAGCACAACGTTGTCATCGTGGGCGGCGGCGCTGCCGGTATATCGGTTGCGTCCAGTCTTCACAAGCGCGACCGGTCGCTGGACATCGCGGTAATCGAGCCAGAGTCGGCCCATTATTACCAGCCCGGCTGGACAATGGTCGGTGGTGGCGTGTTCAGTCCTGAGAGCACATCCAAGCCAATGCACAAGGTCATGCCAACCTTCGTTCATTGGTACCAGCAATCGGTTTCTTCCGTTGAACCTGAACAGAGCCGGGTCCAGTTGGACGATGGCTCACACTTGGCTTATGACGCTCTTGTACTCGCCCCGGGCCTGGAGCTGAACTGGGGCGCCATCGATGGACTTGAGGAAACCCTCGGGAAAAACGGCGTCACCTCCAACTACAAACGGGGCGTCGCTGAATATACGTGGGAAATGGTCAAGTCACTCAAAAAAGGGCGGGCGCTATTCACCCAACCGCCGATGCCTATCAAATGCGCCGGCGCCCCACAGAAAGCCATGTACCTTTCAGCAGACCATTGGCTGAAAAACGGCGTTATCGGGGACATTGATGTACAGTTCCACAACGCGGGCGGCGTGCTGTTTGGGGTGTCCGATTATGTGCCGGCGCTTGAAGACTATATCCGCCGCTATAACATCGGCCTGAATTTCCAGAGCACCCTGGTTGCCGTGGACGGGCCTGCGAAGAAAGCCACTTTCCGCGTAACCGATGGGGAAGGCAACAGCTGGGACCGGGAGGTTGAGTTCGATATGCTTCACGCTGTCCCGCCCCAACGCGCACCGGCCCTTATCCGGGATTCCGTGCTGGCGAACGACGCCGGCTGGCTCAACCTGGAAGACGACACGCTGCGCCATCGCGAGTACAGCAATGTCTTTGGGCTGGGCGATGCCAGCGGCACCCCCAACGCGAAAACGGCTGCTGCTGTGCGTAAACAGGCCCCGGTAGTAGCCGAAAACCTGATATCAACGCTGCGAGACCAACCCATGAAAGCGGCCTACCTGGGTTATGGCTCCTGCCCGCTTACCGTCGAGAAGGGCCGCATTGTGCTGGCCGAATTCGGTTACGGTGGCCAGTTGCAGCCCACTTTCCCGAAATGGATCAATGACGGCACCAAGGCCACCAGGGCCGCCTGGTTCCTGAAAGCCAAACAGCTGCCAGCGTTGTACTGGTACGTCATGCTGAAAGGGCAGGAGTGGCTGGCGAAACCCGCAGCGCGGGAATAGTTGATGCACGGACGCGTCATCCAAGGGGAGCGCCCTCTCAACTGATTGGCCTACCCGGGGTGATGGGCCAATCCGCGGCATCCACCGTGTGGAGGCCCGTCACGTTATCACTGTTGCCGCCCCAGCGGGCGACGAACTCACCATCGGGATCAAACTGCTCCTGCTGCTTTACGAGGTTGAAGTGGCGCTTGCCTTTGGGGTCCGCGCCCACACCGCCCAGGTACTGCCAGTTCCCCCAGTTACTGCCGACATCGTAGTCCACCAGCTGCTCCTGGAACCAGGCAGCCCCAAAACGCCAGTCCAGCTCCAGCTCATTAACGAAACAGCTGGCAACGATCTGGCGCGCGCGATTCGAGATCCAGCCAGTCTCCCGGAGCTGGTTCATGCAGGCATTCACCAGCGGCCACTCGGTGTTTCCCTCCACCCAGGCGCGGAAGCGATGGGGATAGAAGGTGCTCTGAAGGCCGCTACGCGCGACTCCGGTTCCCGCGAAAAGCCTCTGCCGGTGCCTGATGCCATACCAGTGGAAATACTCGCGCCACAATAATTCAAACCAGAGCCAGTAGGTGGATTCGTTACGCTCATGTGCCACCTCATAACGCGCCAGCTCATGAGCCACCCGCCGCACGGACAGGGTGCCACTGGCGAGCCATGGCGACAGTCTGCTGGAAGCATCGGTTTCATCCAGTGCATTGCGCGTCTGTTTATAGGTGGCAACCCGGTGGCTCTGGAAGAGGTAGTGATTCAAGCGATCCCACGCCGGTTGCTCGCCTCCCTGAAACAGCGGAGACGCTGCCGGGTCAGTGGCAGGAAGATCGTCGCGCCCATCCTCCGCGAAACCCGGTGCCGGCGGCAGTGAAACTGGAGGCGCCTGTACAGGCCTTGCCCCCAGACCGGCCGACTCGACCTTTTTCCGGAACTGGGAAAAGGTGGGCGGCAGATCATTCAGCGGGAACGGCAGATCATCCTGATGCAGAGCAGTCAGCGTCTCCAGTGTATGCAATTCCGCCTTTCCGGCCAGGTTCTGTCGCACCGTCTCGCGCTCGCTCTCCTCCTCGGTTCCCGGCTGGCGGGAGACAAATACGTGGTGAATCCCGTGGCGCTGTGCAAGCGTGGTGATGGTCGCGGACGGTTCGCCCCAAGCGATGTGCAGACGCTGCCCATGACCGCGCAGTGCGAGATCCAGGGCGTGGAGGGACTGCCAGAGAAAGCGCCAGCGGTGGCGCCCCATGGGTCGGCTCTGCCACTTGGTCTGGCGGAACCAGCGCGGATCCACGACGAAGACGCACATCAGCATATCCGCCTCCGCCGCCAGGCGCAGGGCTGGCTGGTCATCCAGTCGCAGATCCCGGGTAAACCACATCAATGCTCGCAAAGCAGGCCCTCCCAAAGCCGTTGATTCCTGTTCAAGGGAGTACGACCAGAAGGCGCGGCTGTCCCACCCGGGCACAGTGACAGGAGGTTGAGAGGTCAGTCATCACGGCGGATAGAGCGTGCAATGGACACCATCTCGCGTTTAGTCACCGAGCTGCGCCAGAACCGCATCACAAACCTGCTGTTGCGTGCAGCTATCGCCGTCGATGGTCAGATCCGCGTATCGCTTATAGAGCGCAAGGCGCTCGTTGAACAGGTCATCCAGCGTCTGTTCCGGCCGCTTGGAGATACCCCGCAGACTGAAATCGCCAATGCGCATCCGGACCGACTCAAGCGACACATTCAGGAATACAATCAGGCTATCTTTACGCAGATGCTCCATCGCCTTCTCGCTGTAAACAGCGCTGCCGCCGGTGGCGATCACGTGATTGGACACATCCAGTGTACTGAGCACCCGCTCCTCCTCATCGCGCAACGCCTCATACCCCCGCGTATTCACGATTGTCTGAAGGGAACTACCGGTTTGGCTCTGGATAAGAAGATCCGTGTCAACAAACCCTTTCCCCGTCGCCTTTGCCAGAAGCACGCCAACCGTACTCTTGCCGGAGCCTGGCATGCCGATCAATACGATATTGTTTTTGCTCTCTGTCACTGCTGTACCTCAGGCATTTACTGGGAGGCCCATATAATAACCCTATTCAGGGAACCGCCTGAAACGTGGGAGCGGATCAAAAGCCCCTTCAAAGCGCATCCACATTCGCAAGCACGGATTCAGCGTGAGCCAGCACCGCAGCCCGCCGTTCCTCACCCTGCTTTTCCCAGTTCCGGTAAATCATGCCCATGCGTGGATTGGACTTGAAGTGCTCGCGATGGCGATTAATGAAATGCCAGTAAAGGCTATTGAACGGGCAGGCATCCGGGCCGGTGGTGGCGTTCACGTTGTAGGCGCAGTGGCGGCAGTGGTCGGACATGCGATTGATGTACTTACCGCTGGCCGCATAGGGTTTCGAGCCCAGGATGCCACCATCCGCATGCATCACCATGCCCTGGGTATTGGGCCGCTCCACCCAGTCGAACGCATCGGCGTAGACGCCCAGGTACCAGTCGCAGATCGCCTCGGGATGAACGCCAGCAAGCAGCGCAAAGTTCCCCGTGACCATCAGCCGCTGGATGTGGTGGGCGTAGGCATGCTCAAGGGTGTTGCCGATGGCTTTGGCCATGCAGCGCATCCGGGTATCGCCGGTCCAGTAGAACGCCGGGAGGGGCGCGGTGTTGCCGAGCCGGTTCTCCTCCGCGTAACCAGGCATCAGCGTCCAGTAGAGCCCGCGCACGAACTCCCGCCACCCGAGGATCTGGCGGATAAAGCCCTCAACGGCGTTCAACGGCGCGCGACCGGCATGATATTCCGCCTGCGCCGCCTCGCAGACTTCCCTGGGGAGCAGCAGCCCGATATTGAGATAGGGAGAAAGCAGCGCATGGAAAAGGTTCGGCTCGTCATCGGCCATGGCGTCCTGGAAGTCGCCAAACCACGGCAGTCGATGTGTCAGGAAATGATCCAGGGCGCCCAGCGCGTCTTCCCGCGTTACGGCCCAGCCGAAGGACTCCGTATTGCCGATGTGGTCGCCCAGGTGGGACTCAACCTCCGCGATGACGGTTTTGGTCGTGACGTCCGGCTCAATCCGGAACGGCGGAGGCGCGGGCGGGTCGCCTTTCCATTTCTTGCGGTTCGCGGCATCCAGATTCCACTCACCACCCTCGGGCTGACCCTCTGCGTTCACCAGCAGGCCCGTCTCGCGGCGCAGTTCGCGGTAGAAGTACTCCATGCGCCATTGCTTGCGGTTGCGGGTCCACTGCTGAAAGCGCTCCACCGTGGCAAAGAAACGGTTGTCCTCGCGAATGCTCAACGGCACCGGCAGTTCCCACTGGCGCATGGCCTGGTCCAGCCGCCACTCACCGCACGCCGTGGCAACCACGCCCCCCGTGCCCGTCGATTCAACGGTGGCACGCACCACCTGGCCAAGACTCTGCTGCAAACTGTCCGGATCAAACGAATGGTAATGGACACACCAGCCAGCCTCCTCCAACTCCGCTGCAAAGTGGCGCATGGCGCTGAAAATCAGGACCAGTTTCTGCTTGTGGTGGTTGGTGTACCCTGCCTCTTCGGCGACCTCGGCCATCAGAACATGATCGCGATTGGGGTCGGCCTCCGCCAATGCCGTGAGTGACGGGGTGAGTTGATCGCCGAGGATCAGAATGAGGTTGCGGGGCGTCTGGTCTGTCATAAAGCGGAATACGCCATGGAGTGCCCTGTGGTTCTCCTCACTGCTTCCCAACCACGGACCGGACAATTTCAGCCATGCCCAGACAGTCCGGCAGGGCGCGATGCGGCGGCTCAAACCGGGATAACGCATCTTCGAGTTTAAGAACATAACGGCTGCAGTAGATCGTCTCCAATGGCTGAGGACGCACCGGATTATACTGACCAACGGCTTCGAACAGCCTGCGCAGCCAGAAGCCGTCAAACGACACCGCATCCGAAAACACCTCTTCCCCGCCGAGGCGCTCCTCAAGCTCTCGCGCCACCGTCACGACATCACGCCCTTCACGGCGCAGAAGATCCCGGGAAATCCCGTGAATGGCCTCCTCGGCATGCTCATCCCAGTCCTCCCAATCGCCTGCCGTGTCCGGGTTGATAAGCACACTCCAGGACTGCTCGCCATCCAGGGAACACCAGGCGATCTCTATGGGATAGGACTCCGGACCCAGGCCGCTGGCTTCAATATCGAGAATATACATGGAAAGCCTCCCTGACGTTGAATAAGGATTATGCATCCGTTTACCTGGAGCGTTAAAGTGAATTCAGGCGCAAACCAGGAATTATCAGCGAGGTGGCAATGAAGAAACTGAAGAACGAAAAAGAACTGGTCAGGAAAGCCATCGAGGAAGGCATGACGTACGGCGAAAACCGGGGTGTGGTGGAGTTTGAGGCTACAGATTCCCAGGATGCGAAAATCGAATACATCTACCGCCTCCTGGTGCACGACAGTGTCATCCAGCCCATTCCGGAGGACCAGGTCTCGCAGAAAGCCATGAAGCACAAGCTGGCAATCTGGGCGTCCAAGCTCAAGTAGTCCCTGATTAACGCAGTGCACGCATCCCGACGATCTTACGTACAGGGTCAGTATTGAATTGGAAAAAGGAGCAAATCCATGCAAGAGGATCGATTAACGTGGCTGCTTCGCAAGGGGATGATTGCCCTGCCCGTCATCCTGGTGCTGGCGCTGGCCCGATGCGGGGGTGATACCGCCGGGAATGGGGAAGACACCTCCGCGGACGGGACGAATGAGCCGACTTCAAGCCAGAAGGCCACAAAGCCCGAACAGACCCAGACTGAAGAGCGGACCGGGGAACGGAAACCGGACGAATTCACGGCGGGCGAAATCAAGGCCGCGATGCGCGAGCACATCGAGAACCGCACTCGCATGGGCAACCCCGGGGTATTCGAAATCACGGACCCGCGAACCAGCCAGACCCTGGAGCTGCGGTTCCAGAAGATCCACGACCCCGTGCGCACCATGGGCGATGGCCACTACTTCGCGTGCACCAACTTCGCGGCTATTGGCGACCCCTACAAGACCTATGACCTGGATTTCTGGCTACAGGTGCATGACGGCGAGCTGGTCGTGTACGAGGAAAACGTACACAAACTCCCTGTGCACAAGCACGGCGAATGGGTCCAGCAACCCCGTTACAACTTCGTGGATGACCGTATCAACCTGCTTCGGTAGCCCCCGAGTAACGGGAGGCGCTGCAGCACACTGGAGCTGGAACTATGGACGATTTAAAGCTTCCCCTCTTCCTCGGCGGTTTTGCGTTGTTCTTCCTGATAGAGGGCCTCGCGGCCAAGCGGCCCTGGCAGGAACCACGCGGGCAACGCCTGCGAACGCACGCTGCCATGGCGGTGTTCAACACCGTCGTTCTCAAGCTGCTCATCCTGGCGCCCTTTCTGTACTGGACGGAATACATTGCCGAACAGGGGTGGGGACTGGCACCCATGCTGGGCTACAGCGGGGTTGGCGAAATCGTCGCGACCATTATCGTGCTGGACATGTTCGATTACTGGTGGCACCGCTTCAATCACCGCGTGGGACTGCTCTGGCGCTTCCACAAGGTGCATCACGTCGATACCCACGTGGACGTCACGACCGCACTGCGCTTCCACCCCGGCGAGCTGTTTATTTCCTTCTTCGTGAAACTGACCTGGATTGCCGCCTGGGGGCCGAGCCTGGTCGCCTTTGTGGCATTCGAGATTGCGGTCAGCCTGGCGAGCCAGTTCCATCACTCGAACATCGACTTCCCCGATCGCTGGGAGCGTTTGCTGCGCCTGTTCATCGTGACGCCCCGGTTCCATACCAGCCACCACACGGTGTCCCGGCGCACCGGCGATGCGAATTTTGCGACCATCTTCATCATCTGGGATCACCTCTTCGGCACCTACCAGCAACCCGATGAAGAAGAGATGCGGGAGCTGGGCCTGGCCGAGGGACGTGACGACTACCTGTCGTTTGTCACCTGGCTGACCGAGCCATTCTCCCAGCGCAACCGCAACCAGGATGATCCGGAGCGACGATCACCGACGTAAAACCATGAGTGCTTGACGGCGGAGGCGCAGGCCTCGAAAGTCTGAAGTGCATGGCAGCAGGATACTTTCCATCAAAAAGGAGCAATAAAAATGAAACGTTTCCATTCCATAGCAACCGTTCTGGCTATTCTCGTGGGTCTCGCCTTCGGGGGCCAGGCACTGGCGTCCAGTCATGGCGACGAACACGCCGGGGATAGCGCGGACACCGAGGAGCACGCCGAAGACGAGCATGCCGGTGACGAAGCAAAATCCAGGGATGACGAGAAGTCCAAGGATTATGAAAAATCCAAGGATGACGAGAAATCCGAATCCGACGAGCATGCCGGCGAAGAGGCTGAATCAGAAGAAGGTGACGAACACGCTGGTGACTCCAACTGGTAAACGGCTGCCTCATGCAGTTCCGATGACCTGCTTGACGTTAGAAGCAGGCCATCGGCATCCTTTTGAACCGTCCTTCCAAAGAGCCCCGAACCATGCAGACGATCGTGGTGGAACGCACCATCAACGCCCCCATCGAACAGGTATTCGACCTACTCGCTGATCACGCCAACTACAAGCAGTTTGACGGCATCCGTGACTCCTGGCTGATCCGGGAAGGCGAGACCGACCCAAACGGCAATGGCGCCGTGCGGCGGATTGATTTGGGCGCGGTCTGGTTCGAGGAAGAAATCAGCAACTTCAACCGACCCACGACCATGGACTACCGGATTCGGCGCTCACGCCCACCCATCGAGCATGAGAGCGGGCGCATCCGGTTGGAAGAGACCGCTCAGGGTACCAAGATTACCTGGACGTCCGTATTCCGCATTCGTATCCCGCTGGTGGGACGTGTTCTGTCCCCGATTGCCGCAAAAGCGGGGACGAAAGCCTTTGGCAGCATGCTGAAGGCCATTGATCGGCGGCTGACCTGATCTCTGGGCCAATCGAAAACACCTTCAATGCCCATAATGATTGGCCGTGAGACACTGCGTCAAATGGAGCATACCCTAAGACCAGCTTGAAGCCCATTTTCAGCGAACCTCGCGTTCGGGGTTCCTGGCCCGCTGGCGCTCCCGCCAGTGCTCGTCCATCCCCACCGGCACATCAAGCGGTGCCTCGGGCCGGCGCGCCCGGATAAAGTCTGCCGCCCGCTCGGCCACCATGATGGTGGGCGCGTTCAGATTGCCGTTGGGAATGGTTGGGAAAACAGAAGAATCGACCACGCGCAGGCCGCCGATGCCACGAACGCGTATCTCGGGATCAACCACTGCGTGCTCGTCGGTACCCATCGCGCAGGTACAGGACGGGTGGTAGGCGCTTTCAACCGCCTGGCGCACGAACGCATCGATATCCTCATCCGAGGTCACGTCCGCCCCAGGCTGGATCTCCTCGCCACGATAGTCGTCCATCGCCGGCTGGTGGATGATCTCGCGGGTCAGGCGCACGCAGTCCCGGAAGCCTTCGCGGTCATCCTCGTGTTCCAGATAGTTGAACAGGATCTCCGGCGCCGCCTTCGGGTCGGCGGAGCGGGCATACACGTGCCCACGGCTTTTTGGCTTGTTGTGCCCCACGTGCACCTGGAAACCATGGCCGTCGAAGGCTTCCTTACCGTCGTAGCGCATGGCCGCCGGCAGGAAGTGATACTGAAGATCAGGCCACTCGATGCCCGCCTTCGAGCGGATGAAGGCGCAGGACTCGAAGTGGTTGGTGGCGCCCAGGCCGTCCTTTTTCAGGATCCAGCGCGCGCCGATCAGGAACTTGTTCCACAGGTTAAGCTTGCCGTTCAGTGAGGTCGGCTGTTTGCAGCGGAACTGGCAGTAGAACTCCAGGTGATCCTGCAGGTTCGCGCCCACACCAGGCAGCTCGTGGTTCACCTCGATGCCGGCCTTCTCCAGCACCTCACGGTTGCCGATACCGGAGAGCTGCAGGATGTGCGGAGAGCCGATGGAGCCGGCGGACAGGACCACCTCGCTGTTGGCCTTCACATCCGCCACCTTCCCGCCACGCTCGTAGCGCACGCCCACGGCCTGCTTGCCGTTGAGCAGTACCCTGTGAACCAGCGCGCCAGTCATCACCGTCAGGTTCGCGCGATCCATGACCGGGCGCAGGTAGGCGTTGGCGGTGGAGGAGCGCACGCCGTTCTTCACGGTCATGTGCATGGGGCCGAAGCCTTCCTGCTGGTGGCCGTTGTAGTCCTTCGTCACCGGGTAGCCCGCCTGTTCGCCGGCATCGATGAAGGCCTGGTACAGGGGGTTCTTCATGTTGTTGCCGTTGTTCGTGCCCAGCGGGCCGGAGTCGCCCCGGTAGGTGTCGCCACCGAAGACCCAGGTCTCAGCCTTTTTGAAGTACGGCAGGCAGTTCTGGTAGTTCCAGCCTTCAGCGCCCTGTTCTTCCCACTCGTCGAAGTCCCTGGCGTGGCCGCGTACGTAGACCATGCCGTTGATGGAGGAGGAGCCACCGAGGACCTTGCCGCGCGGGCAGTGCATGCGGCGGTTGTCCAGGTAGGGCTCGGGTTCGGTGTGGAACTGCCAGGCGAATTTCTTTGTGTTCATGGGGATCGACAGGGCCGTGGGCATCTGGATGAAGATGCTGCGGTCGCTGCCGCCGGTTTCCAGCAGGAGGACGCGGTGATGTGGGTCCTCTGTGAGGCGGTTCGCCAGGACGCAGCCGGCGGAGCCGGCGCCGACGATGATGGTATCGTATTGGTGGTGTTTACTCATGGCTTTTACCTGATGGTTTGTGCCGGGGGCAGGCGGGGACTCCTGATCGGGAGACGCCGTGAATACATCCCTGTAGGCTTGCTTTCGCCATCCCTGGCTCAAGACACTCCCGATCAGGAGTCCCCGCCTGCCCCCTTCAACATTGGGGGAAGCGCCGTTAGAACGGTGCTTCGATGTCTCCCATTCCCACGTAAACCGATTTGAGCTGGGTGTAGTGGTGAATTGTTGCCAGTCCGTTTTCCCGGCCGATGCCGGATTGTTTGTAGCCGCCGACGGGCATTTCTGATGGTGATTCGTTGTAGGCGTTGATCCAGCAGATGCCGGCCTGGAGTTGGTGGATCACGCGGTGGGCGCGTTTGATGTCGCGGGTGAAGACGCCGGCGGCCAGGCCGTAGTGGGTGTTGTTGGCGCGTTGGATTACTTCGGTCTCGTCGCGGAAGGTGAGGACGCTCATGACGGGGCCGAAGATTTCCTCGCGGACGATGGTCATGTCGTCGGTGCAGCCGGTGAAGACGGTGGGTGCGACGAAGTAGCCGCCTTCGACGCCTTCCGGTGAGAGTTCTTCACCGCCGCAGGCCAGGGTTGCGCCTTCTTCCACGCCCTTGCGGATGTAGTCCATGACCAGGTCCCGGTGGCCCGCGGAGATCAGGGCGCCGAAGTTGGTCTCGGGGTTCAGCGTATCACCGGCGATGATGTTGTTGCGGGTGCGTTCGAGGACCTTTTCAATGAAGGTCGGGTAGAGGTCTTCGTGGACGAACACCCGGGTGCCGTTGGTGCAGATCTCGCCCTGGGTGTAGAAGTTGGCGAGCATGGCGGCGGAGACGGCGTTGTCGATTTCGGCGTCGTCGAAGATCACCAGCGGCGACTTGCCGCCCAGTTCCATGGTGACTTCCTTGAGCGTGGTGGCGGCGCCGGCCATGACCTTCTTGCCGGTCCCCACCTCGCCGGTTATGGAGACCTTGTCGATACCTGGCTCGTGGCTCAGCCAACTGCCAACCTCAGCGGCGCCCTGGACGACGTTGAACACGCCCGCCGGCATGCCCGCCTCGATGAAGATCTCCGCCAGCTTGAGCGCGCCCAGCGGGGTTTCCTCGGAGGGCTTGAAGATCATGCTGTTGCCACAGGCCAGCGCGGGCGCGGACTTCCAGCAGGCGATCTGCAGCGGGTAGTTCCAAGCACCAATGCCCGCGCACACGCCCAGCGGCTCGCGGCGGGTGTAGTAGAAGTCGCCGCCCAGGTCCTGCTGGTTGCCTTCCAGGGTGGGGGCAACGCCGGCGTAGAACTCCAGGGAGTCGGCTCCGGTGTTCACGTCCACCTCGCTAGCCTCCTGCCAGGGCTTGCCGGTGTCCAGCACTTCCACCTTCGCGAGTTCGTCGTTACGCCCGCGCAGCAGCGCCACCGCCCGGTTGAGGATGCGGGCCCGCTCCATGCCGGTCATGGCGGACCAGGTGGCGAAGGCCTCGCGGGCGCTGTCGAGCGCGGCCTGGCGGACGCCCTCATCGGCGACTTCCACCTCGTAGATCACCTCGCCGGTGCCGGGGTTGACCACTTCGAAGGTTTCACCGGTGCTGTTGGGCATCGGTTTGCCGGCCACGAAATTCTGGTAGCGGGTCAGTGGCATGGTTGGACTCCTTGCTGATTCGATGTATCACCATTATCCCGCATACGGCTTATCATCCAACCATAACCAACGCAAAACATCCGCTAGGCGCTCCAGGGCGGCTACAGCGTCGACAACTGGCTCACGTTTCTGGATGCCCTCTCTGTCAGGTGACAGACGTCCAGATTTTTGAATGCCTTTAAGGGGCTGAATCTGGATCAGGCAGGAAAGGTGGTGCAGGATGAGCGAGCTGAACGCTTAATCCAAGGAGCCAACCATGTCCCTGGCTGAAAAGATCTGCCTGTCCGCCGCCTTTCCCTTCTTCATGACAGGCCTGCTGACGGGTATATGGAAATACCGCCACATGGCGAAAAGCCAGGACGCCACCTCGCCAACCTACGTAAACATCGCCCACCGCAGCTCTCTGCTCTACAGCTTTGCCGCGCTACTGCTGGCAGAGTTCAGCGCCCACAGCGTGCTTCCCGAATGGATGAACATTGCCGCCGCCGTGGCCGCACTCGCGTTTTTCGCGTTCGCCATCACCACCTATGTTGTCCACGGCCTGCTCCAGGACACAGACAACCAACTGCGCCGCCCGCACCGCCTCGGCAAGCGCATTCTTCCTGCCTGGGTCACCGGTTCTTTCATGGTACTGCTGATCGTTGCGGAAGTGGGCGGCACGCTCGTGTTGGGTACGGGTGCGATGATGGGGATCTGGCATGGGTAGGCTGGGCGATACTACCCCGCTCGTCAAAGCCAAGGATAACCTGGCCGGTTATCGAAGATGAGCACCGGTCTGCTAACCTGGGTGCTAAAAGTGAAACCGAGTCGGCTTATGACCGATCCCTACTCCCAAAGAGCCCAGCACTTCTTCAACCAGTACCAACAACTGGCATTTGAGGACGTACATCAGAACTGGCTCCACCACCTGCCGGATACTCCCGGGTATGCCTTGGACGTTGGCGCAGGCAGTGGCCGGGATGCGACCGCCCTGGCCAAGCGCGGCTGGGGCGTAGTTGCAGTGGAGCCCGCAGCAGGGCTTCGGCAATTGGGCGAAGAGGCCACCAAAGGCCTTGCGGTTCAGTGGATAGATGACCGCCTTCCAGAGCTCAAAGAAGTCTCGACTCTAGGCTACCGTTTCAATCTAATCCTCGTCTCTGCGGTTTGGATGCATCTCCCGCCGATCCAACGAAGCGAGGCTTTCAGTAAGATCCTGGAGCTCACTAGCCCCGGCGGAATCATTGTCATCACACTGCGCCATGGCCCTGGGGACGGAGAGCGAACGTTCCATGAAACCAGCAGGAGCGAGCTGGAAGGTCTCGCACATGAGAAAGCGCTAACCGCCTTGCCCACCGAAGAGTCGCCCCAGAATGATCAGCTCGGACGGGATAAAGTCTGGTGGGAGACCGTCGTTTTCAAAACCCCCACTACGGAGGCCCAGCATGAGCCTGCTTGATTACGAGCGCAGGTTCTCGCAGCTACGTGCACACAGCGCCGGCGGCCACAAGAGCCCGCACAAAGTCGCCATGCTGATGGCAGTCCTCGACCTGATCGCGTCCGGCGATATAACGGCCAACCGCATCCTGTTCACTGAAGAACTGAAAGCCCAATTCGTCAGGCACCTCAAAGAACTGGGAACACCCGAGGATCGCCCGAACCCCCACCTGCCCTTTTTCCACCTGAGGAGCGAAGGGTTCTGGCATCACCATGTTCGCCCGGGTAAATCCGAGGAATATGCGCAGCTGAGTACCGCAAGTGGACCAGGCGTCATCAATGACCACATTCTATATGCGTCCCTGGATGACGCTCTCTTTGAATTACTACAGGACCCTTACCCCCGCGAATTGCTCCGACAAGCCCTGCTCACCAATCTGGATGACCAAGGTCGTTTAAACATACTGAGGCAGAACGACGGATGGGATTGGCTTGAGTGCGAGCTCATCGTGGCCGACTACCTGGACATGCTCTACAAACAAATGGCGGGGCAGAAGTACAGCAAGGCAGAACACAGGAGAGCATTACAAGCGAAGCTTAATGGCCGCAGCCATGGCTCCATTGAATACAAACACCAGAACATCAGTGCCATCCTGGTTGAGCTGGGCCTCCCGTACATCCCGGGCTACAAGCCCGCGAGCAACTACCAGTCCGATTTGAAACGGGCCGTCCTCGCGCACGTCGCCGCCCGCCCGGGCGACCTGAGTGATCTAACCACAGCCGCAGACACGGACCCGAGCACTCCAGGCGTCATTGATTGGAAGAAAGTGCTTGATCCCGAGCTTCCGGAGAAGTTGCCCGAAGTCAGGGAACCCCAACGCCAATACCTCGCGCGGAATATCAATTTCTCGGAGAGGGAACAGCGTAATCAAAAGCTTGGCGAGAGCGGGGAACACTTCGTGATTGAATACGAGAAGTATCGGCTAGCGCAGGCTGGACGGCAGGATCTCGCACGTGAAATCACCTGGGCCAGCAAGCATGAAGGCGATGGCCTTGGCTACGACATAAGATCTTTCGATCCTTCGCGCGAGCGTGAGCTTTTTCTGGAAGTTAAGACGACGCAGTCAGGGAAATACCAGCCCTTCTACATCAGCGAGAATGAACGCGCGTTTTCCAATGACTATGCGGACGATTACCGGCTCTACCGCGTATTCCAGTTTGCTGAACACCCCAGGTTGTTCATCCTGCCGGGAGCCATCGAGCAACATGCAGAACTGCTACCACAGCAGTATCAGGCAGCCTTTAATACAAAAGGCGGATGATTCCGGCTCCTGGGAACCGCACCTCAGCAAAGTCACAGTAAACCTCAACCAATTGCTCCTGAAGCCGAGTCCGCTCAACCAATGCCAGCGCCAACTCGTCTGCCTGAAGGATTGCCTCACTGGTAGCCTCCCCGTAACCCGAATCCTTAAAGGCATCGCCGAGAGCCGCCATGACAGGCCGTGGATCAGCACCATAACTGGAACTGCTTCGGGCACGCTCCAACCGTTGGGCGATCACAACCAAGTGATCAGAAGCGCCAGCCAGCACCAGGTCGCGGCTTCACCGGTTAATCAACGGCCGATCATAAAGGGTCAAAGTAACGACAAATCATGTCGCGGCCTTATCAACCCAACAGGCCACTCGAAAATTTCGGGTTCAGCACCGATTTCCCACACACGCGACAGGCAACAAACTTGTAGCCTTTATAATCAGCCACAGTTATTCCAATGGGTGCAAAAGGGGTCATTCAGCCTGATTTCCTGCCCGCTTGTGCGGAATCATCCCCGCTCTCGGATTCATCAGCCTCACCGGACTCTATATTCTTATAATACGCTTCATGCGCTGGATGATCCGGCCCCGGCGGAATGCCTTCTTCCGTTTGGGCTTCTGGTTTTTTACTTAGGGCGTACGCAAGGGCATCAGTATGCTTGAGCCTTTCAACCGGGCTAATAATCGCCATGGCATGCGCCCTTCGGGTTAACGGAAGATAGTTTGGCGACGCCCTCTCCGCAGCGGCCGCTATGGCGTTAACCACCAGACCGGCCAGTCCACCGCCACTGTTACTGTTTGGCGAGTACGTCGCCTCCTGCCGCTCCTTCCAAAGGACTGTTCCATCTGCCGCAACAAGCTTATACCCAAGATCAACCTCAGTAGTTGTCGCTAGAAGCACGTATTTCGACGTCCACTCATGGACCGTTACATACAGGATGGCGTCGGCGTGAAACAGCCCTGCCAACTGCTCAGGTGGCGCGGCATGGATTTCCGCGGGCTCGTAGTACCCCTCATGTTCAAGCAGCGTTTTAACCGTGTTGACGGGGAAGACGTAGTATCCTTTTTCGCCAAGGTAATACGGCAATGTCGCCAATACAGACGTGGTCGCCTGTACGTCAGTGGATCTGTTTATCGGAGGAACGACAAGGATTGATTTCGGCTGGGTGCTATGGAACGTCCCCAGATCATATGCTTCTTTGGTCGCACAACCCGATGCCAGAACCGCAAGAAGAACAACAGAAAAAACTCTTATTAATTTCAATTCCGCTCCTCCAGGTTGTCTATCAAGGTGCCAAGCATCGGCTGGCTCTCGGGCCACCGTTCATACTCCATCCTGTAAAACTCGATCGCACTAGCGACATCCCCCTGATTCAGCATGAAGGTGCCCGCTTCCGCGTAGAGACCCGGCGCAACCCGTCTTTCATGGTCATCCGCCCGAATGAACTTCATATACTCATTCAGGACTTCCTCCTTGAATTCAGGCTCGTGGTAGACCGCAAACAGCGAATCCTCATAGGGACCCCAGCTGTACATATCAGGCTGACTTGACGCACACCCGGAAACAAAGAGAACAGCAACGACAGTAACCAACAGATACCTATTCATGATCACCAACCTTAAGAATGCGATTAGACCCTGCGCCGAGATAGACTTTTCGGCTGAAAACAGTCTCTCCATCTGAAACGAGCTCCACTTGATGAGTGCCATCAACGAGCTTCAGAAGATTTTCTCCCGCCAGATACTGCCCAACATTGCCGTAAGCGATGCCATCAACTTTCAGCGTGTAGGATTCGGCTGCGGAAGACACCAGATCAAACGCAAGTCCAGGCCGATCATCAGCTACCTGGGTATTCTGGGTTGGCGTCTGGACACAACCACCCAGAAGCAATAACGCCAGCAAAACAAAGATAGTTCTCATTGTTCCTGCTCCTTAACCACCAGTGCCTTTAACTCCTGACCCTCAATCGAGCCGCTCGTGATTCGCGCAACGGCGCCCTGATTCAGCACGTCATCCCCGAAAAGGCTGACCACTTCAATTTCTGCCACCTTCTCTCCGGGCAGAGTAATAGTCGTTCCGGTCGTTTCTGACTTCCTTCGACGGCCTTCTGTCGCAACATCAAAGACCATGCCCGGCTCAACGCCCTGGCTTTCGCCGCCACTGATGTAAACGACGTCCGCGTCCTTCTCAAGAATGTCGGCTTCCCATGTTTTTCCCATGAAAAGGCGGGTCATCTTGTCAACTGCAGCGGTAACAGCCGCACCAATGGCCTGATCGTTCAAGCTGCCGTCATACCCGGCCGCAGACCCAAAGCCCATGGTGCGTGCATGCTCTGTAGAGGAGCTTCCCGATCCGGTCACTGACTCAAAAACCCGGCCAGTACTGACATCCACCAGGCGAAGATCCACGGTGGCTGTCGCTTCCTGTTTCTTTGAAGAGGAGGCAAAGCCACGCTCGCCCGTCGTGGAGCGACCGAACTCAGTCAACGAACCGACGACAAGGGTATCCACACCAACAATCTCCACTTCCTGACCGGAAAGCTTCGCTTCGTCCTTGAGCAGTTCAATATCAGGGCGCTCAAACACCAAGAAGCTCTCACTGTTGGTCAGAGCCTGGAGGAACATGTCGGTTACTTTGTTGCTCAGTTCATCCTCGGCGTGAGCCCGCAGCAGGCTCCGACCGTAATTGGTCTCATTGGATAGCCGACCAACCGCCAGTTTGCGCTTCAGTCTAAGCGCATCCGGCGCAGCAGACGCCTGCGCCCTGGCCTGAGCTTCTCTCTGTTGCTCTTCGGATGCCGAGGGTTCGACTTCATCCATTTGTGGTGTCTGTGTCGCACAGCCCGAAAGCAGCAGCAATGACAGCACCATTATCATTTTCCGCATCAGGGTTACTCCTTTGAAAAATCCGATTGAATCCTGAATCTCAGAAGCGGGCAGACAGCCCTAACCCACCTGACGCCGCAGAGACCTCTGTACTGCCAAAGGCGGTATCTTCAATGAAGTTTTCGTAGTCTGATCCATCCCTGATGTTGAACCAGAAATCCAGACCGACCACATTCCAGCTGTAGCCAAGGCCACCGCCCAGCATCATCCCATTGAAATTATTATCAAACGTGCCATTCACCGTGTTGAACTCCCAGGTATCCGAGAAAAAACCAAAGCTTCCGTAGGCCTTGAACCCTTCCGTCGCCAGGCCTGTTCCAGCCATGAAATTCGCCTCGAACGCTGTCGCTTCTATGTTCTCGGTGTCTTCGTGATCCTGCGAGGCAATCGTGGCCCGACCACCAAAATTGTCATTAACAGCGAATCCGGCAAAGAGCGCCGGGCCTGCCAGCTCGTCCTCCTGGGCACCGGAGATATTGCTCTCGATGACCGTCGCAAACGAGGCAAGTCCAATGTGGCCGTGTTTCTCCTTTTCCTCCCCCTGGGCGACTGCGAGAGATGACACAGCAAGCAAAGGTACCGCCAATATCAGTCTGGGTTTCATTCGTACAGCTCCTTCTTCGATCGAGTGATTCCTCCAGTCTAATAGGCGTCAACGACAATCAGCGTCGCGGGCGCACCAGCGATTGAGGACTATGCACCCTGTAACACCGCGAATCGTGAAGCAATTCACATTCCCCTGGGATGTGAGGTGGTTCTCATTCCACGCACTTCTAGTTGTATACAAGGCTTGGGGCATAGACCGCAGAGAGGCTCTCGCTTCCAGCTCTTCCTTTCTGCTTTGTTCAAGCTTGGATTGAGCTTTAGGGGGTGATTTCAGCGAGGACGCCCTTGCCCCGCTCCAACGGCAACCGGACGATAATACCCTCGTTGGAAGCGGGATAGATGCCTGTGAGGGCAGTGATATTGACCTGGTGAGAGACCAGGATGATCGGCGGTCCTTCACCCATGGCATTGACTTGCTTAATCGTCTTACGGCTCTGCTCTTCACGATCGCCCCGGCCCGCGAAGAAAGAGTTGAGCGGCGGGAATTCCTTTACCTCTCCCAGGTCCATTTCCTCGGCGGTGTCGAGGGCGCGGCACCACTGGCTGGAGAGCACCCGAGCCTTTTCGATGCCATGCTCGCGCAGAAAGGACTTCCAGGCGCGCGCCTGCGCCCGGCCTTCCTCATTGAGATTACGCTGGGTCGAACAGTCATCGATTTCGAAGCCGGGAGGGTCGCCGGTGCCCGGAGCCAGAGCATGACGCAGAACCAGCACGGCCCTGCCCTCGCGTAACAGCTGGAGCGCCTCTGCTTTTTCATCCGCAAACACCGTAGGATGCAAGAGGAACAGCAGCATGCCCAGAAATACCAGCGACGCCTTGTGGTTGCGATTCATGGTCCTGACTTTTTCGCTCTGTTATACGAGAGGATACGTCCTTGCGAGGGATCGGATTTGTCCGGCTTTCGGTTGAGGGGCATCAACCGAGATCAAAGACCCGCAAAAACCGCGAACGCTCTTCAATGATCTCAAGATACTGCTCCCGGCGCTCCGCATCGAGATAACTGCGCTCAACCAGACCTTGGGCCTGCCGCTGTACATTCTTAACGATCCGCTCAACACGCTTTCGTGCCGAAAGCCTGATGTTGATGCGGGCATCTTTCCTGAACATGGCTTGGGCATACTGCTGATGCCGGGCAGTCCTGTCTTCAATATCTGGCGAGCGTTGCATCTTCCCAGCATCGAACGCATCCAGAATCTCCTGCTCTTCTTTATCCAGCCTGGTCATTTTGGATCTCCCAAATAGGCTTTGGTCGCTTTCCGGCTCGGGATCAGTGACGGCTTGCAGCTAATCCAGGAATTCGAATCCCAAAAGGGTTTGGTCGTCCTTCACCGCGGCGCCATTACGGAATTCATCGACCGATTGAAAGATCCTCTTCAGGCTTTCGGGCAGGGAGACGTCCATTGTGTTCAAAAACGCTTCAAGAAGGCGTTCGATGGAGTACATCTCCCCTTGTGAATTGAACTGCTCGATCAGTCCGTCGGTAAAGACCATTCCGCGCTCACCGATCGTGCTGGTGTCCAGAACGTCCTCCGGCCAGGGCCCCGCATCTAATAGGATGCCCACTGGCATCCCTCCCTTCAGCTTCATTGATCCGTTATTGGTCGTCAGGAATCCCTGATGCCCAAAGGTGCAAACCCTGATTTCGTGCAGGTCGAGGTCGGTGAGGCAGAGAATTCCCGTGACGAACATCCCGACGGCGCCCTGGTAGGCTTGAATAAACTTTGCGTTAACGGTCTCGATAACGGATTTCGGTGAACCACCAACGTTTTCGGCAACAAGGTCTCTCAGCCGCTCCGCCGCCCTGGCTGCCCGTTCGTCATGTCCCATGGCATCAGCTATCAGCCACCACACCCGGGTGCCGGTCTCGTAGTGGGTCCAGACCAGGTCGCCTCCATCACCTTCCAATGGGCGAGAGAAGGCCCTTATCTGAATAGGTTTCTTCTCTACGCCAACGCCGGCCTCAGACGTTTCCGCCGCCGGCACCATTGCCTTGGGTCTCTTCGATCCCGGTTTCGTAGAGAGCAGACGTGTTCGATGTTCCAGATACTCGACCTCACCCGATGGAGAACAGCGGGGCTGAATGATGAGTTCGAATTTTCGGTGGAGCGTTGGGGAGGGACACGAGAAGGTATGCCGATATTCCGGGAGTTGGCCGCTCAAGAGTACGTTGTAAAGCGCTTGCCAACGCTCCCGGTGTCCGCCACTCATCGACTCGAGAGCATTGATCGGCTTCCCCCTCTCGAGCAGACGCTTGCCGTTATTTTCCGCGGCGAATTGTCGCCAGGAATCATTTGCTTCGACAATGTCGAGGTTCTTATCGACGACGTAGATTAAGTCTTCTGATGACTCCCAGTCTATTGATTTTGAGGGATTCATTGGAGACCGTTCCTGTGAGAGTCGTTATCGAAAGAATACGAACTCTTCGTGGGCCGGTCAAATAACGCTTCTGTGACCCCGGTATCTTCAGTGTCCTTTAGTAAGGGCTGGTCAGTGATCCCTTTTCCGGGGTGTAAAGCCGCACTTTACTGGTCCATAAATAGACTTATAAATCACCATAAGTCTATAATTGGACTATAATCCACTCAGTGAGGCTGAAATCATGAATCAAGCCGCGGCACCCAGAATTGACCCGGACCGTGTCAGTGCGCCGACGTTCAAAACTGCCCTGAATATCCTGGATAAATGGGGCTGCACCAGTACCCAGAAATACCAGATTCTGGGAATGGGCCGTTCGGCCTTTTTCAACGCCCAGAAGGATCCGGAGCACGTGCGCCTGTCCCAGGACCAGCTCACTCGGGCTAGCTACGTGCTCAACATTCACGCGGCACTGCGCACCGTCTTTGAAAATCCGGAGAACCTGTACGGCTTCATGGCGATGCCCAACAACAACCCCTACTTCAACGGCGCAAGGCCGCTGGAGATCATTGGAAAGGGCAATTTCGGGGCTCTGCATGAAACGGCGAAACGGGTGGATGCCCTGCGAGGTGGCCTTTGGTAGACCCACGAACGCTGACGGAGACCCACATTGACCATCAGGTGGCCTATCGACTGGTGAACACCAAGCTGCCGCCCATTCACCTGTTTGATGATGTCGCCAATGCGGACGAATTCGCTGCCTTGTATGAGGTTCAGGCGCTGACCAATCCAAGGCTTCTGAACGAGGCGGGTGATCTGAATCTACTCCCGAATGAGGAAATCCCGTTTGGTATCCCGGGATGCTCCGCGGCCGTCGCCCCCTTTACGCACGCCAGCCCGGATGGTTCGAGGTTCTCCAACGGAGATTTTGGTGTGCTGTATCTCGCCCAGACGGAGCAAGGCGCCATCGAAGAAGTCAGCTTCCATCAGCAGCGCTATCTCTCCCAAGTGGAAGGGCTGGGCTTCGATCGGTTGGTTTTTCGGTGCTACATCGCGCGTTTTGGTGAGTGCGACCTGGTCGATCTAACCGGTATGACCCTGGATCACCCAATCTACGATCCCGAGGATTACAGTGCCTCCCAGGCACTGGGAGTCCAACTCAGACAGCAAAGCGCCTCCGGGGTTCAGTACCACTCGGTACGGCGTCCAAGCGATTGCTGCTGGGGGCTGTTCACGCCCCGCTACGTCCAGGCCATGAATCAGGGAGCGAACTACGAGCTGATCTGGAATGGCTCAGAGATCAGTGTCCGGGGGAAGGTTGAAAGCTCCGGTTGAGGCGCTAAATTGAGTGCTCCCTTGCTCCAGTGACCTGCTCGCCTTTAGCTTAAACCGCTTCTGACTTAGTAGGGTCAAGTGCCCTTTGTCAGTTGAGCACGGCTTTTCGCCATGCAATCCGGCGTGCCGGAATTGAGCTACCCCAGGGACAGCTTACCCATATCTGCCGGCATACCTATGCCAGCCATTTCGTAATGAACGGGGGCGATATCCTGACGCTTCAAGAAATCCTGGGCCATTCGGATATTAAGCTAACAATGCGTTACGCTCACTTATCGCCGGAGCATTTAAAGGACTCGATAGCATACGCTCCCAGGGTTTAGCGCCTGAGTTAGGCCGACTTTCTACAGGGCATCGTATATTTGCAGCGAGGGAAATTGGGACACCCCCAAAAGCTTTGCCCTGCATTCTTACCCTTGCGCGTTGTCCGTGAAACTAGCTTTGCCCCGCAATTTGGGCAGGAGGGCGTGGTGTAATCTCCTGTCGTGGTTTTCTGTAGCAGTGCGGTTTGAGCCTCTAGTGGCAAACCCTGTATCAGTTTTAAGAGCTGCCCAGCATCCATGAGCTTGATATGTTTGCCTTCCGCGAATGCTTTGGCATTTGGCGTATAGCTTGAGGTGGTTATATAAATTCCCAGTGGACAGTCGGCATCCGTCATTAGCCCAAGCAGTTCACGGATTTCTTTTACACCTACTGGCCTGTCCTTCCACGCCTTGCACTGAACAACACCCAGAATTTTTTCAGGATCGCTCTCGCCGTACAGCAGTACATCTATACCCCCGTCTGCTCCGAGGTCGGTAACTTTGGCTTTTCTTCCTTTTGCTTCGAAGTAAGCAGCACAAAGTTCTTCAAAACGCTTCCAATCGAGGCTTCGAATCAGTTCACGAGACCATTCGACGGGTTTCGTAGCTTCGGCATCTACTGGTGCTCGAGATTGTCGGTCAAACTCCTTATCCAGATCCGCGATTGGTGGATCTTCAACATATTGCTTTACGCGAGATCGCTGAGGCGATGACCGTGAGGTTACGGTAGTGGCAGTTCTACCTCTCTGAATGAATAGAGCTAAGCCGACAAGGCCACCCCCAATAACCAGAACAGTGACGCCGAGCTGTAATGCCCCTTTCAGATTGCCCGTATAAGCGAACGATAGTAAAAGGATTGATCCTACAATTAGTTTCGCAAGATCAAAATCGCTATTTCTTTTTTTGCGTCTGGACACCGCAATCACCGTTCTGGTGGTCCACTTTAATCTTCTCTGGCTGGCGTTGGAGAAGGGTCGGAAACCTATCTTGTGGTAAGGGTGTTCTGTGTGGACATTTGGTGGACACCCAAAAACAACAAAGCCCGCACAAGGCGGGCTGAGTCTTTTAATTTGGTGGTGCCCGGAGGCGGAATCGAACCACCGACACGAGGATTTTCAATCCACTGCTCTACCGACTGAGCTATCCGGGCAACGGGGCGTTATTAAACCGATTTCGCCGGCCATCGTCAAGAGGCGATCGCCGAATCTGGTTCATTCTTCGGGGGGTACGAATCCCTCGGCGTCGTCGGATTCCTCGTTATTGAAGAATGCCTCCATCTGCTGCTGGAGGTATTTCCGGGCCTCAGGGTCGAGCATGTTCAGGTGTTTCTCGTTGATCAGGCGGGTCTGGCGTGCCTGCCATTCCTCCCAGGCCTGTTTCGAGACATTGTTGTAGATCTCCTGGCCTTTCTCCCCGGGCAGCGGGGCGAAGTCCAGTCCTTCCATTTCCTGCTGGTACTTGCGGCAGAATACCGTGCGGCTCATGTCAGGCTCCGTCTTTGGAATTTCGTGCTTTGGCTTTCTGCTTCTGTTTCTTCAGTTTCTTTTTCTTGGGCGGGTAGAGGCTCGGCTCTCCCGGGGGCCGCGTCTTGAAACGGCGGTGAACCCAGAGGTACTGCTCGGGGTGGCGCAGGACGGCCTTCTCGATCTCCTGGTTCAGGCGCGTGGCATTGGCCACTTCGTCCTCTTCCGGGTAGTTCTCGAAAATTTCGGAGAAGTAGATGCTGTAGACGCCATTGCCTTCCCGGAACTGGCTGAGGAAGATAACACTGGCGCCGGTTTCACGGGCAATCCAGGCCGGCGTGGTCAGCGTGGCGGCGTCGATGCCGAAAAACGGCGCGAAAACGCTGTAGCGCTTCCCGAAGTCCTGGTCGCAGCCGTACCAGACGATGTTGCCTTCCTTGATGAAGTTGATCATCTGGCGCAGCTGGCGCTTGTCGAACGCGGCGCCGCTGAACTTGCGGCGGTTGCGTTCGATCATCGCATCGAAAAGCGCGTTGTCCTGGGGGCGGTACATGTGGTTGAAGTCGAACACCGCATACGCCAGCGGGCCGGCGAAATCCAGGATGCTGAAGTGCCCGCCCAGCATGAGGATGCCCTTGCCGCGCCGCTTGGCCTCTTCCAGGTTCTCGAGCCCGTGCACTTCCAGGCGGTCGATGTAGGGCTGCATGTTGCCCCACCAGCCCTTGGTGCTCTCCACGTAGCCCTTGGAGGTGGCGACCATGCTTTCAAGGACCAGGCGCTTGCGTTCCTTCTCGGTGTATTCCGGGAAGCAGAGGCTGATGTTGGTCTCGGCCACGTGGCGCCGTTCGGCGGCGGTCAAGTAGCTGAGCCAGCCCAGGGCCCGCCCGATGGCCTGCAGCACGGAATGCGGGAAGAAGGCCATGACGCGCAGCACGCCGATCAGGATCCAGGTGGGCCAGTATTTTAGGTGCAGGAAGCGGCGATAGTAGTACTTCGGGTGTATCGGTCGCACGGTCGCGGGTCCCGTTTTCTGTGTGCTTTTCAGGGACCGCCAGCGTACCCATTCAGTGGCACTGGGGGAAGCATCTTCGGTACAATTCGCGTTCACCTTTGCTCTGGTTTTACGTTCCAGTGCGCAATGGAGGACAACGAATGATGACTTACGCCGTGTGCGCACTCTACCGGTTTGTGCGCCTGGACGACTATGAACAGCTGCGCGAGCCCCTTCGCCAGTTCCTGCTTGACCACGAGATCCGTGGCACCCTGCTGCTGGCCCGCGAGGGCATCAATGGCACCGTGGCCGGCCCCCATGAAAGCATCGCCGCGCTCAAGGCACGCCTGGCCGAGGATCCCCGTTTCGATGGCATCGATTACAAGGACTCCGAGACGGACATCATGCCGTTCAACCGCACCAAGGTGAAGCTCAAGAAGGAGATCGTCACCATGGGCGTGGAGGGCATTGATCCCAAGCGTTCCGCCGGCACCTACGTGAAACCCCACGAGTGGAACCAGCTGATCCAGGACCCGGAGGTCACCCTCATCGACACCCGTAACGAGTACGAGGTGGAAGTGGGCACCTTTCGCAATGCGGTGAACCCCAGCACCGACGCGTTCCGGGAATTCCCGGAGTACGTGAAGGAGAACCTGGACCCGCAGAAGCACCGCAAGGTGGCGATGTTCTGCACCGGCGGCATCCGCTGTGAGAAGTCCACGGCCTACCTGAAGGAGCAGGGTTTCGAGGAGGTGTATCACCTGGAGGGCGGCATCCTGCGCTATTTCGAGGAGATGCCTGAGGAGGAGTCGCTCTGGGACGGCGAGTGCTTCGTGTTCGATGACCGCGTGGCGGTGAACCAGAGCCTGGAGCGCGGCAACTACGACCAGTGCCACGCCTGCCGGCGCCCGATCACGGACGAGGACAAGGCCTCCGACAAGTACCAGAAGGGCATCAGCTGCCCGCGCTGCTACGACTCGCTCACCGAGGAACAGAAGGCCCGATTCGCCGAGCGCGAGAAGCAGATCCGCCTGGCCCGTGAACGCGGCGAGGCCCACGTGGGCGCGGAAGCCGCAGAGACCATCGAGGCAAGGCGCCAGGCCAAGAAGGCCCAGCAACAGGCCTCAGGCGAGGGCTGACCAGGCGTCTTCCAGCTTGTACAGCGCTTCCTCAAGGTCCGCCAGGGGAATGTTGAGCGGCGGCGCGAACCGCAACACCGTGCCGCCGGCCAACAGCACCATGACCCCCGCTTTAAGGGCTTCTGACATGAACGTCTTGGCCTGCTCGGACCAGGGCTCCGCCAGCTCCGCCCCCATCAACAGGCCCAGCCCGCGCACATCCGAAAAGAAACCGTAGCGCTCCTTCATCCCGATCAGCCATTCGCGCAGGATGACATGCCGTTCGGCCACGCTATCCAGGATCTGGTCGGTATTCACCAGCTCCAGCACCCGCTTCGCCACCGCGCACGCTAATGGATTACCGCCATAGGTGGTGCCATGGGTCCCGGTGGTAAGGCTGGCCGCAATCTCACTGCGCGTGAGCATGGCGGAAATCGGGAAACCATTGCCCAGGGCCTTGGCCGTGGTCAGGATATCCGGCGTCACCCCGTAATACTGGTAGGCGTACAACTCACTGGTGCGCCCGACACCACACTGCACCTCATCAAACACCAGCAGAACCCCGTGCTCATCACAGAGCTCACGCAGCCCCTTCAGGAAATCCGGATCCGCCGGACGAACCCCACCTTCCCCCTGGACCGGTTCCACGACAATGGCGCAGATACTGTCATCCAGCTGCTCCCTCACCGAATCCATGTCATTGAACCGCGCATGCCGAATCCCCTCCGGCCCCGGCCGGAACCCATCCAGATACTTCGGCTGACCACCAACCGCCACGGTAAACAGCGTCCGCCCATGAAAACTGCCATCAAAGGCAATAATCCCATGCCGCCCTTCCCCGTGATGATCCCAGCTGTACCGCCGAGCCAACTTGAACGCCGCCTCATTCGCCTCGGCCCCCGAGTTAGCAAAGAACACCTTCTCCGCAAAGGTGTGCTCACAAAGATACTGCCCCAGCTTCAGCGCCGGCTCATTGGTCATGATATTACTCACATGCCAGATCTTCCCCGCCTGCTCCTGCAACGCAGCCATCACCTCAGGATGCGAATGCCCCAACGCCGTAACCGCAATCCCCCCGGCCAGATCAACATACTCCTTCCCCTCCTGATCCCAGAACCGGGCCCCTTCCCCCCGAACCGGAATCACATCCCCCGGGGCATAGGTGGGAACCATGACGTCATCAAAGGTGGTGCGGTCTACAGTCTCGTCGTTCATCAATCAGCTTTCCTGCAATCGCGTTCAAATATCAGATAGAGAGCGGAGCGGGTAGTGCTCCCCGGGAAGCTCTGGAGCCATGGATGGCGGAAGAGCAGCCTACATGGACGTACTCGTGGCGATTCCCGGGGAGCACTACCCGCTCCGCTCGCCCCCTCAGGAATCATCAGGCCAAACAATCTCAGGCCGCGGCATATTAGGACACTCAATAACCGTCAGCCGATGCGCCGGCGATAATACATGCTTGATGAGCAGCTTGTAAGAATCCAGATCAAAGGCCAACGCCTCACCCCCAGGCTCAAGCTCCCGAAGCTGCGCCTCATCATGCACCGTCGCAATATGCGCCCAATTATAAATCACATGGATATCCGTTCTACCCGTAGACCGATTCTCCTCCACCACCCCAATCGGCCCCTCCCAGGGCCACGCCTTCAACTGCAACTCATGGAACGCAATCTGCACCCGCAGGTTATACCGTGTCACATCCTCCAGCCCCTCGCAGGCCCCCTTGCACCGCCCCAGCCGACGCTGGAAACAGGCTCCCTGGGTCGACTCCAGCCCCAGCATCTGATTACAGAGCTCATTCTTCTGAGCAATCCCCTGCAACGCCTTCTGTGCATCCCGCTTACTCCTGAACAGCCCGTAGTACTGGCCCAGATTGTTGGGATCAACACCCCACTGCAACGACGCCCGAAGATACCCATCGTCCCCCGGATTCAGGGCAATGGTAACCAGCCGCTTCGCCGCCCGGGACCGACGGTTATAGAGCGGCCGCAGCCCCTTGATCTGCTTCAACTCCAGCAGCAACGCGCCCAGCTCACCGGCCGTCTCCGTCCAGTCCACCCACCGCATACTCTGGGACAACTGCACGCCACGACTGCTGTTGTGATCCCCGGAAAAATGCGAGGCCACACGCTGGCGGATATTGGTGCTCTTACCCACGTAAAGGAGCACATCGTTCTCGCCATGGAAGCGATAGACACCGGGACTGTCCGGCAGCTCATCCAGGATATCCGGCGACATGTGGGAGGGAATACTGGGGCGCTTCAGAAGGGCCTGGATGGTCTCCGCCACCGGCTCCACGCCATGCTCGGCACGGGTGCACTCGAAGAACTGGAACATGGACTCCACGTCCCCCATGGCCCGGTGCCGTGGCCCCGGATCCAGGCCATGGCGCTCGATCAATGCATCCATGTTATGGCGCCGGTACTCGGGATAAAGCCGGCGGGAAAGCTTGACGGTACACAGCACCGGCGCCGCAAAGGCCTTCCCGATCCGCCGGAACTCCGCCTTCACGAAGCCATAATCAAACCGGGCATTGTGGGCAACAAAGACCGCATCGCCGATCTTCTCCCGGAACCGTTCGGCGACATCCTCAAAGGTCGGCGCATCCGCCACCATCGCATTGGTAATGCCGGTAAGCTTCTCGATAAACGGCGGGATCGACTGCTCCGGATTCACCAGCGTCTGCCAGTCCTCCACCACCTCCCCGTTCTCCCAGAGACGCAGCCCGATCTCGGTAATCCGGTCCCCGGTGGAGCTGCCGCCGGTGGTTTCAAGGTCGATAAAGGCGAGTTTCATGATGGTTACGGACCTGCCTGGAGCTGAATGGTGTTCGTTGTCGACGCGACACCCAATACTGGGCTAAAAACCCATTCGAACCCAGCCCCGAAACAGATCAGATGTTTTCCGCTCTCCGACAGCTCGGCACTATCACAGGAACTGCATAACCTTATTTATAAATCCCATTTTGATTAAAATCAGGACCCATATACCCTAGGGGAATCAACAACCCGCAGGAGGACGCTCAATGACACTAAGAATCGGACAGACCGCACCGGATTTCACCGCGCAAACCACCGAAGGCAAGATCAACTTCCACGAGTGGATCGGTGACAGCTGGGCCATCATGTTCTCCCACCCGAAGGACTTCACCCCGGTCTGCACCACAGAGCTGGGCTATATGGCCAAGCTGAAGCCGGAATTCGACAAGCGCAACACCAAGATCATCGGCCTCTCCGTCGACCCGGTCGACAACCACGCCAGCTGGGCCAAGGACATCGAGGAAACCCAGGGCACGGCACCGAACTACCCCATGATCGGTGACACCGACCTCAACGTCGCCCAGAAGTACGACATGCTGCCGGCCGACGAAGAAGGCGAAGCCGAAGGCCGCACCCCGGCGGACAACGCCACCGTGCGCTCCGTATTCATCATCGGGCCAGACAAGAAGATCAAGGCCATGCTCACCTACCCTATGACCTCCGGCCGCAACTTCGACGAAGTCCTGCGCCTGCTCGAATCCTGCCAGCTCACCGCCAAGGAAACCGTGGCAACACCGGTAAACTGGAAGTTCGGCGAAGACGTCATCATCCCACCGAGCGTCAGCGACGAAGACGCGAAGAAAAAGTACCCGGAAGGCTTCACAACCCTCAAGCCGTACCTGCGTACCGTGAAGCAGCCGAAGTAAAAACGACGGCAGCAACACAAAAAACCCGGCCTCGGTAGGCTGTTTTCACACAGCCTACCGAGGCCGGGTTTTTTATTATCACCACATAGTCAGAAGGCTGGAGAGGAGGGGGAGGTAGTCCTCTCCGGGAAGCTCTGGAGCCATGGATGGCGGAAGGCAGCCTACAGGGACGTACTCGTGGCGGTTCCCGGAGAGGACTACCTCCCCCTCCGGGATGCCTGCCTGCTTACGTCAAAGCCTCATGGAACATGGAAGGAGCCCGCTCACCTTCCACGATGCCGGCCCGAACCAGAAAGTCCCCAAAGTACTCCCCGGCTTCCCGCTCCTTAGCATACCGCCCCAACATCGGATCCAGAATCCCCAGAATGGTCTCCTCATCAATGTTCTCACGATACAACCGGTTCATCCGCTCACCCTTATGGTCAGCACCCAGATACAGGTTGTACTTACCCAGAGCCTTACCAGTCAGACCAATCTCACCCAGATAGGGCCGCGCACACCCATTAGGGCACCCGGTCACACGCACATTGATCGCCTGCTCCGAAAGCCCATGCTTCGCCAGCAACTCATCCAACTTCCCCACCAACTCCGGCAGATACCGCTCCGACTCCGCCATGGCCAGTGCACAGGTCGGAAACGCCACACAGGACATAGCATTACGCGCCAGGGGCGTCGCCCGCGTCCCGTCACGCAGACCGTACTGGTCCACCAGCGCCTGGATCCTGTCCTTCTGCTTCGGCGTCACATTCGCGATGACCAGGTTCTGGTTACAGGTGATGCGGAACTCGCCCGTATGCACCCTGGCAATCTCCTGCATACCGGTGCGCAACGGATAACCATCCCAGTCCGCAATCCGGCCACTGTCGATATGCAGGGTCAGGTGGCTGTTACCGTTCTCACCCTCAACCCAGCCGAAGCGGTCCCCGTTGTGGTCGAACTCATAGGGCCGCGCCTCTTCCATGGCCTGACCGTGGTACTCCTTGAACTTCTCCAGGAACCACTCCATGCCGTAGTCGTCCATGGTGTACTTGAAGCGTGCATGGGAGCGATTCGTGCGGCAGCCATGATCGCGCTGGATGGCGGTGATGGCCACGCAGGCGTCCGCTGCCTGGTCCGCCGGAACGAACCCGGCAACTTCGCCCAGCCGCGGATAGGTCTCCGGCTCGCCGTAAGTGGTACCCATACCGCCGCCCACGGCAATGTTGAAGCCGCGCAGCTCGCCGCCCTCGACGATGGCGATAAGGCCGATGTCGTTGGCAAAGATGTCCGCGTCGTTTTCCGGCGGCACCGCCAGCGCGATCTTGAACTTACGCGGCAGGTAGTAGTAGCTGTAGAAGGGCTCTTCCTCCTCGCCCACGCGATGCACGCACTCCTCGCCCAGCCAGATCTCGGCGTAGGCACTGGAGCGCCACATCAGCCGTTCGCTGATCTCATCGGAGAGCCGATGGATCTCCGCATGCAGTTGGGATTCGTGGGGGTTCACGTTGGAGACCACGTTGCGGTTCACGTCCCCGCAGGCACCCTTGGAGTCGATGCCCAGGGCGTTCACGCGCTGCATCAGGGTGCGCATCTTGTGCTTGAACACGCCGTGAAACTGGAAGGTCTGACGCGTGGTCAGGCGCAGGGTGTGGTTGGCACACTCATCCGCCACCTCGTCCAGCCCCAGCCACTGGGTTGGCGTGAGTACGCCGCCGGGCAGGCGCAGGCGTACCATGTGCATGTACAGCGGCTCCAGCTTCTGCTTGCGGCGCTCGTCGCGCACGTCGCGGTCATCCTGCTGGTAGCTGCCGTGGAACTTGGTCAGCTTGGTATCCGCCTCGGCAAGCGCACCCGTGGCCTCATCGGCCAGGCCTTCCGCAATGGTGCCTCGGAGGTAGCGGCTTTCGCGCTTGATGATCTCGCCTTCTGGGAGTTTATCAGCCATCAGTACACATCCCGTTGGTAGCGTTTCTCGCGGGCCAGGTCCCGCAGGTATTCGGTCGCGTCGTCACGGCTCTTATTGCCCTGGTGGGCAACAACATCGATCAGGGCCTCGTTCACATCCGGTGCCATGGCATCCGCGTCACCACAGACGTAGATGTAGGCGCCGTCCTGCAACCAGCTCCAGATCTCCGTGGCGTTGTCACGGATCCGGTTCTGCACGTAGATCTTCTCTTCCTGGTCCCTGGAGAAGGCCACGGAGATATGTTCGATCAGGCCCTGGCGGCGCCAGTTGAGCCACTCGCTCTGGTACAGGAAGTCCGTGTGGAAGTGCTGCTCACCAAAGAACAGCCAGTTCGGGCCCCTGGCGCCACGTTCCTCGCGCTCCTGCACGAAGGCACGGAAGGGCGCCACGCCTGTACCCGGTCCTATCATGATAATGGGCGCGTCATCGTCCTCCGGCAACTTGAAGTTCTTGTTCGGGTCGATGTAGACGGGCACGGTCTCATCTTCCTCGAGGCGATCCGAGAGCCATGTCGAGGCAACGCCTTCGCGCTCACGACCGTTGGACTCGTAACGCACCGCCGCGATCGTCATGTGCACTTCGTCTTCCACGGCCGCCTGACTGGAGGCGATGGAATAGAGCCGTGGCGGCAGTTTGCGCAGCATGGCGGTCAGCGTGTCCGCACCCAGCCCCGCGATGGGCCAGGCCTCGATCAGATCCAGAAGGTCGCGTCCGCGCATCCATTCCGTCAGCGCCCCATGGTCCTCGACCAGCTTCTGGAGTTCCGCGTCGCCGCTATGGCCCGCCCACTGCTCCATTAGGGGCTTGGTCAGCACGGTGATCTCGCGATAATGCTGGAGCGCCTGGGCCAGTGTGGTCGAGGTCTCACCAAGGCCCACGCTCTCTTCTGGATCAAGGTCGATCTTCTCGATGATGCCGGCCACGAGACGCGGGCTGTTCTGCGGGTAGACGCCCACAGCGTCGCCGGGCCGATACGTAAGGCCCGAATCTTCCAGGGACAGCTCGATGTGGCGCGTCTCCTTGTTCGAACCACGGCCATTGAGGACCAGGTTCTCAAGAACCGGTGCGGGGAAGGGATTCCTGCGGTCGTACTGCGACTTGGCCGCAGGGCCACTGGCTGCAGCAGTCGTTGCCGCAGCCTGGGAAGCACCCGCCTTCTCCTCGATGGCGGCAAGCATGGCCTCGACCCAGGCCTCCGCCGCATCGTCGTAGTCCACGTCACAGTCGACCCGTTCTGTCAGGACCGTTGCGCCGAGCTCCGCAAAGCGGCTGTCAAAGTCCTTGCCGGTCTGGCAGAAGTGCTCATAGCTGGTGTCGCCGAGTGCCAGCACGCCGTACTGCACGCCCTTGAGCCCGGGGGCCTTGCGCCCGTGCAGAAACTCGTGGAAGTCGATGGCGCTGTCCGGCGGATCACCCTCGCCATGAGTGGAGGCGAGAATGGCGACGAAGGACTCACTCTTGAGCTGGCGCGGTTTGTAGTCGGCCATGTCCACCACATTGGCCTTGATCCCGCGCGCCTTGGCCTGCTCGCCGAGCATTTCGGCCACACCTTCGGCGTTACCCGTCTGGGAGCCGTACAGCACGGTAAGCGTAGGAGCTTCGGGGCTGGCGGCGGGCGCACTGCCAGCGGCGGCGGGCTGGCCGGTCTGGGCCGCACGCCAACCAGCCAGGTAACCGGAGAGCCAGTCCACCTGGTGGCCCTCCAGTCCCTTGAGCAGTTCGTTGAGCTGACGAGCCTGCTCGTCCGTTAGTGGAGAATTCTGTGTCGTTAGTTCCATCCGGAATAAGCACCTGTTACCAAATAACTTAATGCGCGCATAGTAACAGCGTACGGTTATCGATTTAACTCATTTTACGGGGTTTTATTATGGGTTTTACCGATATGCATTATATGGCTGGACGAATAGATACAAAAAACCCCGGATAAACCGGGGTTCTTCACGTAGATCGGATCATCTGTCAGTTATTCAGGAACGCCCAGTCAAAATAGTCATGAAGTTCCTTCACAACCTGCTCTTCGTAGGCATGGGTCAGTTCAAAAAGCACGCTCTTTTCCATTGCTGCTCTCATAGCCACCTCCTGAGACGGCCTGTGTTGTCACACTGGGTTGCAGGGCCGGGAAAGACCTTCCGTTTCCAACCCGCGCCGGTGTCTTCCCCGGCCCCGCAACCTGAAAGCTGCATTCGCTGTGCCAACTGCCTTATGCACCTTCAATTATATGTTTTTGTGGCAATTTTTCAAAATCACAAGTCGGACATCCCCGACGCACCCTGCGCCACGGAAAGGCAACGCCGCTGCTGGCTGCACCCCAAAGGAGCATTGCTAACCGTGTGCTGGTGAGCGGTCAGGTCTTTCCAGAACCGTCCGGAGCCATGGATGGCGGAGGCGAGCGTACAGGGACGTATTCACAGCGTGTTCTGGAAAGACCTGACCGCTCACCAGCACACGGTTAGCAATCTCAATTAATCTCCGATCCGACCCGCACGACCTTCATCGAATTGGTTCCCCCCTGGGCATTACCGTAATCGCCCTTGGTAATCACGACCCGATCCCCGTCCTGGACGATCCCCCGCTCCACCAGCTCGGCAACAGCCAGCGCATTAGTCTGCTCATTGGGAATACTGCCGGTATCGAACGGAATCGTCTGGACACCCCGGAACAGCACCACCCGGCGCTGGGTCGAGTGGTGCCGCGAGAACGCGAAGATGGGCAGGCCCGACTTGATCCGGGACATCAGCCTGGGCGTCGCCCCGGACTCCGTCATGCAGATGATGGCCGTGGTGCCCTCGAGATGGTTGGCCGCGTACATGGCGGATAACGCAACCGCCTCGTCGACATGCGTCATGCTTTCATGGATCCGATGCTGGGATTGGTGCATGGAGGGGTGCTTTTCAGCGCCCAGGCAGATGCGGACCATCGCTTTCACCGCTTCCACGGGGTAATCCCCGACGGCGGTTTCGGCCGAGAGCATGACGGCATCGGTGTAATCCATGACCGCGTTGGCCACATCCGAGACCTCGGCGCGGGTGGGCATGGGACTGGTGATCATGGATTCCATCATCTGGGTGGCGGTAATGACGCCGCGATCCAGGACCCGGGCACGCTCGATGATGTGTTTCTGCACGCCCACCAGTTCCGCGTCACCGATCTCTACCGCCAGGTCACCACGGGCGACCATGACCACATCCGATGCTTCGATCACGGCGTCCAGGGCGGCGTTGTCGTGAGCCAGTTCGGCCCGTTCAATCTTGGCCACCAGCCCCGCCTCGGAGCCGGCTTCACGGAGCAGGCGACGGGCCGTGTGCAGATCCTCTGCGGTACGGACAAAGGAGACCGCCACGTAGTCCGCGCCCAGACGGGCGGCCGTTACGATATCTTCCCTGTCCTTGTCCGTGAGGGCGTCGGCGGAGAGACCTCCGCCACGCTTGTTAAGTCCCTTGTTGTCGGATAGAACGCCGCCATTCAGGACCTGGGAACTGATGCTGTGCTCGCCGACCGATGTCACTTCCATTTCGATCCGGCCATCGTCCAGCACCAGAACATCGCCGGGTGCCACGTCATCAATCAACTGCTCGTAGTCGATCCCCACCCGTTCTTCGGTGCCGGCCTCTTTGTCCATGGCGGCATCCAGCACAAAATCCTGGCCGGTCACCAGGGTCACCTTGTGGTCCCTGAATCTTGAAATCCGAAGCTTGGGCCCCTGCAGATCCGCCATTACTGCAACAAACCGGTCCTGCGCCGCGGCCGCCTCCCTGACCCGGGTTGCCCGATCGATATGTTCCTGGGCGCTGCCATGGGAGAAATTGAGCCGGGTGGCGTCGACACCCGCCCGGATAACCGCTGCGAGGGATTCCCCCGAGTCCGTGGACGGACCAAGGGTCGCAACTATCTTGGTGCGCCTGAGCATAACGTTGTTCCTGTGGTTAACTGTCGGCATCCGCCCTACATCACCAATTCGCGCAGGTCGCCCAGGACCTGGGACAACAGGGTGGTGAAACGGGCGGCATCCGCACCGTTAATGACCCGGTGATCGTAGGAGAGCGACAGCGGCAGCATCAGCCGTGGCTGGAACGCCGCCCCATCCCAGACGGGCTCGGTGGCGGCTTTCGACACCCCGAGGATCGCCACTTCGGGCGCATTCACGATGGGCGTGAAGGCGGTTCCGCCAATGCCCCCAAGGCTGGTGATGGTGAAACAGGCGCCGCTCATGTCGTCATTGGTGAGCTTCTTGTCTCTGGCCTTCCCGGAGAGCACCTGGGCTTCTTCCGCCAGCTGCCAGACACTCTTGCGGTCCGCATCCCGGATAACGGGCACCACCAGGCCATTGGGTGTATCCACCGCCATAGCGATGTGGCAGTAGTGCTTATGGATGATCTCCTGGTTGTCCATATCCAGGGACGCCTTGAACTGGGGGTAGGCCTGCAGCACATACGCACAGGCCTTCATCAGGAAAGGCATCAGGGTCATCTTGACGCCACGTGACTCGCCTTCCGGCTTGTGCGCCTTGCGGAAGGCTTCCAGATCCGTGATGTCCGTTTTCTCAAACTGGGTTACATGGGGCACGTTGAGCCAGCTTCGCTGCATGCCCGTGGCCGTCAGCTTCTGGATCTTGTTCATGGGCTGGCGTTCAATCTCGCCGAACTTCGTGAAGTCCGGGAGTTCAACGCCCGGGATGCCCGCACCACCGGCAGAGACGCCGCCACCCGACTGCAGCTGGCGCTTGACCCAGGCCTGGAGGTCCTCCTTGAGGATACGCCCCTTGGGCCCTGTGCCCTGGACCTGGGTCAGATCCGCACCAAACTCCCGCGCGATCTTGCGGACCGCCGGACCGGCATGTACCTGGGCGCCGGGTGCAGTTGTTTCATCCACGGCGGTCGGCTGCGGAGTCGGCGGCTCAGGCTGGGGACCCGGCGCCTTTTCTGGTTCAGGCTCGGGCTCAGGCTTTTCAGCCTCCGGCGCTGCTGCTTCCGGTTCCGCTGCCTCGGCCTGCTCGGTGGCATCAGGCGCCTCTCCGGCATCGGCCGCATCGCCCCCGCCGGTTTCGTCGCCTGCTTCCTCCGCTGTCATGGTCCCCACGAGGTCGCCTTCCTTAAGCTCGTCGCCAACCTTCACATCAATACGCTGGATGGTTCCGGATGCCGGCGCCGGCAACTCGACGGTTGCCTTGTCGGACTCCACTTCCAGCAGGGGATCCTCGGCGTTGACCTTGTCCCCGGCCTTGACCAGAACCTCGACCACCTCAACCTCGTCGGCGCCGCCAAGCTCGGGAACACGGATCTCTTGCTCACTCATAATTCAGTGTCTCCTTGTTTCCCGCCGGATCAGCTGAACGCCGGATTGGGTTTGTTGCGGTCAATGTTGTACCGGCGCATGGCATCAAGCACCTGCTCCCTGTCTGCTTCCTCCTGCTCGGCCAGCGCACTGAGCGCGGCAACGACCACGTGGTAGCGATCCACCTCGAAGAAGGCACGCAACTGCTCGCGGGTATCGCTGCGCCCGAATCCATCGGTGCCGAGTACATGGTAAGGGGCAGGAACAAAGGAACGGATCTGCTCCGCCTGGAGACGGATGTAGTCGGTTGATGCAATGACCGGTCCCTGGGACTTAGCCAGTGAGTCATACACCCAGGAAGTCTTGGGTTTCTCATCCGGGTGCAGTCGATTCCAGCGCGTTACGTGATTGCCGTCCCGCGCCAGTTCACCGAAGCTGGTCACGCTCCAGACGTCCGACCCGACCTTGTAGTCATCCCTGAGCAACTCGGCCGCCGCACGCACCTCGTTGAGGATGGCGCCGCTGCCCAGCAGCTGGACCCGGGGTGTTTTCGTCTTCGCCTTACCCGACACATTGGTGGACTCAAGCGGGTATATGCCCTTGATGATGCCCTCCTCGGCGCCCTTGGGCATGGCCGGGTGGTGGTAGTTCTCGTTGAGCAGCGTGATGTAGTAGTGGATGTTCTGGTTTTCCTCGTACATCCGGCGCATGCCGTCCTGGATAATCACCGCCACCTCGTAGCTGAAGGCGGGGTCGTAGGTCATACAGTTGGGCACCACGTTGTGGAGAACCAGACTGTGGCCGTCCTGGTGCTGGAGCCCCTCACCGTTGAGGGTAGTCCGGCCCGAGGTGCCGCCGAGCAGGAAGCCACGTGCACGCATGTCGCCGGCGGCCCAGCACAGGTCGCCCACCCTCTGGTAGCCGAACATGGAGTAAAAGATGTAGAACGGGATCAGTGGGTAGTCATGATTGCTGTAGGAGGTGGCGGCGGCCATCCAGGCGGACATGGCACCGGCCTCGTTGATCCCTTCCTGGAGGATCTGGCCTTTCTGATCCTCCCGGTAGTACATGATCTGGTCCCGGTCCTGGGGCGTGTACTGCTGCCCTTCCGAGGTGTAGATGGCCATCTGGCGGAAAAGCCCCTCCATGCCGAAGGTTCTCGCCTCGTCGGGCACGATGGGCACCAGCCGTTGCCCAATCCGCTTGTCCTTGACCATGATTGTAAGCATGCGCACATAGGCCATGGTGGTGGACATCTCACGGTCCCCGGAGCCCTCGAGCAGCTTGTCGAAAGCCTTCAGCTCGGGGATCTTCAGCAGCTGCGAGTCACGCCGGCGGCTGGGCATCCGCCCCCCCAGATTCCGGCGACACTTCTGCATGTACTCCATTTCCGGGCTGTCCAGGGCCGGGCGGTAGTACGGGAGGTTCTCGAGTTCATCATCATTCACCGGCACGCCGAAGCGGTCCCGGAAGGCCTTAAGGGTTTCCTTGTCCAGCTTCTTCAGCTGGTGAGCCGTATTCTGGGCCTCGCCCGCCTTCCCGAACCCATAGCCCTTAATGGTATGGGCCAGGATGACCGTGGGCTGGCCCTTGTGGTGCACCGCCTGATGATAGGCGGCATAGACCTTGAAGGGGTCATGGCCGCCGCGGTTGAGCTGGCTGATGTCCTCGTCGGTCAAATCCTTAGCCAGTTCCTGGAGTTCCGGTGACTGGCCAAAGAAATGCTTGCGGGTATAGGCCGCGCCCTGGCTCTTGAAGTTCTGCAGGTCGCCGTCGCAGGCCCGGTTCATGGCGTCCTGCATGGCGCCGTTCGTATCCTTTCCGAAGAGCGTGTCCCAGTTGCGACCCCAGACAACCTTGAGCACGTTCCAGCCGGCACCCCGGAAGATGCCTTCCAGCTCCTGGATGATCTTGCCATTGCCGCGCACCGGCCCATCAAGGCGCTGCAGGTTGCAGTTGACCACGAATATAAGGTTATCCAGGTTCTCGCGTCCGGCCAGTCCGATGGCGCCCAGGCTCTCGGGCTCGTCACACTCGCCATCACCCAGGAAACACCAGACCTTGCGGTCCGCCTTCTCGATGAGTTCGCGGCCGTGCAGGTACTTCATGATGTGGGCCTGGTAGATCGCCTGGATGGGCCCCAGGCCCATGGAGACGGTCGGGAACTGCCAGTAGTCCGGCATCAGCCAGGGGTGGGGATAGGAAGACAGGCCGTTGCCCTCGCCTCCCACGTCCTGGCGGTAGTGATCCAGGTGTTCCTCATCAAAACGCCGCTCAAGGTAGGAGCGCGCATAAATGCCGGGGGATGCGTGGCCCTGGAAATAGACCAGATCCGCCTCCCGCTTCTCGTCACCACCGTGGAAAAAGTAATTGAAGCCAATGTCATAGAGGGTGGCCGCGGAGGAAAAGGTGGAAATGTGGCCACCCAGGTCGCCGGGCTTCATGTTCGCACGCAATACCATGACCAGCGCATTCCAACGCACCAGCGAACGTATGCGGCGTTCCATGAACATATCGCCGGGCATTCGGGCTTCATCGGTATGATGGATGGTATTGCGGAAGGGCGTGGTGATGGCGTAAGGCATGGGGGCGCCAGAACGGCTGGCTCGATCCGAGAGCTTGCCAAGCAGATACTCGGCCCGCTCAACCCCCTCGTACTCAATAACGGATTCCAGTGCGTCGAGCCATTCCCGGGTTTCAACCGGATCATCATCCTGACTCATCAGGCCTTCCCTCCTGCAGCATTATTGGTATTGAGACACCAGTGTAAGCATAAATCATGGCAGAAAACACGCGCGCATGTCGTCACAATTCAGAGGATCCTCACTGGTTATTGTTTGACCGCATTTAACAAAAGATTACACTAAAGAAAAGTTGTAGAAAATGGCGTCAAATCGGGTGGTTTTGGGCTCCCATTCACTGAAATCACACGAGGTCATCCGCCTGGAAACTAAAGCACCCCCCGCAACAGCAACCCGGACCATAGCAGGGCCAGGAGCACCGGAAAGAGCCTGAGCACCCAAACCGTTGGTGAGACCCGCGCGAAACGCGGGTTGATAACCTGAAGATGGGGCGGAAGATTCACGACCGCCTCGCCGCCGTGTTCTGCCAGACTTTCCTCAAGCGCTGCCAGGGCCGCCTTTCGATTCTGCAGGTAAAGGGTTCCGAACCAGATCGCCACACCAAAGGCGAAGGCAACCATAATCCCGATTGCGCCCAGGATCAGGAAAACGGTATTCAGACCAATGCCGCCGACATTACCCATGCCATTCTCGAGTACAAACCCGGTTACCGCGCCCAGCCCCACATTGATGTAGAGCAGGTGGTGCAGTTTCTGCCAGTTGAGCTGGTCTTCATGGAGATAAAGACTGGCAGCGATATAGAACTGGTGAATGAGTATATCCACCCGGTCATCTTCAACATTGCGCCGCTGAACCGGCGGGGTTACATCCATATAGGCCTCTCAGTCACGGCCCCAGATAGCCCTGGTGCGTCCATCGGGGGCCTGGATTTCATAGCACTTGTGGAACCCATGGTGTTCATGAAAATGGATGGAGCGTGTGTTTTCCGGCTCCAGAACGACGGCGGCATACTGGGCCAGACCGGGGAATTCCCGGGTCGTGTGCTCATACAGACGGCCGGCTGAGCCCCGGAGCGGGCTGCCCTTGCGGGCGCAGATCTGCTTGATCAGCAGAAAGGGCCCGGGATGGAAATCGCGGATGGAGAGACTCACCGTATCGTTCGGACAGATCCGGTCATCGGTGTACGCAAGGATGAACGCCTCGACCCGGGCATCGCTCTCAAGCACGAAAAAACCATTGGCAACCTGTACAAACCCGCGGTATTCCGCTGGCGTGAAATTGGATACGAGAAACCCTTTCTCGGCCGCCTCGCTGGGTGAAAGATCCTGCAGGACCCAGTCTTCTGCGAGGCTGTGGACCTCTGCCACATCCTCGCTAATCGCGGCTCGAATCTCTGACATTGTTGGGGACCATAACGGAAGTGAATCCGAAGCATAGCCAAAAGCCGGGCAGAGCGCATCCCGCTAGCCCCTGCAGTCGTTCTGCATGAAGTCCAGAAGTCGCTGCTGTACGTCCTCGGCTCTCGCGCTCTGTATGTGCCCGCCCTTGAGTCGCTGGAAGGTTTTAGGCGCTTCGGCAGCTTCAAAAAGAGTACGTCCATGCTCAAAGGGGATCACTTGATCCTCGTCGCTGTGCATCACCAGCAGGGGCCGTGGTGAAATACCGGTAACCCGATCAAGAGGCCGTCCTTCATCCGGTATCAAAGGCGCCACAATAAAACTGAACGGCCAGAGGACCCAGCTCTGGCGCATGATATCCCGGGTGATGTCCTGGTAGCCGGTAAAAGGGGCCTCAAGGATGACGCAATCGCCCTTGCCCTGATTCGCATCCCGACCGACAACGCTGGTTGTCAGGGACGCCCCGAGACTCTGCCCGAAAATGATCAGTGGCGGGTCAATACGCCCGGACGCATAGAGCCAGTCGAGCCCCAGCTGCACATCCTCCTGAACCTCCGGCAGGGAGGCTTCGCCCTCAGAAAGGCCATAGCCGCGATAGTCCAGAAGCAGGACCTGATAGCCCTGCTCGGGCAGCCAGACCACATTCATCAGGTGGGTGCTGATGTTCTGAGCGTTGCCGTGGAGGTGGTAAACGGTGCCTTTGACCTCGTCCGTTGCCGACGGAAGCCACCACCCATGCAGGCGCAGCCCGTTCGGGTGGATCAGGATAACGTCCTCGTAGGCCAACTCCTGGCGCGCCGGGTTCTGAACCCAGTCACTCATAGGGTAGAAAAAAAGCCCGCTGCAGCCGCTCAGAGGAAGCAACAGCGCAGCCATAATGCTCAATCGAAGTAGTAACGCCATGACAGACTGAACTCCGTTTCCACCCGCTCGCGGCCACCCTCGCGTTCAATACTGGCACGAACCGCATGGTCCGGCCCCAGGGGCAGGTTCAGGGTTGCGGATGTCGTAAAACTGACATCATCGTTCTGGTAATAGAGCCCTTCGGCATCCAGCCCGGCCTGGAAAGGCCCGGCATACCAGAGTATGCCGGTTTTGGCACCAGCCGCCGTGGAGACGAAGGGGTCATGCGCACTGTTGTTTTCGGCTCGTGCCATAGCGTAACCATAAGGCATCACCGGACCCAGCGACCAGCTGAGTCCTCCACCGCCCTGGACCTGGCGCGTCAGGTGGCGCTTGTTGCCAATAAAGCGCCTGTCGAGTCCGAAGTTCACAAACCAGGATGCCGGCTTGCGGAACTTGTTGCGGGGGGCCAGGGAGCGGATATTCACCACGTCCAGACGTTCCAGCGCCAGGTCGTCGGATTCGGCTTTCCGCACGCGCAGATTGAAGGCCTCGATGGTCGCTCCCTTCAGAAAGCCGGTGGGTGCATCCAGCCAGTCATGGTAGGAAAGGCGCGCCTGGAATTCTCCAAAACCGGTCTCACCCAGAGTGCCGCCGGTAGCGGCAATCATCTTGGTGCCATGGCCTTTTTTCGGGGAAACCGGTCGTTCCGGTTCAATCTCCTTAACAGCGGGTGTTTTATTCACGACTCGCAGCAGTGCCAGGGAACGCGCGGCGACCTCCTGCTTGCGTTCCCCTTCGCGGTTGTTGAGCCGAAGGTGAGCATAGGCGGTTCTCGCCACCAGGTGACGCCTTTTGGGGGCCAACACCTGGAATGCATCGGTTTCAGAAACCCTCTCCTCCTGCGACAACCCAAGGGCCAGATCCTTCTCCACCTCGGTCAACCGCTGGATCAGTGCGTCCAATTCCTTCGCCTTGGAAGGCCGGTACACGCTGCTTTCGATAAACCCGGACTCATCCAGCGCCCTGACCGTATTAACTGGTATTTCCGCGATCCGGAAACTGTCCATCAGGCCGGATTCCGGTCGGGTCAGCGCGATCAGCTCCAACAGGCGGAATGAACAGTTTTCGTCCAGGAACAGGTAATCAAACCGGATATCCTGAAGCTCCCAGAGATGTGCCACGAGCCACTCGCGCTCGCTTTCGTTCAAATTCAGCTGGTACTCCCACATGTCCCGATTCTCAAGATGCGCATAGTCACGGATCTTGTTCATGTAGGGGACGTTGTTGAAATAGCCAGGGTAGCCGCCGACCAGCCCTTTGTAGATATACAGAATCGAGTTTTCCTCGCCGCCAACAGTGGCACCAAAGTTGATGGCCCTGGACAGCCAGACGCCATCCTCGTCATTGCCGCGATCAATCCGCAGCAGCGTGTGTCCAAACATCGACGAAGGGCTGTTCAGGTAGGAGGCGGGAAAGATCAGCGCAACACGTGCCTGCGGCATCGCCTTACGCCACTCAACATAATCCTCGCAATGGGAGAGACCGCCATCGTCCGGCCAATCAAGCTGTTCACTCAGAAACCGGTAACGCGCCGGGAAACGGCACCGGGCATCACTTTCCGGCGGTCTGAGTTGGTCGATATTGGCTTCAAGCTCGGCTTGCGCATCCGTGGCCCCGTTTTCATGCAGAAAAAAGTCCGGGTCATCAACGTAGCTTCGCCCCTGGTAGCGCCAGGTAGTGCCCTGGTTGATGTGAAGCAACGCCTTCCAGCGCGGGTGCTCCGCCAGGCCGGAGTCGGACGCCTGCGCGGCAACGGCGGACCAACCCACCAACAGCGCCAATAGTGTAAAAATGCCTTTCATTGTCGGGAAGCTCAAACGGGGAGAAGTCCCGTCCGGAAGCCGGACGGAACTCGAAAGGAAGCGGATCAGCTGTAGGTTGCCAGCTTCTCGTCACTCTTCATTACGCTGCGGATATTGCTCATGACTTCCTCAGCGGTTACATCTTCTTCAGAGAAGATGCTGCTGAAGTTCTCGTGCATGGTCTGCTTGAAGCGGCTACGGTCTTCCGGCGCAATGCCTATGGAGACCGAAAGCGCTGTCAGCGCCTCACCATCACCAACCGCCATGTCCTGGGCAACTTCTTCCATGATGCCCTGCTGAGCGAGCATGTTCTTGCCATGGTAAGCGAGAGCACCACTGGTGTCACAGCCATTGGTTCCGGATGTCATGCCAAATGTCTTGTTGCCGGATGTGCCATTAACAAGGGTGGCAACGATATGCACCGGCATTCCGGCTTGACCCTCAAAAACCATGTTGCCCCAACCACAGCCGGGACCGCCAGGCGCATTCGCCTGAGCCCCGAAAGAGGTACCGACCAGAGCGAGAGCTAATAGTGTTTTTTTCATGATGATCTCCAGATTCTGTCTCAAACGTCCTTGGTTCATCACCGTGGAACGCTAAAGCGCACCACGGCAAAGGTTAAATTCCTTCTCAAAGGGAAGGAATCTACAGAAACGATAGGAGTTTTGTAACGGTCTGGCAAGCTGAAAGCCCGGAATAGCTAAACTTCCCTCCCGGAACCAGAAAATCGTTTGCAAGACAGTAACCTGACGCCGCCCTCAGGTCCTGAAGCTTGCCAAAGCAAAACAGCTTCAGTACATCATTGCAAAGAGTCGGCGGCGGTACTGGCGGACCAGCGGATCCTCGTTGCCGAGCAGGTCGAAGAGCTTGACCAGGGTATTCTTGGCCACCCCATCCGCGAAGTCCTTGTCCGTCTGTACTGAGCGCAGCAGCAGGTCCATGGCGGTTTCATTATCACCCTCCATGATGTGGTGGGTGGCCAGCTGGTTCATGGCCTCTACGTCGGCGGGATCCTTCTCCAGCCTTGCCTGCAGATCACCTTGGGCGGGTATCGCTCGCGCCTGTTCCTCGAACTCAAAGCGGGCAAACAACTGTTTTGCACCCGGCTTGAGCTTTTCCTCGCCGGGCAGGCTGTCGAGTATCTGCCGGGCACTGTCGAGCTTGCCCTGCTCGCTCTGCACCCGTGCCAGATCGATCAGGATATCGTAGTCCTTGGGGGCTTCCCGATTGAGCGTTGTCAGCACCGCCTCGGCTTCCTCAAGCTGGCCTTCCCGCCAGAGCCGGCTCGCCTTTTCACGGTCGCTTTCCGGCGGCGCCTCCACGTGTTTGTCGATGACCTCCCGGATCTGTGCCTCAGGCAGGGCCTGGGTGATTTCATCCACAAGCTGCCCCTGCTTGACGATTTTCACCTCAGGCAGGTTCTGAACCCCAAGATGCCCGGCGAGCTCCCGGTTCTGGTCCACGTTGACCCGCGCCAGCCGGAAGCTGCCCCGGTAGGCGTCTGCGAGGTTCTCCAGCAGGGGTGTCATCTGCTGGCAACCTTCGGCCCAGTCCGCCCAGGCGTAGATCAGCACGGGCACGGACATGGACGCCTGCGCCACCTCCTGCTGAAAGTTCTCGAGCGTCGCGTCAAAACTGTACTGGGATTCAGCCATGGTCAATAACCTTCTGATTCTGGAATTCCGTATGTGCGCGTTATATGGGGATTCAGGGAGCAACCTTCAAGTATCGGACCTCAACCCCTTGATTTAAGACTTTGCGTCTTCATGTAAAGAGAGGCATTTGGTATTCACGCAGACGGAAGGGACCATGACCGACGACGAATCCATCGAGTACATCGGCAAAGATGACGGCAACGGCGACAACCGGGGGCTGGCTCTGCCCTATGATGTCCTGCCCAAACGCCTCTATGTCATGCCCCTGTCCGGGCGTCCTTTCCTGCCGGCGCAGGTGCAGCCCGTGGTTCTGAACGAGGATCCCTGGGAGGAAACGCTGCAGCACCTGGAAGACACGGACCATATGACCGTCGGCCTGTGTTTCGTTGAGAACGAGGGCGACGGGGAGCAGGAACTTGCCGCGCCCGAGCAACTGGCTACTATGGGGTGCGCCGTCAAGGTCCACCACGTTCATCATGAAGATGACAAGGTCCAGTTCATTGCCCAGGGTGTCCGGCGATTCCGCATCGATCACTGGCTCAGCCGCAAACCGCCTTATCTGGTGGAAGTGACTTACCCGGATGAGCCTGTGGAGGACCGCGAGCAGGTCAAGGCCTATACCCTGGCGATCATCAGCTCCATCAAGGAGCTGCTGCGCACCAACCCGCTTTACGGCGAGGAGGTCAAGCACTACCTCTCCCGATTCGGCGTGGACGACAGCTCCCCCCTTGCGGACTTCGGCGCCGCCATTACCAGTGCCCGTGGCCATGACCTGCAGGATGTCCTGAACACCGTTCCCCTGCTCAATCGCATGGAAAAGGTCCTTCTGTTGCTGCGCAAGGAGCACGAGGTAGCGCAGATGCAGGCCGAAATCACCGAGGAGGTGAACGAGCGGGTCCAGAAGCACCAGCGCGAATTCTTCCTGCGCGAACAACTCAAGATCATCCAGCGCGAGCTGGGCATCGCCAAGGACGACAAGACCGCCGACGTGGATATGTTCAAGCAGCGCATGGCGGAGAAGGATCCGCCCCGGCATGTCCAAGAGCGTTTCGATGAAGAAGTGGATAAATTCCAGATTCTTGAGCAGGGATCCCCGGAATACGGCACCACGCGCAACTACCTGGACTGGCTGACCCAGCTACCATGGGGCCAGCATTCCCAGGACAAGCTGGATCTCAAAGAGGCCCGCCGGGTCCTGAACCGCGACCATGACGGCCTGGACGACATCAAGGACCGGATACTGGAATTCCTGGCCGAGGGCTCGTTCAAGGGCGAGATCTCCGGTTCCATATTGCTGCTGGTGGGGCCGCCCGGCGTGGGCAAGACCTCCATCGGCAAGTCCGTGGCCTCGGCGCTGGGGCGCGAGTTCTATCGCTTCTCCCTGGGCGGCATGCGCGACGAGGCCGAGATCAAGGGCCACCGCCGCACCTACATCGGCGCCATGCCGGGCAAGTTCGTACAGGCTCTGAAGGAAGTGGGCGTCAACAACCCCGTGATCATGCTCGACGAGATCGACAAGATCGGCACTTCCTTCATGGGCGATCCCGCGTCCGCGCTTCTTGAAAGCCTGGACCCGGAACAGAATGGCGAGTTCCTGGACCATTATCTGGACCTGCGGGTTGATCTTTCCAAGGTGCTGTTCATCTGCACGGCCAATCAGCTGGACACGATCCCGCAGGCGTTGCTGGACCGCATGGATACAATCCGTCTTTCCGGTTACATCACCGATGAGAAGGTGGCCATCGCCAAGCATCACCTGCTGCCCAAGCTGCTCAAGCGTGCCGGCCTCAAGAAAAAGCAGATGGACATCACTGACGGCGCCCTGCGCCAGGTCGTGGAGGGCTATGCCCGGGAAGCGGGCGTCCGTAATCTGGAGAAGCAGCTGCATAAGGTCATGCGCAAGGGCATCGTGCGCATGCTTGAGTCCGATGAGGAACCCATTCGGGTGGGCGTCAAGGAGCTCCCGGACTACCTGGGCCAACCCCTGTTCCGCAAGGAAAAACCATTGCGTGGAGTGGGAGTGGTAACTGGCCTGGCCTGGACGGCCATGGGTGGTGTCACCCTGGGGGTGGAAGCCTCACGCATCCACAGTCAGGACCGGGGCTTCAAGCTCACGGGCCAGCTCGGGGATGTGATGAAGGAGTCAGCATCCATTGCTCACAGCTTCGTTTCGTCGCACCTGAACCAGTACAAGGGTGACCCCAGCTTCTTCGACAAATCCTACATACACCTGCACGTGCCCGAAGGGGCCACCCCCAAGGATGGCCCCAGCGCCGGTGTCACCATGGCCACGGCTTTACTGTCGCTGGCCCGTAACGAGGCACCGGTGCGCACCGTGGCCATGACCGGCGAACTCACCCTGACCGGGCAGGTACTGGCGGTGGGCGGCATACGCGAGAAGGTGATCGCCGCGAGGCGTCAGAAAATCAGCATCCTGATCCTGCCCGAGGCCAACCGCGGGGACTTTGAGGAGCTGCCAGACTACCTGAAAGAGGGTATTGAGGCGCATTTCGCGAAGGAGTATACCGACGTGTACCGCGTCTGCTTTGACGACAGCCCAAGGCGTAAGACCACCCATCATTGAGATGGGTAGCCGGGGATAGTGGAATTCCCGTATAGCGACTCGGTGTGAGATGGCTAGAATAGAGGTATCGGTTGCGGCGCATCCGATCCTCAGAATCCTGTCATCTGAGTAGAGCCCTTTAGCCGCCCCATTTGGGGCGGCTTTTTTATGGGCGTTATTCGCCCGGCAGGCGGAAATCGACGGGCTCTTCGTCGCCCTGGATTTCCTTCATGCTCAGCTTCACGCGGCCGCGCTGGTCCACATCAAGCACCTTAACCAGCACTTCCTGGCCCTCGGTAAGCTCTTCACGAACCGTCTCGATGCGGCGATCCGCAATCTGGCTGATGTGGACAAGGCCATCCTTGCCCGGCAGCAGATTGACGAAGGCACCGAACTCAACGATCCGCTCGACCCGACCACGGTAGACCCGGCCGACTTCCACGTCCGCCGTCAGCTCCATGATACGGAAAGTGGCTTTCTCGACCTGCTCGGAGTTTGCCGCGTAGATCTTGATGGTGCCATCGTCCTCGATATCAATCGCAGCACCCGTGTCCTCGCTGAGCTGCCGGATGGTTGCACCGCCCTTGCCGATGACATCACGGATCTTCTGGGAGTCAATGTGCATGGTGTGCATGGTCGGCGCGTTGTCTGCCACTTCCGGACGCGCCTCGGCGATGACCTTGGCCATTTCGCCCAGGATATGCTGCCGGGCTTCATTCGCCTGCTGCAGGGCCATTTCCATGATCTGCTCGGTGATACCGGCAATCTTGATGTCCATCTGCAGCGCGGTAACGGCGTTCGGGGTACCAGCAACCTTGAAGTCCATGTCGCCCAGGTGGTCCTCGTCGCCAAGGATATCGGTCAGGACGGCGAAATCATCGCCTTCCTTGACCAGACCCATGGCAATGCCGGCCACTGGTGACTTGACCGGAACACCGGCGTCCATCAGCGCCAGGCTGCTGCCGCAGACCGAGGCCATGGAGCTGGAACCGTTGGATTCGGTAATCTCGGAGACGCAGCGGACGGTGTAAGGGAAGTCATCGTGTTTGGGCATAACCGCCTGCACACCACGACGCGCCAGCCGCCCGTGACCGATCTCACGGCGCCCCGGAGGCCCCATGCGGCCGGTCTCGCCCACGGAATAGGACGGGAAGTTGTAGTGGAACAGGAAGGGGTCCTTGCTCTCACCACGCAGGGAATCGATGAGCTTGGCGTCCCGGGCCGTACCGAGGGTTGTGGACACAATCGCCTGGGTCTCGCCTCGGGTAAAGAGTGCGGAACCGTGCGCGTTGGGCAGCAGCCCCACCTCAACGTCAATGGGACGCACGGTGCGGTTGTCACGACCATCAATCCGCGGCTCGTTGCGCAGGATGCGACCGCGCACGATCTCCTTCTCGACCTTGCCGAAGTATTCCTTGACGTCACCCTGGGTCGGCTCACCGCCTTCCTCGGTGGAGGCCAGCGCTTCAACCACGCGGGTCTTCAGCTCGCCCAGCCTGTCCTGGCGCTCAAGCTTGTCCTTGACCTGATAGGCCGCCTCGATCTCACTACCGAACTGATCTTTAACCTGAGCCTTCAGTTCCGTTTTCTCGGGTTCGGGCTGCCAGTTCCAGGAGGTCGGCTGAACCTCTTGGGTAAACTCGTTGATCGCCTTGATCGCGGTCTGCATCTGATCATGCGCAAAGAGCACGGCGCCAAGCATCTGGTCTTCCGTCAGGCAATCCGCTTCGGACTCGACCATGAGCACGGCGTCTTCCGTACCCGCAACAACCATATTGAGACGACTCGTATCGAGCTTCTCGTAGGTCGGGTTCAGGAAGTACCCTTCCTCGTCAGAGAAGCCAACCCGCGCCCCACCGATCGGGCCTTCAAACGGCAGCCCTGAGATGGACAGCGCCGCGGAGGCACCGATCATGGCCGGAATGTCCGGATCCACGTTCCTGTTCGAGGACATGACGGTACAGATGACCTGGGTTTCGCTCTTGAAACCGTCCGCGAACAGCGGCCGGATGGGCCGGTCGATCAGGCGCGAGGTCAGGGTTTCCTTCTCGGAGAGCGGGCCTTCCCGCTTCAGGAAGCCACCCGGGATCTTACCCACCGAATAGGTCTTCTCGACGTAATGGACCGCCAGCGGGAAGAACGGCATCGGGCTGGGTTCCTTGTCCGCCATGACGGTAACCAGCACGGACGTATCATCCATGGTTACCAGGACGGCACTGGTGGCCTGGCGCGCGATGCGGCCGGTTTCGAGGGTAACGGTGGACCCTCCGAATTCAAATGTTTTCTTGACTGGATTCACAGTTGCTCCTTTCCAGACGTTCTTAAACGAAGCCGGCCAGACCCGGAGGTCTGGCCGCAACTCTTTTTTAAACCGTTAGCGCCTGAGTTCAAGCTGGCGAATCAGCTCGAGGTAGCGATTCGCGTTCTTGCGCTTGAGATAGTCCAGTAGCTTACGGCGCTGGTTGACCATCCGGATCAGGCCCCGCCGTGAGTGGTGGTCCTGTTTGTTGTCCTTGAAGTGGTCCTGCAGTTTCACGATGTTGTGGGTCAGCAGAGCGACCTGGACTTCCGGAGATCCGGTGTCGCCAGCGGCGCGCTGGTAATCCTTAACAATCTGCTCTTTTTCGGCAGTAGTCAGTGCCATGGTTTTCTTCCTCCCAATATGCCTTTGGATTCCGGGTCGGACCGCGCATATTTACAGCCCGCCCGCTTTGATTCGTTCAGTCTTCCGTGCGCATCAGCCGCTTTGGCCGGATAACGCCCTGATTCAGCTCACCAAGCCCCAGGAATCGCTCCTCTTCATAGAGTCTGAGGAGCCCTCCTTCCGCGGACGGCTCGATTCTGGAACCCGGTATGGTAACAGCCTGCCCGTTGGAAATCGATACGGTCTGGGCGCGATCCAGCGTGATCTGGGACAGGGCCGACAGCAATCGATCGGCAGGCACCAGTCGCTCGCGCAGTTCATCACGGGACAGCGCTTCCAGATCAGCCGGCGTTACCGATTCCGCCAGGGTGAAGGGCCCCGCCGCTTCGCGCCTCAACGCGGCAACATGGGCGCCGCAGCCCAGCACCTCACCGATGTCGTCCACCAGGGTGCGGATGTAGGTGCCCTTGGTACACTGAACCCTGAGCTCCAGTTGCTCGCCCTCGTACTCAATCAGGCTGAGTTCGCGGATATGGATCGGTCGCGCCTCGCGCGGGACCGTACGTCCCTCACGGGCATAGGCGTACAGCGGCCGCCCCTGGTATTTGAGCGCGGAATACATGGAGGGCGTCTGTCTCTGTTCCCCTCGAAAGCGCTCGAGCACCGCCTCAACATCCGCGCGGGATAATCCTTCCGGCACGGGCCTTTCCTGAACCGGCTCACCGTCCGCGTCACTGGTCGTGGTTCTCACCCCAAGGCGCGCCCGTGTCAGGTAGGTCTTGTCCGCCTCCAGAACCTGCTGGGCAAACTTGGTCGCCTCCCCGAAACACAGCGGCAGAACACCCGTGGCGAGTGGATCCAGGCTTCCGGTATGGCCGCCCCGTGCGGCGTTCAGTTGCCGGCGAACCTGCTGAAGCACACCGTTGGACGTCTGTCCGGCCGGTTTATCCACCACAAGAACGCCATCAACCGCATCACCGCGACGCCGACGACTCAATCCTCGTCTCCATCGTCCTCATCGCCCTGCTTTTGGCGATCGCTCTCGACCGCCTGGCGGATCAGGGATTCCATGTGACGGCTCTGGCCGGCAAGCCGGTCGAACCGGAACCGCAGTTCCGGAACCACGCGCAGGCGCATGGCACGCCCCAGATGACCACGCAGGAATCCGGATGCGCGCCGCAGAACCTCAAGGCTCTGCTGGACCTCGGGGGATTCCTCGGTGAGCTCTTCAGCGCTGAGAAGGGTGATATAGATGTCGGCATAGCCGAAATCCCGGGTCACGCGAACTTCGCTGATGTTCACCATGCCCAGGCGCGGGTCCTTGACCTCGCGCTGGATAAGCTGCGCAAGCTCGCGCTGGATCTGGTCGGCAATCCGGTCGGCACGGGTAAATTCACGTGGCATGGGCGCCCTCGATCAATTGAGTTTGCGCTCCACGCGAATGCGGTCAAAGACCTCGATCTGGTCACCGACCTTCACGTCATAGCCCTTAACACCGATACCACACTCCATTCCGTTTCGCACCTCGTTAACGTCGTCTTTGAAGCGCCGCAGGGACTGAAGCTCGCCTTCGAAGATCACGACGTTGTCACGCAGCACACGAATCGGCTTGTTCCGGTAGACGTGGCCTTCCGTGACCATACAGCCGGCCACCTGCCCAAAGCGGGGTGAACGGAACGTCTCGCGGACCTCGGCAATGCCCAGAATCTCTTCGCGATACTCGGGCTTGAGCATGCCGGTCAGCGCGCCCTTGACGTCATCAATCAGGTTGTAGATGACGCTGTAGTAGCGCATGTCGATCTCTTCCTGCTCAACCAGCTTCTTGGCCGCCGGTGTTGCGCGGACGTTGAAGCCGAACACGACGGATTCACTCGTCATGGCCAGGTTGATGTCGGATTCGGTGATACCGCCAACGCCCGCCGAGATGATCTGCACCTCGACCTCCTCGTTGCCGAGTTCCTGGAGCGCGCCGGTAATCGCCTCAAGCGACCCCTGCACATCGGCCTTCAGGATCACTTTGAGGGTCTTAACCTCTTCTTTGCCCATGTTCTCGAACAGGTTCTCAAGCTTGGCCGCCTGCTGACGGTGCAGCCGCTGCTCACGCTCTTTGTCCTGGCGGAACTCGGCCAGTTCCTTGGCCTTCTTCTCATCGGCGACTCGCACGAAATCATCGCCGGCATTGGGCGTGCCATTCAGACCCTGAACCTCCACGGGGATCGACGGCCCGGCATTAGCCACCTGCTTGCCGAGCTCGTTGATCATCGCGCGGATACGACCGAAATACATGCCAGCCACGATGATATCGCCCTTATGCAGGGTGCCGTTCTGGACCAGCAGCGTGGCTACGGAGCCTCGCCCTTTCTCCATCCGCGACTCGATGACCGTGCCCTGGCCGGGACCTTCCTCAACGGCGCTGAGCTCCTGGAGCTCGGCCTGGAGCAGGATGGCCTCGAGCAGGTTATCAATGCCTTCGCCCGTCTCAGCAGAGACGTGAACAAACTGGGTCTCGCCTCCCCATTCCTCGGGGACCACTTCCAGTGCCACAAGCTCGTTCTTGACCCGGTCCGGGTCCGCCTGGGGCTTGTCCATCTTGTTGACCGCAATGATCAGCGGGACACCGGCGGCACGGGCGTGCTGCACCGCTTCCCGGGTCTGGGGCATAACGCCGTCATCAGCGGCCACCACCAGGATAACAATATCCGTGGATTTGGCACCCCTGGCACGCATTTCCGTAAAGGCCGCGTGGCCGGGCGTATCCAGGAACGTGATCATGCCGTGACCGGTCTCGACGTGATAGGCCCCGATGTGCTGGGTAATGCCGCCGGACTCGCCACTGGCTACCTTGGTCTTGCGGATATAGTCCAGCAGCGACGTCTTGCCGTGGTCGACGTGGCCCATGACACTGATAACCGGGGCCCGATGCTTCGCGTCACCCTCGTACTCGATGTCGCTGAGAACCTCTTCCTCGATGGCATCCTCGCGGACCATCCGGGCCTTATGGCCCATTTCCTCGACGACGAGAACAGCGGTTTCCTGATCCAGCGGCTGATTGATGGTCGCCATGACGCCCATCCCCATAAGGGTCTTGATCACCTGGCCGGACTTGACCGCCATGCGCTGTGCCAGCTCGGAGACGGTAATGGTTTCGGGTATTTCCACTTCATGCACCATGGGCTTTGTGGGTTTCTCAAACACATGGCGCTTTTCGCGTTGCTTCTTCTTGCGCGAACGCAGCGGCTTCCGCGGACCGGCCGCTTCTTCATCGGCAACGGGCTCCTCGGTCGTGTCATCTTCTGTTTCCAGCTCAACAAGCTCGTCGTCAACGCGCTTCTTGGGAGGCTTCTGCGCCGCCTTGCCCTTGCCACGCTGCTTGCCTTCGTCGTCATCCCGTTCGGGCTTGCCCTTCTTCTTGCGGGCGTGCTTGCGCTTGTCTTCCTTGGTCGATTCCGGCGGCGGTGGCGCCGGCGCTTCGGCAGCCTCTTCCGTCGTCTCGGCTTCTGCGGATGCTTCCGCTTCGCTTTCAGCCCCCTCGGTCACCGGTGCTTCTTCCGTAGTCGCGACCTGTTCTGTCTCGGCAGCTGCTGCTTCAGTAGTCTCGCTGACCGCAGCCTCTTCAGCCTGCCCGGCTTCTTCCTGCTGCTGGGCCTCCTCCGCTTCCGCGGTCTGCGGCTGATTCTCGGTCCGCTTCACATAGGTGCGTTTCTTGCGCACTTCAACATTCACGGTCTTGCCGCGACCGGCGCCGCCGCCGGTCTTCAGCTGCGTTGTGGTACGGCGTTTGAGCGTGACCTTGCTCGGCCCGCCGCCTTCACCACTCTGGCTGCGCCGGAGGAACGCCAGAAGCGTCTGTTTTTCCTCGTCGGTAACCACATCATCTTCCGCCCGCTTACTCAGCCCGGCTTCCTCAAACTGACGGAGCAAGCGATCAACGGGAGCGCCCACATCTTCGGCCAGTTGCTTTACAGTGACTTCCGCCATACTGGTCCTCCTCTCCCGATTATTCCTGGTCTTCAAACCATGGCGCACGGGCTGTCATGATCAGCTGACCGGCACGGTCTTCATCCATGCCTTCAATGTCGAGCAGCTCATCGACCGACTGTTCCGCCAGGTCTTCCATACTGCAGATCCCCTTGCCCGCCAGCGTGCCCGCCAGCTCGGGGTCCATACCATCCATCTCCAGCAGGTCCTGCTGCGGCTCGTTGCTGCTGCCGCCCTCAACATCGCTCGCAAGGGCTTCGTTCAGCATGCCGTTTCTGGCACGTTCACGCAGTTCTTCCACCAGGTCTTCGTCAAAGCCTTCAATCGCGAGCATTTCATCCCGCGGTACATAGGCGATTTCCTCCAGGGTGGTGAAGCCTTCCTCCACCAGTACCTGGGCAAGTTCCTCATCTGCTTCCAGGAAGCGGATGAAATGATTGACCAGCCGCTGAGCTTCCTGTTCCTGCTTTTCCTCAGCCTCACTTTCGGTCATCACGTTCAGTTCCCAGCCGGTCAGCTCACTGGCAAGGCGCACGTTCTGTCCGCCACGCCCGATAGCCTGGGCCAGATTGTCCTCGGCAACGGCGACTTCCATCGAGTGGGTGTCCTCGTCGATGACAATCGACACCACCTCGGCAGGCGCCATGGCGTTGATCACCAGCTGCGCCGGGTTGTCATCAAAAGTGACAATGTCGACGCGCTCGCCGCCCAGCTCGTTGGAAACGGCCTGGACACGGGCGCCCCGCATGCCAACACAGGCGCCGACGGGATCAATACGGCCGTCGTTGGTCTTGACCGCGATCTTGGCGCGCGAGCCCGGATCACGGGCGGCGCCCTTGATTTCAATCAGCTCTTCCGCGATCTCGGGGACCTCAATCCGGAAGAGTTCAATCAGCATTTTGGGGCTGGTCCGGCTCAGGATCAGCTGCTGGCCGCGATGGTCGGTGCGGATGTCAAGCAACAGCGCCCGTACCCGGTCCCCCATGCGAAAGGTTTCGCGCGCGATGAGCTGGTCGCGTGGCAGCATTGCTTCGGCATTGCCACTGAGTTCAACAATGACGTTGTCCCGGGTTACCTTTTTCACCGATCCGGAAACCAGTTCACCAACCCGGTCGCGATAGCTGTCGACAACACGGGCGCGTTCGGCTTCACGAACCTTCTGGAAGATGATCTGCTTCGCGGCCTGGGCGCCGATGCGCCCGAACGAGACCGACTCAACCTCTTCCTCATGCACATCACCGGGCTGCAGGGCGGAGTCAATCTGCTCCGCTTCCTGAAGCGTCAGCTCCGTCCCAAGCGCCGGCACCGCCTCGTTGTCGACCACGAGCCAGCGGCGATAGGTGGCGTATTCGCCGGTTTTGCGATCCACTGATACACGCAGGTCCGCCTCCTCGTCGTAACGCTTCTTGGCCGCAGCCGCCAGGGCCAGTTCGATCGCTTCGAAAATAACGTCCTTATCGACGTCCTTTTCGTTGGAAACGGCCTCGACAACCATCAGGATTTCTTTATTCATTAAACAGCCCTGCCTTTCCTTTAAGCCTGATTCTGCCCGTCATTCGAAAACCGGGACGATGCGCGCGCTTTCAATGGTTTCAAACGGAAGCTGCAGTTCGTATTCATCCACAACAAGACAGATATCGTCGCCTTCGACAGCCCGCAGTATACCCTTGTATTTACGACGCCCCTCGAACGGTTCAGAAAGTTTGATGCTCAGTAACGACCCGATGAATTCCCGGTACTGTTCCCTGTGAAACAGGGGCCGATCGATGCCGGGAGAGGAAACTTCCAGCGTGTATCGGGTGCCAATGGGATCTTCCACGTCCAGGACACCGCTTACCTGACGACTCACCTGCTCACAGTCATCAACGGTGATGCCGTCGGCATGCTCGATATAGACACGAACCACGGAGTGATTGCCCTGGGAGCGATACTCAATCCCCCAGCAGACAAAGCCCAGCCCTTCTATGACCGGGGCCAGCAGTGTTTCCAGTTTCTTAACTTTTGCGGACAATTCGCCCCTGCCTGCTTCCAGATTCTTCAGTGAACTACGGTTTTGCCGTGGTTCAGAAACAAAAAAAGGGCCCTTCCAGCCCCTTTTCAAGACGTGGCTTTTCCCTCGGGATGCCACAGAACGAAAAGCTGGTTGTGCCCGAAGCGCACAACCAGGACCCCGTCAAACAGGATCCGCGGGCTGGTGAATTCACCCCCGCCGGGACCGCTCCGGCAATGCGTCCGGAGCCGCTCCCTACTGGCCATAATACCCTGTCAGCAGGGCGAAAATTATAAGTCTCGCCCAAAAACTGGTCAAGGAATGACCAAAAAAAACGGCTTGATCGAGGAAAGCAGCATCACCTCTTACAAGCCGTTTCCCGTATGGTGCCGAAGGCCGGACTTGAACCGGCACGGCTTGCGCCACTAACCCCTCAAGCTAGCGTGTCTACCATTTCCACCACTTCGGCATAACTCGTTGCGGGCCGTATAGTAACGAACCCTTTGCCCAATTTCCAATACCCTCAAGCGGGTTTATTCGATCTCGGGCAATTCCTCGCCATCTTTTTTGGCGTCACTCTCCGAGGACTGCTCGTCGCCATCCTCGCTGTCCTTACCGCCGGCATCCTGCGCAGCATCACCAGAAGCCTGTTCCTGCGCTTCACTCTGCTCTTCAACCATGGGCACGCCCGACTGAGCACCGACTTCGGCGCGCTGCTTGGCATACATGGCCAGAGAGAAGCTGGTCACGAAAAACAGTGCCGCGAGCACGGCAGTAAGCTTAACCATGAAGCCAACGCCACCGGCGCTACCGAAAACCGTCTGGGATGAGCCACCCCCGAAAGCAGCGCCGGCATCCGCGCCCTTGCCTCTCTGCAGTAGTATAAGGACAACCAGCGCCAGCGCTATAAGCACATGTGCCAACAGAATGGCTGATTCAACCCAGTTCATAGTCCAGTCTCTTACGCTGCCCGACAGATCGCGGCGAAGTCCGTAGCGCTCAGCGAAGCCCCACCAATCAGGCCGCCATCAATGTCCGGTTGTGCAAACAATTCTTCGGCAGTTTCCGGCTTCACACTGCCGCCGTAGATAATCGGTATCTCGCTCGCGCCCCTGTCATAGTCCGCCAGCAATGAGCGGATATGGGCGTGTACCGTCTGCGCCTCCTCAGCGGAGGCGCTCTTGCCCGTACCAATGGCCCAGACGGGCTCATAGGCGACACAGACATGCCGCCAGTCCGACCCGGGAATACCGTCCAGACCCCGTTCGATCTGGCGGCCGACAACGCTCAGGGTATTCCCTGCTTCACGCTCCTCCAGGGACTCGCCAACACACAGGATAGGGTCGAGCCCGGCGGCCAGCGCCTGATGAATCTTGCTGTTGACCCGTTCGTCGGTCTCCCCGAAATACTGACGACGTTCGGAGTGGCCGACAATGGCGAAGCTGCAATGCTGATCCGCCGCCATAAGGGCCCCAATCTCGCCCGTGTAGGCGCCGGTTTCCCAGGCTGAAACATCCTGGACGCCAACCATAACACGACGACCGCCCTCACAGTTCAGGGCATCACGCAGCGTCGGCACCAGAATCGCAGGCGGCATAATCGCAACCTCGACGGCCGGATCAAGCCCCTCCAGTGCCGGCACCATGGCATAGGCATATTCAGTGGCAAAAGCACCACTGCCATTCAGTTTCCAGTTTGCTGCTATCAGCCGCCGTCGCATAATCCAACCCGTTTTTCAGGGAGGCGGCACTATACCCAAGATGTCAGCGTGGCGCAAGGACGCTCAGGGCGCCTCGCGCCGGACAGTCTCTGCAAGCTCATTGACGACGCGCCCGATAAGGCTGGCATCTTCGCCTTCGGCCATGACACGGACCACGGGTTCGGTCCCGGAAGCCCGCAACAGTATTCGCCCGGCAACACCGAGGCGTTCTTCCGCCTGCTCCACCGCTTTCTGGATCCCCGGGACATGGTCCGGATCAAAGCGCTGGCTCACGTGCACGTTTACCGTCTCCTGCGGCAGACGGGTGACCCCCCGGCAGAGTTCCGCCAGTGACTGCTGCTGGTCGCACATCGCCACCAGCACCTGCAGGGCGGAAACAATCCCATCCCCGGTCGAAGTGCAATCCCGGCAGACAATGTGACCGGAACCTTCACCGCCAATCAGCCAGCCCCGGCGTACCAGCTCCTCCATGACATATCGGTCCCCGACCTTGGCGCGCGCAAAAGGCACACCCAGCCGATCCAGGGCCTGCTCAACACCAAGATTGGTCATCAGGGTACCCACAACGCCACCGTAGAGTCCGCCTGCGTCCCAGCGCTGGCGCGCGATAACATAGAGCAGCTCGTCGCCGTCGATGAGCCGTCCGGTGTGATCGACCATGATGACCCGGTCGCCATCGCCATCAAACGCCATACCAAGATCCGCGCCGATCTTCGTGACCTTCTGCTGAAGGGCCTCGGGGGCGGTAGAGCCGCACGCCTCATTGATATTGAGACCATCCGGATCCGCGCCCATGACAGTTACCCGTGCGCCGAGCTCCCGGAACACACTGGGGGCAACATGGTAGGTCGCACCGTGGGCGCAATCGACCACCATGTGCAGCCCCTCAAGGCTGAAATGGGTGGGAACCGTGCTCTTGCAGAACTCCACATAGCGACCCGGCGCATCATCCACGCGGACGGCCTTGCCAAGATCGGCGGCTTCCACAACCGTCAGATCCCGGTCAATCCACTGCTCGATCCGGCGCTCCATGGCGTCGTCCAGCTTGGTGCCGTCGGCGGAGAAGAACTTGATCCCGTTGTCATAATGGGGATTGTGGGACGCGCTGATCACAATACCGGCGGCGGCACGGAAGGTACGGGTCAGATAGGCAATGGCGGGCGTCGGCATGGGGCCAAGCAGCCGGACATCCATACCAGCGGCCGACAGCCCCGCCTCCAGGGCCGACTCGAACATGTAGCCGGAGAGGCGCGTATCCTTGCCGATCAGCATGGTGTTGGCCTGACCTTCGCGCCGGAATGCCCGCCCGGCAGCCCAGCCAAGTTTGAGAATGAACTCCGGCGTGATCGGTGATTCGCCGACCCTGCCGCGTATGCCATCCGTACCGAAATACTGCCGTTCACCCATAGTCGTACTCCCTGTTGCCATGCATCTGTCCAAGCGCGCGAACCAGTCGCGCCGCATCCACTGTCTCCGGTACATCATGCGCGCGCACCACGGCTGCCCCTTTCATCATGGCCACCGTAGCGGCAGCAACACTGGCCGGCATGCGGCCAGCCACATCACGTCCAGTCACTTTCCCCAGCATGGATTTGCGCGACATCCCAACCAGCACCGGCAGTCCTTCAGCGGTGATTGATTCCAGCCGGTCCAGCAGGGTCAAATTATGCTCAAGCGTCTTGCCAAAGCCGAATCCCGGGTCAAGCATGAGACATTCCCGGCCGATACCCGCCTCGACAAGCTCCCGTGTCCGGTTCCTGAGAAAGGCGAGCACGTCGGAGACCACATCATCTGCGTACTCGGGTTGCTGCTGCATAGTGGCCGGCTCGCCCTGCATGTGCATGATGCATACAGGCAACCCCGAATCACGGGCGGCCTCAACAGCACCCTCGCGACGCAGCGCGCGCACGTCGTTAATCAGCGTCGCGCCCAGTCGTGCGCCCTCCCGCATTACCTCGGGTGTGCTTGTGTCCAGGGACACGGGAATATCAAGCTCGCTCCGGATGGCTTCCAGGACGGGGCAGACACGGTCAATCTCCTCCTGGACGGGTACCGGATCAGCTCCGGGGCGCGTCGATTCACCCCCGATATCCAGGCAGTCCGCTCCCGCCTCAACCATGGTTCGCGCCTGCTGCAGTGCCGCTTCCCGGTCCGAAAAGTGGCCACCATCGGAAAAGGAGTCGGGGGTAACATTGAGAACGCCCATCACGGCGGGCCAGTGCGCCCCCGGAATAATCGAATGATTCATGGAGTTGCCTCATCAAACGAAAAACGCTCCCGGTATGCCGCCGGGAGCGCGTTCGGAAGGATTCCGGGTTGGCTCAGTGTTCCCCGGCCGGATGACCGGACTCGCCGCCCTGCGATGCCGCGTCCCCGGTACTCGCGTTCAGATCCTGGGTCACCTGCTCACCGTCGCCGTCGTCATCACCCCACCCCTTGGGTGGACGCGGTACTTTCCCGGCCATGATGTCGTTAATCTGGGCGCCATCGATGGTTTCGTACTTCATCAACGCGTCCGCCATCAGTTGCAGCTTATCCATGTTGTCGACGAGGATCTGCTTGGCCGTGTCATAGCACTCGTCGATGATCCGGCGGATCTCCTCGTCGATGGCGTGCGCTGTCTGACCCGATATACCTTTGCCACCAGCCCCTGTGTCATAACCGGCGAAGGGCTCATCACGGTCCTCGTCGTACATCAGCGGCCCCAGTTTCTCCGACAGCCCCCATTTGGTCACCATGTTGCGCGCCAGCTCGGTGGCGCGCTTGATGTCGTTCTGGGCACCAGTGGTCACCCCTTCCTTGCCAAGGGTGAGTTCCTCGGCGATCCGGCCGCCAAAGAGGCTGCAGATCTGGCTGATGATGTAGCGGCGCGTGTAGCTGTACTTGTCTTCCTCGGGGAGGAACATGGTCACGCCAAGCGCCCGCCCACGCGGGATGATGCTGACCTTATACACCGGATCATGCTCCGGGACCAGCCGACCAACGATGGCATGGCCAGACTCGTGATTGGCTGTATTGAGCTTTTCCTTCTCGGACATGACCATGGACTTGCGCTCCGAGCCCATCATGATCTTGTCCTTGGCCAGATCCAGCTCCTCCATGGAAACCAGGCGCTTGTTCCGGCGCGCCGCGAACAGTGCGGCCTCATTGACCAGGTTCTCAAGATCCGCGCCAGAAAAGCCGGGCGTACCGCGGGCAATGTCCTTGGGCTCGACACCGTCCGCCAGGGGTACCTTGCTGAGGTGAACCTTGAGCACCTGCTCACGACCACGAATATCCGGCAGTGGCACCTGGACCTGGCGGTCGAAACGACCAGGGCGCAACAGGGCCGGGTCAAGGACGTCCGGGCGGTTGGTGGCGGCGATGACGATAACGCCCTCGTTGCCCTCGAAACCGTCCATTTCGACAAGCAGCTGGTTGAGGGTCTGTTCGCGCTCATCGTGGCCGCCACCCATGCCGGCGCCACGCTGGCGGCCGACAGCGTCGATCTCGTCGATGAAGATAATGCAGGGGCTCTGCTTCTTGGCCTGCTCAAACATGTCCCGGACCCGGGATGCGCCAACGCCGACGAACATCTCAACGAAATCCGAGCCGGAAATGGAGAAGAATGGCACCTTGGCCTCGCCCGCAATCGCCTTCGCGAGCAGCGTCTTACCAGTACCCGGCGCGCCCACCATCAGAACGCCCTTGGGAATATGCCCGCCGAGACGCTGGAACTTGCTGGGGTCCTTGAGGAAATCCACCAGCTCCATGACGTCTTCCTTGGCCTCATCAACACCAGCCACATCACTGAAGCCGGTCTTGATCTGCTCCTCGCTCATCAGGCGAGCCTTGCTCTTGCCGAAGGACATGGGGCCTTTGCCACCACCACCTCCGCCCTGCATCTGGCGCATGAAGAAGATGAAGATGGCGATAATGATCAGGATCGGAAAGGACGCGACCAGCAGCTGCGTCCAGATGCTCTGGCCGGAGGCCTCTTTCCCGGTAACCTGCACATCATTGTTGTAGAGGTCATCCATCAGGTTAGGGTCCTCGACCGCCGGCCGCGTGGTCGTGAAGTCGCTGCCACCCTCGCGCTCACCGGTAATCGTCTGCCCCTGGATGGTCACTTCCTGGACCTGACCGCTGCGTACCATCTCGATGAACTGGGAGTAGTTGACCTGGTCCTGCTGAGGCTCGGGGTTGAAGTTCTGGAACACCATCAACAGCACCGCCGCGATGACCAGCCACAGGACCAGATTTTTCGCCATATCGTTCAAGATTACTCACACCTTCTGTCTGCCCGCCCTGTTCAGGCGATATACATCAAACAATACACCAATCGCCCGGGGGGCGACCAGCGTACCGGCTTGTCTGTTCAGATGGCCTTACGACCGCGAAAGCCGCTACAGACCTGATATTGCTCCCTTGAACGAGCCCTTGAGGCGCCCGGCTTGCGTGTCGCAACACGCCGGAAATCCGATTTCATGGTTTTCAGCAGGTCATCAAAGCCTTCGCCCTGGAAAACCTTGGTTACAAAAGTGCCACCCGGCCGCAGGACCTGCTGCGCCATATCCAGCGCCAACTCGATCAGATTCATGGCTCCGGGAATATCGATGGCGGCCATACCACTCATATTGGGGGCCATATCCGAAATAACAAGATCGACAGGCCGATCTCCAAGCTGGGCAAGAAGCGCGTCCAGCACGTCCTGTTCGGTAAAGTCGCCCTGTATGAAGCTTACGCCGGGAACCGCATCCATTGGCAGTATATCACTGGCCACGACCAGCCCCTGGTCACCCACCTTTTCCGCAGCCACCTGGGACCAGCCGCCCGGGGCCGAACCCAGGTCCACGACCGTCTGGCCACGCCGGAAGAGCCCCTCCTTCTCATGGATTTCCAGGAGCTTGTAGCTCGCCCGGGAGCGGTAACCGTCCTCCCGTGACTTCTGGACATAAGGATCGCCGTGATGCTCGCGCAACCAGCGATCACTGCTCTTGGACCGTGCCAAATCGCCTCTCCCGACGCATTCAATCAGTCCGCGCTGACTGATATACTCTTTATCTTAATGGCCCGGCGCATTCAAAACAGCCCCGACCCTGTTACTGATGAGCAAAAAAGTAAGCGGACAGGTCTTTCCAGAACCGTCCGGAGCCAGGGATGGCGGAGGCGAGCGTACAGGGACGTATTTACAGCGTGTTCTGGAAAGACCTGTCCGCTTACTTTTTTGTTCCTCCATATTCTCCCAATCAAGAGACTCCATAATGGCCCTCTCAAAGGAACAGCAGCGCGAATACCGCGCTCGCGCCCATCACCTCAAGCCCGTCATCCTGATCGGCGATAACGGCGTTTCCGAAGGCCTGACCCAGGAACTTGAACGGGCCCTGGATGATCACGAGCTGATCAAGGTCAAGGTCAGCTCGACGGACCGCGAGGAACGCCGCGAAATGCTTGAGGAAGCCTGCAGGGTCACCGGTGCCGAACTCGTCCAGACCATTGGCAAGGTGGCGGTGCTGCTGCGCCGGGCGAAGGATCCCAACCCGAAGCTGTCGAACCTGCGCAAGTAAGCGGCAGCCTCCCGACTACTGGTGCAACACCTCTTCAATCTCGTATTCCACGGTACCCGAGGGCACCTGAATGGACACCTCCTCGCCTTCTTCCTTGCCGATCAGGGCGCGGGCGATGGGTGAGGAGATGGAGAGGCGCCCCTGTTTGATGTCGGCTTCATCGTCACCCACGATCTGGTAGGTTTGCGCTTCCTCGGTGTCGACGTTGATCAGCCGTACCGTGGTCCCGAAAATTACCTTGCCGGTTTTCTCTATGCTGGTCACATCGATCACCTGGGCCGCCGCAAGCTTACTCTCGATCTCTTGGATGCGCCCTTCGACAAAGCTCTGCTGCTCGCGCGCAGCATGATACTCCGCGTTTTCCTTGAGGTCGCCGTGTTCCCGGGCGTCGGCAATCGCCTCAATCACCCGCGGGCGGTCCTCGCTCTTGAGCTTGTACAGTTCATCACGCAGGGCCTGTTCGCCCTGCTTGGTCATCGGAACCCGGTTGTTACTCATGGTGCTGATACCCCGCGTGAAGATCCTGGAGGCGGCGAACGGTGCGTTCCGATCCGAACCGGATGGCCCGGCAGAAGGCTTCGCCGCCTGTCAATGTGGTTGCATAGGTTACCTTGCGCTGCAGGGCGGACTGCCGGATCTGGGCCGAGTCCGCAATGGCCTTGCGCCCTTCCGTGGTGTTCACGATCAGGTCCACCTGGTCGTTCTTGATAGCATCCACGATATGCGGCCGGCCTTCGCGCACCTTGTTGATCTTTTCCACCTGCAGTCCCGCATCCGCGAGGACAGTGGCGGTACCACCGGTTGCAATGAGGCGGAAGCCAACATCGGCGAGGTCGCGGGCCAGCCTGACCACATTGCCCTTGTCCGCATCGCGCACACTGATAAAGGCCGTGCCGCCGCTGGGAAGGCTTTCTCCCGCGCCCAGGGCCGCCTTGGCAAAGGCCTCGTCAAAGCTGTCGCCAATGCCCATGACCTCACCCGTGGACTTCATCTCGGGCCCGAGAATGGGGTCCACCGAGGGGAATTTCGGGAAGGGGAAGACCGACTCTTTCACCGAATAATAATTCGGGACGGCCTCGCTGGTAATCCCCTGCTCTTCCAGCGTCACCCCGGCCATACAGCGGGCAGCGATACGGGCCAGGGAGCGGCCCACGGCCTTGGAGACAAAGGGCACGGTGCGTGACGCCCGGGGATTGACCTCGATCACGTAAATCTCGCCATCCTGCCAGGCCAGCTGCACGTTCATCAGCCCGACCACGTTCAGCTCCAGGGCCATGCGGCGAACCACATCGCGCATCTCGTCCTGGACGCTGGCAGGCAGCGTGTAGGGCGGAAGCGAACAGGCGGAATCGCCGGAGTGCACGCCGGCCTGCTCAATGTGCTGCATGATGCCGCCGATAATGGCGGTCTTGCCGTCACAGACCGCATCAATATCAATCTCGACGGCCGCGTTCAGGAAGTGATCCAGAAGCACCGGGCTGTCATTGGAGACCAGGACGGCGCTGCGCATGTATTCCTTGAGCTCATCCTCGGTGTAGACGATCTCCATGGCCCGGCCACCGAGCACATAGGAGGGGCGCACCACCAGCGGATAGCCGATGTCCCGCGCCACAAGGATGCCTTCTTCAAGACTCCGGACGGTGGCATTCGGTGGCTGCTTGAGCCCGAGCCGGTTGATCATCTGCTGGAAGCGCTCACGATCCTCGGCCCGGTCAATGGCATCCGGGCTGGTCCCGATAATGGGAACGCCCGCGGCTTCCAGGCCCCGGGCCAGCTTCAGCGGCGTCTGGCCACCAAACTGGATGATGACCCCATCCGGGTTCTCCGCCTGGACGATCTCCAGCACATCCTCGAGGGTAATGGGCTCGAAGTAGAGGCGGTCCGACGTGTCGTAGTCCGTGGAGACCGTCTCGGGGTTACAGTTGATCATGACGGTTTCATAGCCATCATCGCGCATGGCCAGCACGGCATGCACACAGCAGTAGTCAAACTCGATGCCCTGGCCGATCCGGTTGGGACCGCCACCAATGACAACGATCTTTTTGCGGTCACTGACGTCGGCCTCGCATTCCTCCTCGTAACTGGAATACATATAGGCCGTCGACGACTTGAATTCGGCGGCACAGGTGTCGACGCGCTTAAAGACCGGGCGCACACCCAGATCATGGCGCAGTTTGCGGAAGCTCTGTTCGGAAACGCCCAGCAGCTCGGCAAGACGGGTATCGGAGAAGCCCTTGCGCTTGAGACGGTAGACGCTGGCGTAATCGAGCTGGGCCATGCCAACGGACTGGAGCTGCTTTTCCTCCTCGACCAGATCCTGCATCTGGATCAGGTACCAGCGGTCGATATTGGTGTACTCGAACACCTGGTCGAGGGTCATGCCCCGCCGGAAAGCGTCGCCGATATACCAGGGGCGATTGGCGCCGGGCACCTTGAGCTCGTGAACAAGAGTGTCTTCGGCGTCGCCCCCTTCGGGCAGGATAGGATCCAGTCCCGAGACACCGGTCTCCAGACCGCGCAGTGCCTTCTGGAAAGACTCCTGGAAGGTCCGGCCAATGGCCATCACCTCACCCACCGACTTCATCTGCGTCGTCAGTCGCGGGTCCGCCTGGGGGAACTTCTCGAAGGTGAACCGCGGGATCTTGGTAACCACGTAGTCAATGGACGGCTCAAACGATGCCGGTGTGACACCGCCGGTGATCTCGTTCTGCAGCTCGTCCAGGGTGTAACCGACGGCCAGCTTGGCCGCGACCTTGGCGATGGGGAAGCCCGTGGCCTTGGAAGCCAGGGCCGAGGAACGGGACACCCGCGGGTTCATCTCGATCACCACCATGCGCCCGTTTTCCGGGTTGATGCCGAACTGGACGTTGGACCCCCCGGTCTCCACACCGATCTCGCGCAGCACCGCCAGGGAGGCGTCGCGCATGATCTGCCATTCCTTGTCCGTCAGCGTCTGGGAGGGGGCGACGGTAATGGAGTCGCCGGTGTGAACGCCCATGGGGTCGAAGTTCTCGATGGCGCAGACAATGATGGTGTTGTCGTTCTTGTCCCGCACCACTTCCGTTTCGTATTCCTTCCAGCCAATCAGCGACTCGTCGATCAGCAGCTCATTGGTGGGCGACAGGGACAGGCCGCGCTGGCAGATTTCCTCAAACTCCTCGCGATTGTACGCAATGCCGCCGCCGGAGCCACCCATGGTGAACGAGGGCCGGATGATGCACGGAAGGCCAATGTGATCCAGAACCTGGTAGGCCTCTTCCATGCTGTGGGCCAGGGAGGCGCGGGGTGTATCAAGGCCGATGTTGTGCACGGCCTTGTCGAAGCGGTCCCGGTCCTCGGCCTTGTCGATCGCATCCGCGTTGGCACCGATCATCTCCACGCCGTGCTTGGCCAGCAGCCCATGGCGCTCCAGGTCGAGGGCACAGTTCAGCGCCGTCTGACCACCCATGGTGGGCAACAGCGCATCCGGCTGCTCCTTCTCGATGATTTTCTCGACCGTGCGCCAGGTGATTGGCTCAATGTAGGTGGCATCCGCCATAACCGGGTCCGTCATGATCGTGGCCGGGTTGGAATTGACCAGTATGACGCGGAAACCTTCCTCGCTCAGGGCCTTACAGGCCTGGGCGCCGGAATAGTCGAATTCACACGCCTGCCCGATCACAATCGGGCCAGCGCCAAGAATCAGTATGCTTTTGATATCGTCTCTTTTCGGCATTTAAAACACTGTCCCGTTTTCATTCAAGCCGTGTGTCGGATGTGGGTCTCCGACCGGAGTCACTCTTTGGCAGCCCGGGCTGCCTGGTGCTCGTCCATGAGCCGGGTAAATTCACTATACAGCGGGATCACGTCCCTGGGTCCGGGACTGGCTTCCGGGTGTCCCTGGAAGCTGAACACCGGGGCATCCTTGAGACGCATCCCCTGAAGGGTTCCATCAAACAGCGAGCGATGGGTCACCTCGACATTGTCCGGAAGCGAATCCTCTTCCACCGCAAAGCCATGGTTCTGGCTGGTGATCACCACGGTCCCATCCGCGACATTCTGAACCGGGTGGTTCGCCCCGTGATGACCGAATTTCATCTTGACGCTGCGCGCGCCCACCGCCAGCCCGAGAAGCTGGTGCCCCAGGCAGATCCCGAATGTAGGGATGCCTTTCTCAATGCAGCCGCGAAGTGCCTCAATAGCATAGTCGCAGGGCTCCGGGTCACCCGGGCCATTGGAGAAGAAAACACCATCCGGCTGATAGGCCATTACCTCGTCCAGCGGCGTTTTCGCGGGCACGACCGTAACCTCGCAACCGCGCCACACCAGAAGTCTCAGGATGTTGTACTTGATGCCATAGTCATAGGCGACCACCCGGTAACGGGCCTCCGGGGCCGGACCGTAGCCCTCATCCAGCGTCCAGGCCGACTGGGTCCACTTCATGGGCTCACTGCAACCGGCATCAGACGCCAGGTCCATGCCCTTGAGTCCCGGGAATTCCCGTGCCAGCTTAAGCGCGGTCTCCTCAGTGGCCCCCGCTCCCGCCACAATGGCCCCGGCCTGGGCACCCTTATCCCGCAACAGACGCGTCAGGCGACGGGTGTCGATACCGGCGATGGCCACCACTTTCTCCCGCTGGAGGTAGTCTGTGAGGGTCTCCGTCCGGCGCCAGTTGCTAGCGATCATCGGAAGGTCACGGATAATAAGGCCGGCGGCGCAGGCCCGATCGGATTCCACATCCTCGGGATTGGTGCCGGTATTGCCGATATGCGGATAGGTGAGCGTCACCATCTGGCGGGTATAGGAGGGATCAGTGAGGATTTCCTGGTAGCCGGTCATGGCCGTATTGAAAACGACCTCGCCACTGGTACTGCCCTCGGCGCCAATGGATTCGCCCCTGAAAATGCTGCCATCTTCAAGTGCAAGGATTGCTGGTTCCGTCAATGCCATGCCCCTTCTTGCGTCTCTGGCGGGTAGGACGCGCGTCACGACACCCCGGCGTTGCTTACTTGCAAAAAAGCGAGACGGAGTCATGTGACGCCGTCCCGCTTTCGCAGGATTCCAACAGCCGGTGGAGGGAGCGCTTAATAAATCCGGAGCATTTTATAGAGAAACCCCTGTCGCTGTCCATCCGGGACAACCGCTACAGGCGTTCCTTCAGGCCCAGAACGTCCTGCATATCGTACAGACCGGGCCCCTGCCCCTGTAGCCAGAGTGCGGCGCGCACCGCGCCCTTGGCAAACGTCATGCGACTGCTTGCCTTGTGGCTGATCTCGACCCGCTCACCCAGACCGGCAAACATGACATTGTGTTCACCCACGATATCGCCGCCACGAATGGTTTCAAAACCAATGGTTTCCCGCGAGCGTTCGCCGGTGAATCCTTCGCGACCATAAACAGCACACTCCTGGAGATCTCGCCCCAGGGTGTCGGCAATCACCTCGCCCATGCGCAGGGCCGTCCCGGACGGGGCGTCCTTCTTATGGCGATGATGGGCCTCCACGATCTCGATGTCCGAGTCGTCCCCCAGAACCCTCGAGGCTGTCTGCAGCAACTGCAGAACCAGGTTCACCCCCACACTCATGTTGGGAGCGAAAACCACGGGAATGCCGCTGGCTTTATCCTCAAGCTGGAGTTTCTCGGAATCACTGAGACCGGTCGTTCCGATCACCACCGACTTACCCGCATTACGGCAGACATCAAGGTTGGCAAGCGTGAGGTCCGGGAAGGTGAAATCAATGAGGACATCAAAGTCATCGGTGACTTCGGAGAGATCGCCGGCAAGGGCTACGCCATTGCGGCCAACACCGGCAAGCTCACCGGCGTCGGACCCCACCAGCGAACTCCCCGGGCGCACAACAGCGGCACCGAGACTGACGCGCTCCGTAAGCGTCACCGCCTCAATCAACACCTTTCCCATACGTCCGGCAGCGCCGGTGATCGCAATCCGCGTCATGGTCAGAACTTCATGTCTTCAAAGAAATTTTTCACACCCTCAAACCAGGAGCTTTTGCGGGGTCCGTGATGGCTGCCATCACTGTCTTCCTGCAGTGTATCCTCAAACTCCCGGAGAAGCTCCTTCTGCTTCTTGGTCAGATTGACAGGCGTTTCCACCACAACCCGACACAACAGATCACCGGGGTTGCCACCACGCACGGGCGTCACGCCCTTGCCGCGCAGGCGGAACACCTTGCCGCTCTGGGTCTCCGCCGGGATCTTGAGCTTCACGCGGCCATCCAGTGTCGGCACCTCAAGCTCGCCACCCAGGGCCGCATCGGTAATGCTGATGGGGACATCGCAATGCAGATTGCGCCCATCCCGGGCAAAGATCGGGTGTTCCTTAACGGCGACCTGCACATAGAGATCACCCGGAGCAGCACCCTGGAAACCGGGCTCACCCTCTCCGGAGAGGCGGATGCGGTCACCAGTGTCGACACCCGGCGGCACCTTAACGGACAGGGTCTTCTCTTCCTCGATCTGCCCCTGGCCGTGACAGGCCTTACAGGGGTTCTTGATGATCTGGCCCATGCCGCGGCAGCTGGGACAGGTCTGCTGAACCGAGAAGAAACCCTGCTGCATGCGGACCTGGCCCATACCACGACAGGTCGGGCAGGTTTCAGGCCGGCTACCTGGCTCCGCACCCGAGCCATTACAGCTCTTGCACTCGGTGGCACTGGGGATCTCGATCGTGACGTTCTTGCCGCGTACGGCGTCTTCAAGATCAAGCTCCAGTGTGTAGCGAAGGTCGGAACCCCGGCCGCTGCGGCCGCGGCCGCCCCCGAAGATATCGCCGAACACATCGCCGAAGATGTCGGAGAAACTGGCACCGCCACCACCGCCGAAACCGCCACCGCCCCCGGCGCTGCCGTCAACACCGGCGTGGCCGAACTGGTCGTAGGCCGCCTTCTTCTCCGGATCACCAAGGACCTCATAGGCCTCACTGGCTTCCTTGAAGCGGGCTTCGGCGTCTTCATCCTCCGGATTGCGATCCGGGTGATACTTCATCGCCAGCTTCCGGTATGCCTTCTTGATCTCTTTGTCATCCGCACTTCGGGATACACCGAGAATCTCGTAATAATCGCGTTTGGCCATGACGTCTGTTAACCGTAGTTCGAATGTTGATCCAGCAACGAGAAACGCGGGAGGAAAACCTCCCGCGCCTGTTGCTCAAAAGATGTGCATGATGCCAGCGGGATTACCGCTTGTCATCGTCGTTGACTTCCTCGAATTCGGCGTCAACGGCATCATCGCCACCTTCCTGACCCTGCTGGCCGGCGTCCGCCTGACCTTCGGCTTCACCGCCTTCCTGGGAATACATCTTCTGAGCCAGGCTGGATGACGCTTCAGTCAGCTTCTGGGTCTTCGCTTCGATGTCCTCCTTGTCATCGCCTTTCATCGCCTCTTCCAGCTCTGAGATAGCGCTTTCAATGGAGGACTTCTCTTCCTCGGTCGCCTGGTCGCCGGCTTCCTCAATGCTCTTGCGAACCGCATGGATCATGCTGTCGCCCTGGTTCCGTGCCTGGACCAGTTCCTCGAACTTCTTGTCCTCTTCCGCATTGGCCTCGGCGTCTTTGACCATCTGCTCGACTTCGTCCTCGTTCAGACCGGAGGAAGCCTTGATCTCGATGGACTGCTCCTTGCCGGTTGCCTTGTCCTTAGCCGAGACATGCAGGATGCCGTTGGCGTCAATATCGAAGGTCACCTCGATCTGCGGTACGCCACGCGCCGCCGGCGGAATGTCCTGGAGATCAAACCGACCCAGGGACTTGTTCTGGGTGGCCTGCTTGCGCTCACCCTGGACCACGTGGATGGTTACCGCGGTCTGGTTGTCCTCGGCGGTCGAGAAGGTCTGCGACTTCTTCGTCGGGATCGTGGTGTTCTTCTCGATCACCGGCGTGGCAACACCACCCATGGTCTCAATCCCCAGGGTCAGCGGTGTCACGTCAAGCAGCAGGACGTCCTTCACGTCGCCGGAGAGCACGGAGCCCTGCAGGGCAGCACCCATGGCCACGGCTTCGTCCGGGTTCACGTCCTTGCGCGGATCCTGGTTGAAGAATTCCTTGACCTTTTCCTGCACCTTCGGCATCCGGGTCTGACCACCGACCAGGATCACCTCGTCGATGTCGCTTACCTTCACGCCGGCATCGTTGATGCAGGTCTTGCAGGGTTCCATGCTGCGCCGCACCAAATCCTCGACCAGAGACTCCAGCTTGGCCCGTGTGACCTTCACGTTCAGGTGCTTGGGCCCGTTCTGATCCGCCGTGATATACGGCAGGTTCACATCCGTCTGCTGCGCGGATGAAAGTTCGATCTTGGCCTTCTCGGCAGCTTCCTTCAGACGCTGCATGGCCAGTGAGTCACCGCGCAGGTCAATGCCCTGATCCTTCTTGAACTGGTCGGCCAGGTACTCAATCAGCGCCATGTCGAAGTCTTCACCACCCAGGAAGGTGTCACCGCTGGTGGCCAGCACCTCGAACTGCTTCTCGCCGTCAACATCCGCGATCTCGATGATGGAGATGTCGAAAGTACCGCCGCCCAGATCATAAACCGCAACAGTGCGGTCCTTGCCCTTGCGGTCCAGGCCATAAGCCAGTGCCGCGGCGGTCGGCTCGTTGATGATGCGCTTCACATCGAGACCGGCGATGCGGCCGGCATCCTTGGTGGCCTGGCGCTGGTTGTCGTTAAAGTAGGCCGGCACGGTAACAACCGCTTCGGTTACCTTCTCGCCCAGATAGTCCTCGGCTGTACTCTTCATCTTTTTGAGCACTTCCGCGGACACCTGGGGTGGTGCCATCTTCTCGCCCTTCACTTCAACCCAGGCATCGCCATTGTCGTTCTTGACGATGTCGTAGGGCACCATCTTGATGTCCTTCTGGACCACGTCGTCATCAAAGGCGCGGCCAATCAGGCGCTTGATGGCGTAGAGCGTATTCTTCGGATTGGTCACCGCCTGGCGCTTCGCCGCCGCACCGACAAGGATTTCGCCCTCGTCGGTATAGGCCACAATGGACGGGGTGGTGCGATCACCCTCTGCGTTCTCGATGACCTTGACGCCGTCACCATCCGGAATGGCCACGCAGGAATTCGTCGTGCCCAGGTCAATGCCGATTATCTTACCCATGGAAATCACTCCAATTTATCTGATCGTTGAATTAGTAGCCGGTATCCGGTTTGCCTTTAACCCCTTTATTGGGCCTAACTCAGCGTTTTCAAGCCTGCTCGTCGACATTACCGCCTTCGGGTTCCGGCGCCTTGGCCACCATGACCATGGCGGGACGCACAACGCGGCCGTTCAGCGTGTAGCCTTTCTGCATCACCGCGATGACGGTATTCGGTTCCGCTTCAGCGCTGGGGACCATCGACATGGCCTCATGCTGCTGGGGATCAAAAGGTTCACCCATTGGACTGATCTGCGCGACGTTGAACTTCTCCATCGCGCGGGTGAACATATCCAGCGTCATGTCGACGCCTTCCTTGATGCGGGTGACCACCTCTTCATTGTGGACCTCATGCCCTTCGGTGCTTTCCACCGCTTTCTCAAGGCTGTCCAGCACCGGCAGAAGCTCCTTCACGAACTTCTCCAGCGCAAATTTGTGGGCCTTTTCCACATCAATCTCGGAGCGGCGACGGATGTTCTGCATTTCCGCCTTGGCACGCAGAAGCTCCTCCTTGTAGCTTTCCAGTTGTTGCTCAAGCCCGGAATCGCCGCTGGCTGTTTCTTCGCCACCCTCGGCCTGCGCCTGAGCCTCCTCAGCTGCTTCCGCCTCGTCAGCCTGTTCTTCCTTACGGGTTTCCTCGTCGCTCATCATTCGCCTCGACATTCATTGACCGAATTTCGTTTCCACCCAAGAGGGGATACCTGCCGGCAATATGGGGTTGCCCCGACAGGTTTCAACCATTGCGGAGCACAGAAGTCGAATTTTTTCGGGTTGCATGCTCCACCCCATCCTTTACGACCTGTATATATAAACATATACTGTATATAAACCCATACCTGGTACAGGAGGACGGACTTATGCTGAGCCAGCTGACGGTCGCCAATTACGCCATTGCGGAACAAGTCGAACTTTCCTTTTCCCAGGGCATGACAGCACTCACTGGCGAGACCGGGGCGGGTAAGTCCATTGTCCTTGATGCTCTGGGCCTGGTGATGGGCGCCAGGGCGGATGCCGGCGCGGTGCGCGACGGCGCCGAAAAAGCCGACATCAGCGCCGTCTTTGATATCGAACGCATTCCCCAGGCGCGTGCCTGGCTCGAATCGAAGGATCTCGAACAGGACAACGACTGCGTACTCCGGCGGGTTATCCGTAAGGATGGTCGTTCACGCGGCTACATCAATGGCCAACCCTGCACCCTTCAGGACCTGAAACAGCTCGGCGCCATGCTGATGGACATTCACGGACAGCACCAGCATCAATCCCTGCTTCGCAAGGACACCCATCACCGGCTGGTGGACGAATTCGGAAACAACACTGAGCGGGCTGCGGAAGTCCGGACCGCCTACCGCGACTGGCAGGCTATGCGCCGAAAACTGGAACGTATCAGGAATGAACAGGATGAACGCCAGTCCCGGACGGAACTGCTGCGTTACCAGGTGGAAGAGCTGGATCGCCTGGGCATGACCGCGGATGAGCTCTCCGCACTCGAAGCCGAACAGAAACAGCTGGCGAATGCCGAAAGCATCCTCCAGCACTGCCATCAGGCGGCGGCATGCTGCAGCGAGGGGGAACCGGATGCCAGTGCCCTGCTCGAACAGGCGCGCCAGCAGCTTGAGCGGCTTCCCGTAGAGATCCCGCAGCTGGCGGAAACCAGCCAGATGCTGGAGGAGGCGCGCATCCAGGTGGAAGAAGCCGGCGACAACCTGCGCCGTTTCATGGATGATTACGACTGCAACCCCCAGCGACTGCAGACTGTTGAGGAACGACTCAGCCTGATCTATCAACTGGCGCGCAAGCACCAGGTACAGCCCGACGAGCTGCCAGAACACCACCAGAACCTGCAGGCGGAACTTGAGCGGCTCGACAACGGCTCAGAAAGCGTGGAACAACTGGAAGCCCGGGTCGAGGAAGCCTGCAGAGCGTGGCGGGACAGGGCCGATGAACTGAGCGCCGCCCGTCAGGAGGCCGCAGGCAGCCTGGATGCCCGCGTCACTGAAGAACTGACCCGACTCAGCATGCCGGGCATCCAGTTCGAGACTAGGCTGGCGCCTACCTCCGACGACCGGACACCCAGCGCCATAGGCAATGAGGAAATGGAATTCCTAGTCAGCACCAACGCAGGCCAGTCCGCCAAACCGCTGCACCGTGTGGCCTCCGGTGGTGAGCTGTCACGCATCAGCCTGGCTATACAGGTTGTGGTTGCCCAGACATCCACCATTCCCACCCTGATCTTTGATGAAGTGGATGTGGGCATTGGTGGTGCCGTCGCCGAAGTGGTGGGCAGGCTGCTCAGGACCCTGGGTGAGGAAGGACAGATCCTGTGCGTGACCCACCTGCCCCAGGTAGCCAGTCAGGCGCATCAGCACCTGTCCGTCAGCAAGTTCACCCGGGAGAGCGAAACCTTCTCAACCGTTGAAACCCTCGATGCTGATGAACGGATCCGGGAGGTGGCACGCATGCTCGGAGGCATTGACCTCACGGAGCAGACCATTGCTCATGCGACGGAAATGGTGGAGAAGGGGCAGGCCACCCATCACTAGAGGCAGTTTGACTAGTCGTTGCGGGGCTTCACGTAGAGAATCATGCTGTGGTCGACAAGGTCGAAGCCATACTGCTCGGCAATCTTGCGCTGGCGTTCTTCAATCACCTCATCATAGAACTCGATGACACGCCCTGTCTGGGTGCAGACCATGTGGTCATGATGCTCTTCCTTGGCCAGCTCAAATACCGCATGGCCACCCTCGAAGTTATGGCGCAGCACCAGACCAGCCGCTTCAAACTGCGTCAGCACTCGATAGACCGTGGCCAGCCCAACATCATCACCGGATTCCAGAAGCTTCTTGTAAACATCTTCCGCGCTCAGATGATGATCGCCTTCCGCATCCTCAGCCGCTTCCGCAGTCTCAAGAATGCTCAGAATCTTGACCCGTGGCAGGGTGACCTTGAGTCCTACCTTGCGCAGCTCGACGTTTTCTGGTGCCATGCTGAACCTAATCGTTGGTGATGTTGTGGGCGTTCGTTACCATGCTCGCTCATTAATCGGCCGACGGCCCCTCAGAGCGCCACTCAAGATAGAGGATTTGCTCCCGCGATGCAAAAGGCTTTTATTCTCCCCACCCTGGCATTTGTCGCCGCCCTTCAGGCGGGCTGCAGCTTTCCGGGCGTGTACCGGATTGATGTCCAGCAGGGTAACATCATCGACACCGAGGACCTTTCAGCACTTGGCCCTACCATGACCCGGGCAGACGTACAGGACATGCTGGGGACGCCCATTACTGTGAGCGCCTTTAATCCGGATCGTGAACACTACCTGTACACTTTTCAGGAAAACGGGGGGGAGATCAAGCGGCAGCGCGTGACGATCTATTACGAGAACAACCGCTTTCTCCGCCACGAAGCCAACCTGCTGGATGAAACCCCGGCCAACTGATCGGAAACTCAGCGCCGTGTTCCAGCCCGGCTGGCCCTGGCATCCTTGGGATCAATGACCAACGGACGGTAGATCTCCACCCGGTCGCCCTCGGACAGGACATGATGCTCCGGATCCTTCAGCACCCGGGCAAAGACACCAATGCTCTGCTGCGACAGATCAATTTCAGGAAATCGCGCTTCAATACCGGACGCCCTGATGGCATCCACCGCAGTCGCCTCATCAGACACTGTAACAGCAATCAGTTCCTGGCGCTCCGGACGCCCATAGGCCACCTCCACCCGGATTGAGCCCATCAGCCACCCCCTGCCCTGACACCATAGATCTCTGACGCACGACGACAGAACGCATCCACCATGGTATTGGCGGCCTGGTGGAATATATTGCCGAAGGCAAAGCGGGCAACACGGCCATCCACGTCAAATTCCAGCTCAAGCTTCACCTTGCAGGCGTCCTCCCTGAGTTCGACAAAATGCCAATGCCCGCGAAGATGGCGAAACGGCCCATCCACCAACTCCATGCGGATGGATCTGTGGGGGTCCAGGTGATTACGCGTGGTAAAGCGCTGGCTGATACCGCCACGCACCACTTCCAGGGACGCCGTCACCTGATGCTCATTGTCACCAACATGGCGGAGCGCATTACCGCACCAGGGAAGGAACTCCGGATAGGCCTCAACATCACTGACCAGCGCGAACATCTCCCGGGCGGAATGGCGCACAAGGGCACTGCGTTCAATCTTCTGGGTCATAATCCCCTGTTGCTCCATAAGGCTCTTCGGATAACGGATAAACCGACGGTTCGAGACGGTTTCCATCCTGGCCGCACCATGGCGGGGAAAGCTCATCGCACAGATTACGCCCCTGTTGGTAGAGGCCAACCCCGACCGTTGTGACCACGGCGAGCGGTACAACCACGCCCATCAGCAGACGCCAGAACCGGAAGCCCATTCCCTTCAGCCCCAGAAAGGAAACCACCCGCTGCGGGTGCAGGAAACGACCCACGAGCAACGCCAACCCCAGAACACCCACTGGAATAAAGAGCAGCCTGGCCAGCTGACTCATCCAGAAAAAGAAATCCGGTCCGGTCCCGCTGGCAACCCCGCGAACCGCCAGCAACCCGGCCAGACAGCCCGGGATCGCGGCGAAAGCCACAGCGAGGGCACGCAGACCGCCGAGAGACTCGGACAACCGTGCCACCAGAACCTCCATGACGAAGAGCGCGGACGTCCAGGCCAGCAACACCACCAGTATGTAGAACAGGCTCCCGAAAAGCTGTCCGGAGGGCATTGCCTCAAACACCTGAGGCAATGCCACGAATACCAGCTCAAAGCCGGACACCGAAGCCACCTGATGGGCAAAGAGCAATGCAATGACGCCCAGCCCCAGCAAGAGCGTGACAGCAAGATCCGTTACCGCAACACCAATACCCGACACCGGAACCGATGCATCGCCGGGCATATAGGCGCCCAGAGTCATCAGGGCGCCGCTGCCGATTGCCAGCGAGAAAAAGGCCAGCGAAACCGCATGGAAACCGCCGACCCATCCGAGATCTTCCCAACGGAACGCAAAAAGTGTCCAGCTTGCTTCAGCGGCCTTGCCGGATATCGCGCCTACTGTCACGACCACCAGGACCACGGCCAGCATCAGCGGCATCACGGTTCGAAGTGAGCGCTGCAGTCCCTGTTGCAGTCCCTTAATGGAGACACCAACCACCAGGACCATGAAACTCAGAAGCCAGAACGCCATATCGCCCTGATTGCTGTGGAAGTGGGCAAACAGGGCGGAAGCGGCGGCCGGGTCGCCATGGAGTTCGCCCAGCGCCGCCCGGAACAGATAGGACAGCCCCATGCCTCCTACGACCCCGTAGAGCCCCAGCAGGATGCAGGCCGCTGCCATCATGGCCCACCCTGCCCAGGGCATCAGTGGCGCGATAACCGTACCTTCTGACACGCGCCTGAGAGTGGGTACCGGGCTCATCAGGTAACGGCGGGCCAGGGCCAGCTCCGCCATGACCACTGGGACCACCGCCAGAAACAGAACCGCCACGTACACCAGCAGAAAGGCGCTGCCGCCATGGGTCACCATCGCGGACGGCACCCGCCACAGGTTCCCGAGCCCGATGACGGTTGCCGCCAACGCCAGCGAAAAGGTCCATCGACTGCCCCAGGCACTCGCCCGCGCAATGGATTTTGTGGCCATGAGCCGCCCCAATACCGCAAAGGATGACCCAGTGTAACCCAAGCGCGCACTGGGCTTAAGCGGAAACATAAACGCGGACACTTTGCTTTTTACCAAGGGCTTTAGGCTACAATGGCGAACCTTTTACGGAACCGATTCAGTCAGGCCGGACCAACCCTATGAGCGGAAAGAAAAAATCTGCCCCCGGTGGAAACACCATCGCCCTCAACAAAAAGGCGCGGCACGAATACCACATTGAAGAGAAATTCGAGGCCGGCCTTCAACTCCACGGCTGGGAGGTCAAGGCCCTACGCGCCGGTAAGTGCCAGATCACGGATGCGTATGTATTGCTGAAGAATGGCGAAGCCTGGCTACTTGGACTTCACGTTCCACCGCTACCCACCGCGTCAACCCACATCAACCCGGACCCGACGCGTACCCGCAAGCTTCTGCTGCACCGCAAGGAAATCGCCACACTTGTGGGCAAAACCCAACAGGCAGGGCACACCTGTGTGCCGCTTGCCATTTACTGGAAAAAAAATCTCATCAAGGTGGAGATCGCTCTGGTGAAAGGCAAGAAACTGCACGACAAGCGGGCTACCGAGAAGGAGCGGGACTGGAACCGCGAGAAGCAACGGATCCTGCGGGCGAACTTACGTTAAGGTAATGCCAACAGCTGTTCCGGCAGTGGTTTAGCGGGCGTATACTCGCGCTGTCTTCCAGAATCAAAAACCACTGCAACCAGGGAGGGACCATGCCTTCGAACCGCACAGCAATGTCGTCGGTCGATACCGCCTGGTTGCGGATGGAGTCTCCCGAAAGCCCCATGATGATCGGGGCCGTATTGGTCTTTGACGAGCCGATCGACATCGGGAAGTTTCGCAACCTGCTTGAAGAACGCTTCCTTCGCTTCCACCGCTTCCGGCAACGTGTCGTCTGTAAGAGTGACCGCTGGTACTGGGAGGATGACCCCTGGTTTGACCTGGATAATCACCTCCACGTCACCACGCTGCCCGGGAAGGTGGACCAGACCGCGCTCCAGAGCCTTGTCAGCAACCTGAACAGCACACCTCTGGATTTCAACCGCCCTCTTTGGCAGATGCATTACGTGGATCAGTATCAGGGCGGCTGCGCGCTTATCGTACGCATCCACCACTGCATTGCCGACGGCATCTCGCTGGTACGGGTCCTGCTGTCACTGACGGATGAATGCGGCCCGGAAGATGATGCAGAGCTCTGCCGGAGACGCCGCAAACGGCGTACCGATACCTCAGCGTGGCCGGAATGGCGCCGGGTGATCTTTCGGGCACGGCGCAACCTGCGGCTCGCACGACGCCAGGTTCGACAGACCTGGCGCACCGTCCAGAAGGACCCGGCCTACCTGCTGCGGCTTGGCGAGGAATGCGCGCTGGTGGGAAAGGACCTCTTCCGGGTCGCCTTCCGCGCCCCGGAGCCGGCCACTCCCCTGAAAGGCCCGCTCAGTGGACACAAGGAAGTAGCCTGGTCGGAGCCGTTCAGCCTGGGCGAGGTCAAGGCAACGGCCCGGGCACTGAACGGCACCGTCAACGACGTGCTCATGGCCGCAGCCACCGGTGCCATCCACGCCTTCCTGCGGGCAAGCCAGACACCACTGCCGGAGACCGGCATCCGCGTCGCCGTGCCCTTCAACCTGAGACCACTCAACCAGCCCATTACGCGTCTTGGGAATCAGTTCGGACTGGTTCTGGTGCCCTTACCCGTGCAGACCCTGTGTCCCCGGGAACGCTTCCGGGTCGTACAGCAGCACATGGCCGACCTGAAACAGTCCTACCAGGCGCAGGTCTCCTACGGGCTTCTGGACATCCTCGGGCGTGGCCCGCACCTTCTGGAACGCCGCGCACTGGAGATGCTCAGCCGGCGCGCCTCCGCCGTGCTCACCAACGTCCCCGGCCCCGAGGAACCGCTGTACCTCTGCGGCTCGCGACTGCGCCAGCCCATGTTCTGGGTGCCGCAGACCGGGGATGTAGGCATTGGCCTGAGCATCTTCAGCTACGCCGGTCAGGTCCAGTTCGGCATTATCATCGACCGCGAGCTAATGGCCTCCCCGGAGGGCATGGCCGCGGCCTTTGCGGACGCCTTCCATGAAATCCGGGATTTGGCTCTTGATGAGGGTGAGCAGGCCCCGGTAATAAATACCGAGCAGCCCTTGAGAATGGACTAGGGCGCCCATATACTAATGGGTACGGGGACGATCCGGATTCGACGCTGGTGACAAAACCCGAGGTGCATGCCGAGATGACAGCGAATCTCGTAAAATCAAAGCTGTGTCTAGAATAGTTGCAAACGACGACAACTACGCACTGGCAGCATAAAACCTGCTAGTCTGCCTTACCGGGGTGCTTGTTCCCCGTGTTTTCAGGCAGTCATAGAAAACAGGCTCGCTACCGCGTTTTGCTCTATACGCTGTAGTTAAAACCCTAAGAGCTCGCCCCTTGCACCCTGCCCCTCGGGTCGCCTGGGGTTAAAGCAATAGAGGGAATCTAAGCATGTAGAGCCGAGGGCGGAGTACCGGCGGACGCGGGTTCAACTCCCGCCGTCTCCACCACCCAACCGTTTCAGGAGATCCACTAGAGTCTACTGAAACATCTTAAAGCCCCGTTTTCGGGGCTTTTTTACGTCTAGGGCATTCATCGGGGTCCATTGAGGTCCACGCTCAAGTGTGGGTAACATTGTGGGTAACACGGCACCTGCATCCTCCCGTTACCCACAAATGGATCCGCTATGTCTCGCCAGCTCAACAAACTCAATGCCAGCCAGGTCAAAAACGCGAAGAGTGACGGGAAGATACGAAAACTAGCCGACGGTGGTGGGCTGACTCTGGTTGTAAAAGGTGACGCCAAATACTGGTGGCTCAGATACCGTTTTGCGGGTAACGAACGCACCCTCTCGTTGGGCAGTTACCCACAAACAACCCTGGCCGACGCTCGACAGGCCCGGGACGCCGCCAAGCGCCTACTTACCCAGGGAACCGACCCCGGCGCTTCCCGCCAGCTCGAGGCGGATCAGAGAAAAGAAGACAACGAAAACACCTTCAGCACGGTTGCCCGGGAGTGGTTCAACCAGAAACACGCCATGGAGGTTTCCGAATCCCATGCTGTGCGCAACTGGCGCCGACTGGAGCTCTACACATTCCCCTCGCTTGCTAAACGACCCATCAACGAGATCCAGCCACCCCACATCCGAGAGGTCCTGGACAAGATCGCCAAGCGCGGCCACCTCGAGACCGCACACCGGGTCAAGACCCTGCTCAGCCAAGTGTTCCGTTATGCCGTAACAGCGTCTAAGGTCCAGTTCGACGTTACACGTGACCTGAATGGCTACTTGCCTTCCTCCAAGGTGAAACACCAGCCGTCCCTCACCACTCCCAGCGAGGTCGCAGAACTCCTTAAAGACATCGAGGCGTACCAGGGCCAGTTCGCCGCCAGCAAGGCGCTCAAACTTTCTCCCTTGGTCTTTACCAGGCCCGGCGACACCCGCCAGATGCAATGGGATCACATCAACTTTAAGCGCAAACAATGGGAGCTACCCAAGACGAAGAATGGACTTCCTCTCATCGTCCCGCTCTCCTGCCAGGCACTGGAGATACTCGAGGAGATTCAGCCGATCACACAGCACCGCAGCGCCTATGTATTTCCCAACGCCCGCGATGCCAAACGCCCCATGAGCAACGCTGCCATCAAGGCTGCACTGGATCGCATGGGCTACGCCGGACGCTTCACGGCTCACGGATTCCGGGCCATGGCGAGAACCCTGCTGCAGGAAGAACTGCATTATCCGGTGCACCTCATCGAGATGCAGCTCGGCCATCAGGTGGCTGATATGCATGGCAGGGCCTACAACCGAACTGAGTTTCTGAAGGAGAGAAGAAAAATGATGCAACGGTGGGCTAATTATTTAGATGAACTTAAAGGCAAGGAATCTTGATATATCTATGACCGGACATTCCTTCAATCCTAAAAATAGCCAACATTAACCGAGCGATTCATACACCTAATTATTATCGCTCACTCTATCACTTCCATATTCTCTGATAACGCCAGATTAGATCCTTAATTTTATTTTTTAACGCTTACCCAAAACGTATCTGCAACCCAATAACTGAGATTTATAAATTAAATATTATGTGCTTAATAAAATATATTTTAATAGTCTCAAGCCAGGATATTTTGATACCCCACAAATTATGCATCCACTATTTTAGTTATCATTCTTCATTTTCTCCAAAGCAGCTTTAGCCTTATCTCGCTCTTGCCGTATACTCCGAATTTTTTCAGTAAGTCTTTTCCGTGAGTCTTTCAATTTTGATTCACGCTCACGAAGTTTCTCCCGTTGAATTTTTATGTCGTCCCATTGCCGACTTCTCACATTTTCTGATGTATAAATACACCTCGTAACTGCCTCTGATCTATCAATATTAATTCGGCGCATCATCCGATAAAGAGCATTATCGGCTTTATTATCGAGGATGACTATTCGCTCAACACGTGAACTTCTATCCCGGGAAGACTTCTTCCTCCAAGCATTGTCCATTTTATAAAACTCTTCCACACCACCCTGTGCTCCCTGCAATGCCGCCACCAAGCCTATCAATCTCGGCACCCCCAACTCATCAGAGGTTATAGCCTCCTCTATCGGTTGAGGTAGTTCTTGCAACTTCGCATTCAGTTCTGGGAGTTGGGGACCCTTCTTGAGAAGGTATTTCAATGCCCACTGTCGCTCCCTAGGAGTGAGTCCTTCGACCCATTTCCTTGCATTCTGCATTTTATAATAACCTACTGTGGGTTGCCTTAAATTCGTGTATGACAAGTCAGGTGACTTTAGTTTATCATAAATTCGTACCTACGCACTTCGGTTTAATCAATGTACTCACTGGTTCAATCCCTGCTAACTGGCGCTCCTCTTGACCATCCAACGACTAACTTTATTGCGGCAAAGTTCGCGCTACGCTACGGGACGCAAGCGACGCCAGCACTGACCCGACCCAAGCTCCTACAAACGCTTGGCATTCCAGTCAACGAAGGCCGAAGGGCACTAGCAACGCTCATTGACAAGGAGATGGTTGAACTCGATCGCCAACGTTGGCATCCCGGTCATCCGCATTACTGTTTCCAATTGAGACCGCAAAACATCTTCCCGGATGGGTACGATGAATTTGCTTCTTCACCGCACCAATTGAAGATCCAACAACTACTGGAGTGGAATGAAAAGCAACCGGAGAACCGTCAACACCAATTGACCATTAGCCAACGTTTACTGCTGATGGTACTCCTAGCACACGCTTCACACTGCGGGGTCGTCAATTCAGTTGAGCGAAAGTATCTTGCAGCCCAAACAGGGACAACCCAACGAAGGGTTCACGACGAAATAAAAAGACTAAAAAAGTATGGTTATATCCGATGTTCTATTGATGGAGGGAATTTCGAAGCCACCGCCGGAAGGCGATCAAGTATATATTTTATCGAGCTACACCATGAAGCTTACGGTGGTCAGAAATCCGGCGGAATAACCGTAATCGATGATATTAATTTTCATCATCCAATCAACGAGGCTATAAGTCTTCACCGCATTGCAAAGCATAAACACAGACGTCACTCACGACGCATACCTGATGTCATAGGTTCAACCGATCTCGCATATATGGAATTCATTGAGCATCTGCGGACAGGAGGAGGCTATCAACAGCTTCGACGCATATACCCGAGAATGGAAGAGCTTCGTCAACTATTCAGAATGGTCGACGAATTAGCAGAATGGACTATTAAGCATTATAAGCATAAAACTAAAGAGCGACCCGAAGAGAAACTCTTAAAAGAGCTCTACAGGCATGTGGCTAATTGGATTGGCCACCCAGGCGATGAGCCAGCTGATTACTCAGTAATCCCAGATACGCATATAGCCGAAATTCAGGAAACCTGGGACGTAACCCCATGGCAAGTCCTACCAGTACACGTATCACTGGAAAGCCCTGACCCACTAACCTCCGGGCAAACTTTCCTAGTCCTATGCGTGCTGCAAAGAGCCCGCATGGCATACACCACGCTGCAACAATATGAGACAGAGATAAACAAATACGATCAATTCCTGATCCTGCCGCCGCCCCAGAAAAACATGAGCTCAATGACCATAGCTGTGGAGGCGTACCAATCCAGCCAAGGTCAACTACCTCACCGGATACTAGGCCGTCCAATGGCCGACGAGGAGCTCCCCCCCTCTTTCGAAAATCTCACTATTGAGGTACTCGAAGCGACATCTCTGAGAACTCTTATGCTTGAAACCCCGCGCCTGAAGAGCCGACCCCAAAAGTCACCGAAAAAGTAACAAAGCCAATACAAGCGGATCCATCATCCGCAACAGCCCTCCCCGATCCCATGAACGGATAACGATAGGAGACCGTCCATGAGGATTATCAGATTACGCGACGTCATGCAGCTAACCGGCCTGGCTCGCTCCACCATCTACAAGTACGTCGAAGCAGGCACCTTCCCACAGCCTATCCCCCTAGGCGGGCGTTCTGTGGGCTGGATCGAACAAGAGGTCGAAGACTGGGTGCTGGCTCGCATCGAGGAACGGGACGCCGCCAACGGCAGTCCTACCACTCCCCTCCACTCAACCGGATAATTCACAGCGCCTTTTCCCTCGCCTGCGTTCCGGAGACCCAATCAACGTCGTGTGACGACACACAATCGCGGAGCCTCCCGCACGCCCTGCCGTGGCCCTACCACGAGCCGTTGCATCCGCATGTCCGTCACACCTCGCCCAACCAATGCCGTGGGAGTTGTCACGATGACTATTTTTCAACAACCCAAGGGGCGCTCTGTGCCCCAGAGCGTTATCGTCGCCGCACTAACAAAGGCTGACCACCTATTCCAGGATCCGTGGACCCGCAAGGACGCGGCGGGGATCCACAATTGTGCAATCCGCCTGCAATCACCCAATCGGTTCGACATGGAAGCCAGCCAGCAAGGCTGCCATCACCCCCACTGCCCCATCTGTCAGCATCAGAAAGCCTATGAGTACGGGCATCAAATAGATGAGGTGTTTAGGGGGCAGCCATGGCAAGGCGATAGTCAGTGGGTTTCGGTCATCTTCTCAGTGCGTCAGTGCCAAGTTTCCGACCTCAGCGAATGCCTGGAGGCCATGAAGGTTGCTTTCCGTCGCATGACACGTCGGCGGTTCTGGTCGCGTCACGTCCGGGGCGCTCTGCGCTTTTTGCGCGTGGACCAGGGCTTCAGCGATCCCAATCTCGCTCATCCGCGTTTCGAATGCGTTCTGCTACTCCGGCCAGACATTTCCACAGATCCAGCCGGCTTCCACGAGGATGTCTGGCACAAGCTGTGGCGGGATTGCTTTGGAGAGGGCTTCACTGCCGAGGTGCATCCGGAAAACGTGGAACCGATCGAGCAGGATGTTCGCACTCAGGTTCAGCACGCCACGATTCGGGCTTTGAGGCCACGCACCACACCTTCTTCTCCGGTGTGGTTGCTGACTGCCATGCCCCAAATGGATACCTATGCGTGGGTGGAAGCGTTTGGTGCGCTGCGGCGACTTGAGGGCCCTCACGCCCCCTAAAGCGTCCGGCCCGACTCCGGGATCCTGGGTTGAGTCTTGGTCATAGCTCAATCAAATACCTCACTCCAGCATCATATTTTATAGGGATAACTACTTCTCAAGACTACTCGGAAATTCCTGGGCTTCCCAGATGGCGTGCCCCCGTATTCCAGCAGATGCCTGTTTCGGTTCTAGTTTTATTAGTCATTAGCAGTGTTAGTAGTCTCCACCATCAGCAACTGATTCAGGTAACCAATGCCTATCCAGGTCATCGAGACCACTCATCATCAACACAAAGACACCAAAAGGATTCAACCAATGAGCAACACATGGCCACCAAGGCGTCATCCAGAGAATCGTAACCTCGTACTGCACGAAGGTTCGAAATTCCATGGGATGCCTGTTCAGCAGAAAAAAGGACCACTGATAGCAAACTACTTGGATCGGATCGAGAAGGTTATCCAGACATCGCTCCTACGCCATCCTCGAGTCGCAGCCATGCGCTTCGACCTGAGACTGCCTCAAGGGATGCAGGCAGCAGGTGACGACAACAGACTCATGACAGCGTTCTGGGAACGCCTCAAGGATCGGATTGAAAGCGACCGAGCCAGAGCTCGAAGGGAGTTACGCATTGCCCACGACACGACTATTGGCTACGTTTGGGCACGAGAATACGATCAGGATGACCAAAGGCCTCATTGGCACTGTGTACTGTTGGTCAACAAAGATTCCTACTACGGCATCGGCCGTCTATGGTCTGACGAGCAGAACATGTACGACCGTATTGCATCCGCGTGGAGTTCAGCTCTGGGGCTAACGCTTGAGCAAGGTCAGGGTCTGGTCGAGGCCCCATGGAAGCCCGTCTATCACATCTACCGCGACGGGGATGGTAAAGACCTTGCCAAGCTGTTCTTTCGGGTCAGCTACTTCGCCAAGATGAAGAGCAAACGATATCACGGGCGTGTGAATGCTTTTGGAAGCAGCGGCGTCGTATAAAGCTCTTTTGCAAACCTAGGGGGCGCCAAAGGTTGATCAAGATCATGCCTAACGGTTCCTCTGGAAAAGGAGCCATTGGTAACTATTTATCCAATGGCTCCCTTACATCAGTTATGGCTAGCAACCCTTTTAGCAGCCCAAGCCACTTCCTGAACCGCCCTATTAGTGCTCGGAGAGGTCGGAATTACGACGACACCTCTCCTACCTGGAGCGATCAATTTACCGTGTTTCTTGCCACGCTTGAATTCCCATCCATGTTTAACCAAATTTCGAGCAAACTTGTGGACGTCTTTGTCGGAGGAGTACTTCATGGCGCACCTCCGCCCGTAACAGTATATCGCGAGCAGAACTTCTCGACATCGAAGTTAACCTGGCTGAATGCCGCCTCAGCACCAGCCTCCAAAATAGGCTGACTGTACTCATAGCCCGGAGAACAAGGAGAGTTTTGAAAAAATCTTCCCTGTGGGTCGAGCATGAGGTACGACTCCACCATGTCCTGGTTATCCTCAACGACACTGATATTCCGATACTTGCGATGACGGTCAACAAAGCACTCAAACTGTTCATTAGTCACTGTCATTGACCGATCAGTCACGGGCAGGACTCTCAAAATCTTCCACTTATCCGGCTGTATGAGCGAAATGATGTCCGAAAAGTCGTCCTCCCAGTTAACTCGGTTGACAACGGTGTTCAGTTTGATCCTGATTGCTGGATTGCGATCCCTAATGGCTACAACTGCTTTTCGCAGCCGCTCCAAATCCAGGAACTCCCCGTGCGAGTCAACACGTCCAATAAGCCGATTGCTGAATGATTGAGCGGAATCGATGCTTATCCCCAGGATCTCCAAACCTGCACCGATACGACGAGCGATTCGCTCTGTCAGGAGGGAGCCATTGGTTATCAAGGAAGCCCTGAGCCCAACTCTGCGAGCGGATTTGACAGTTTCCTCAACAACAGAAGGAAACAGAAGCGGCTCACCACCGGCGATATTCAGTCTCGTGCTGGACCATGCCAACTCCCAAGCCAAAGGATTCCTGGAATTACTCGGGTTAAAGAACTCTCGAAGCTCCGACAACAGCTGATGTATCTGATAGTCTTGTCGAATCAGATCCTTAACGGATTCATGACGCTCCCAGTGGGCATAGCAGTACCGACATGAGAAGTTACAGGCCTCTGTCAGGTGCCAGTTAATGACCAATTGATTCTGATTGTGAGCGTTACTCTGCAGCATCGTTGTCCCTCCAACGTTTTAGGATTTGAGAGGGAACGGTAATTTTTGAGCTGACCGGTAGGTGGAAAAAGGTTTCCCACCCCCTGAGGTTTCCTAGGGTTTATGGCTAACATCCCCTCACAAGAGGCCATCCTCGCGTTCATCCGCGATATCCTCGACGCAGGCCCTGCGGATAAGAAGAGGAAAGAGTATGAAGAGCTCCGTCGTCAAAGCGACAAGCAACTGGCATCCACACAGGATTATTTGGATGAAATCACGGCCGCACTAGCCCTCGATCCCGCTGCTCAGCACCATGCCTTAAGTAATTACTATGCCTTTTACAGGGTAAACAACTTCCTCGAGCGGAACATCTGGGTTTCAAGTGCCAGCCAAAAACACGTTTTGTGGCTCATGGCAACGCATGTCTACGCTCCAGGTCTGGGGAGGCATCTAGCTTTTTGGGACTCTGCCCAGAAAACCGACCCGGGTATGCCAGGAGGTCGCTTCTGGTACCTACCCTGCGTGGTTCAGGAGGGTGATGATGAGCTAACAATGCCGATAACACAGGTACTGGATTGGCTCCTCGATTTGCTTTCGTGCTCGCTGGATGAGCTAGCACGAGCGCTTTCAAGTTCAAATACCATCCCAGGCCGAGCAAAGGACACGATTGCCGACACGAACTCGATTCGGAAGACGTTACGGAATTGGTACTCCGCATTTGGTACGCCTGGAATTAGTAAGATCCAGCAATTCTTCAACAACCAAATCCATCTAAAGTTCAGTGGCACTTTCGATTGGAAAAACGGCGAATACACCGATGAGGACTTTAGGCGAGCACTCGATTTCTGTGTTCAGAAAGAGCTCACGCCTCAATCACTAAGGCGTGAGATCCCTATTTCAGCGGCGAAAGCAGCTGAGCTACTTGAAGGTGGTCAAACAAGCGCCGAAGACAAACGCCACTTCTGCAATCTCCTTGCTCAGCGATATCACACACCTACCGTTAAAACCATTCGAAAGCGCCTTCTATACGCAAGGGCGTTCCAAGCAACGTACTGGAAGCTCGTCAAGGCGATCGAAGTACCTGAACGTCATGCAAGGCTTGCAAACCCGGAGCTGAATCAAGCCATGCAGGTGGTCTCACTGTTTCAGACTGTGTACAACCTCACGATCGAAAGCGGCAGTCAAACTGACGCCGAAAACGAAGAGCGTTTGTTTCGAGAAACCTTGGAAAACCGCTTTCCGCTAGAAGCCTGCACATCGCTACTGGCTATTAAACCATCTGATTGGCACCTTGAGCTTCTTGCTAACCAACTAAATAAAAGACTGGCGGAGCTGGATGAAGCCCATCCCATAGAGGATGAGTCGCCCTTCAATCTGTCGAGAGAACGGCTCGAGGGTCTGTGCAAGCGAAAGCTCGAATTTCTGCAAGCTTGCGATGATGATCATGAGGAAAGTCGCTGGCTAAATACCGCGCCATCTGATGCGGAGTTGTACCGTCGGATAGAACGATCCAGAAACTGGCAGGCACTTAACAGTGTCGTTGGCTCTAACACAATTCCCTTGGCCGCAAGACGTGCCGCAGGATGGCGAATGTTAGAAATCGCAGATTCTGAGGTTAAGCGTGCTTACGCGCTCGTTAGCCTTCTCGGACAACTTCTGAATGATCCGGATAAACGCTACCGCTCTATAGACGCTGAAAAAATGGCTGATTCACTGTTCAACCGTTTAAGGCAGATTGACTTGGTAGATGGCCTTGCCCCCATGATTATGCAGCTTGAAGCCAAGCATGAGCTCTCGAAAAACCGCATAAAAGAGTCCAGGAAAAAGCTTGGAGAGGCTCATCACCAACTCCGCAAGCAGGGCTTTGGTGACCTTCGGGGAGAGGTCGCTCGTGATGCGCTGGCTGTATTTGCGAGCGGATTGCATCCGGACTTCAATTTAGAAGCGTGCGACCAATACAAGTTATCGATAATTCGGTATGGAGGGCTCGAAGGGCCAGTTAACTCCATTCCAACAACCCGGCACATAGTAGCGCAGGCAAGAGAATACTTTTGGGAGAACCTTTATCAACCCTATGAGGGAATCCAACAACTTCAGTCAAAGAGAAATTGACCTCCTAATGCATGAGCCGGATAACATCCAAGCCATCGATGAGATTTGTACGGGACGGAAAATCGACTTACCGCACGAGCCTGGTGTCTATGCCTTTTGGTGGCTTGGCGATAAGGAACAGCTTTTGAAATCGAATAGAACGCTTGTGCTCAAGGGGCCAGGCGGCAATCTGGTCCAGGTGAGATACGAAGACTGGTGGCCCAAAGAGCTGACACTTCCATGCCTGTACGTCGGCAAAACAACGAACATTCGAAGAAGGTTCTCCCTTCATCTCAAACGAGGCTGCTCTGGCCGGCTTCATAGCCCTGAACCTGAAAACCAAAAGGCAACACCAAACACTACGTCATGCCAACTGCGCTGGGGCATAGAGCACATATTTCCGAATGAGCCGGATCCACTCAAACTCATTGAGTCTTCAGTCGGTTTCTCGTATCACACTGACTTTGGGGAAAACGCCATCGCAGAACGCTTCTTTGAAGAAGATCGCCTAATTGGTTCCTGGCGGCCCTGGTTTAATATCGACTCCGAGCGGTGAGTTCGAAGTTGCATGATGAAATGCACTCCTAGTGGCTGTTTCAGCACACAGCTAGACGGAGCGACATCGCGACCGTTCGCTGGAACGACTAGTTTAGGATCCGGTGAGCACCATCACGTAAACGTTAGCTCCGTCCCAAAAACCAGCCTGAACATCTTCATGAAGGGCTTCCCACGCATTCAGGAAGGCTCTATCCGGCGACGCATCAAAGGCAAATAAACATGCGTAATCATAATCCCATGACCGCGCCCGCTGACTATCGGTAGGAGGGAGTGCCCGATAGAAGAACGCTTGGTACACGTCTGCGACCAACTCCTTTGCAGCCTGTTTAGAACTGCCTCCCGAGAAGTATTTCGCCTCAAACACAATTTTGTGTGGTGCTGGCGGGCGCAAAGCAAAATCAGGGCAGCTTTGGGTTAACGGCACTCTTGAAGTGTTCCCCATCCACTTCTGGTAAACGCTCCATGCATCGGACACCATCGCCTTGTCAAATGGATGACGTACGGTGCGGGCGGGAGTGTCCGAACTGATCGATCCTAAATTCGTCCAGCCCTCCGCCAGCAGCGCCTCCCTGGCATTTTCCGCACTCAGGCCCAATGTGCCAGTCAACTCGTCATGCACCCTCGGTAACGCGATACCCCGCGTAAAAGCGTGTTCTGGAGAGCAGAGATGACGGTAACTGGCGTCAGTCGCCCCCAGTTCGAGGAGCTCGGCGACCTTGTTTTCCGTGGCTGGGCCAGCAGGCAATGTCTGCTCAAGATTTGCATGAAGCGTCTGTAGGAAGTTCAACGCATCTGATTTCTCTCGTATTTCCGCGATCATCTATCACACCAACAAATAACCATTAGCGGAGTGGTTACAGCAGTAATCGCTAGATGTTTGTATACGGTTCCATGCGCCATGACTTGTCGAACTCGTTGTGCTCATGCGGCGTCCGCTGAGCTCCTGCCCAGAAGAGCTTTAAAGCGGACAATACCGACCTTATGATAAATTAACCAACGTTAAAGGCGTTGAGAATAGGCGCACAAATACCTGGTGATTGCGCGTCTGGTGGGACGGTAATCCCCCCGACAAACGCGGGTTGCCGATCCAGTACCTGCGACAGCTTTTCGAGCCTGACCCCATACTCGTGATTGGAGAAATTTTCGAATATACTGGTCTGAGCATCGCGCGCTCCTCGCACGGTAGGATACTCTTATGGATGAACCCGAAGGTGCGCCTCGGGGCCTTCAAAGGTGGGCTATTACACTCGCAGGTTCATTGAGCACGATTCTCGGAACACTCACCCTTATCTCTGAAGAGGTATAAATGAGAGCGTTATTCCTACTTTTCGTCATGTGCTTTACCTGCTTCAGCTGGGCTCAAAACCTTCCAGACCATGCATCAAAAAACCGATTTGGCAATGGCTGGACGTGTGATCGTGGGTACTACAAATCTGGAGAAGAGTGTTTAAAGCTAAACGTTCCCGACAACGCTAGCATTGATATGTACGGTAGTGGATGGAAGTGCGATCGCGGCTACCACAAATCCGGCAACAAATGCGTACAGGTCAAAGTTCCCGACAACGCCAGCATCGATATGTACGGTAGTGGATGGAAGTGCGATCGCGGCTACCACAAATCCGGCAACAAATGCGTACAGGTCAAAGTGCCGAAAAACGCCAGCATTGACCTTTATGGTAATGGATGGAAGTGCGATAAAGGTTTTAAAAGAAGTGGTAACTCATGCACCGCTATGACACAAAAAGAGCTTCGGAGGCACCGAGAGAAAAAAAGAGCTGCAATCGCTGAGATACAACGCAGAAGAGCGCAGGGCGTAAGCGGGGATGACTGCGAAACAGAGCACAAGACGAACGCAGAGGTTTGTGTAGAAATTACTGGAGGAGATCTAGAGTGTGACGAAAGCTACTCTGGGAATTACTACGATGACTGCGACGCGTCTCTTAGTTATGACGTTGATACAGATTACAGTGGTGGTGTTGAGTTGGAGGTTGACGTCGAGTGTTCTGTTGAAATTGAATATAAAGGCAGCAACAGCTACTCCACGGACTCTGATTATGAGGACGAATCTCATAGCCTAGATGCCCATGATAGTGATAGTGAGACTTTAGACATCAACTTTTCGTTTGGATCTTATCAAGAAATCACTAGTGCCAGGATAAGTAGTGCGGAGTGTGAAATCGATAACGTGGAACTGGACTAGTCATGACGGCGCGCTGCTGCATAGTCGGACTTGCGAAACCGCGGTTTTGAGCCAGCTACTGATTGGTTCCGTCCAGACATGGCAACCAGTGCTCATTTGAATTACCCTACTAATTCCCAAGCGGTTAAGCTCGATGGGCGCACATCAACTCTCCGGTGGCGACAGTATTGAGAGCTTGCGTAGTCTCACTCGCGACTACGCAAAAGAATGCTGGGATCATTCTCCGGCGTAAATATCGTTGTTCGTAATTTCCCGCGTGTGACACTGACGCGAAAATTTTGCCTAGCTTGGTCATCGTCATACTCAGCGTTGTTGGCGCGCACGATGCGATCCGGATTTGCAACAACCTTTCCTCTGGCAACTATGGGCCGTCCCTCAAAAATGATCACCTCATCAAATTGCTTCCCCTTGGCCTTGTGCATGTTCATCACGATGACGCCAGTTTCAGGCTTGTGGGTCGTCGCAAAATGCTCCTCAACAAAGGCTTGCCGCACAACGGATAGCGCGTTGGTATAAGCTCCATTAACCCTCCATTCCTCCGCCAACCCCAGACGAAGCTGCGTACCTCGATCAAGCAATCGCAAGTTCCTCACTTCGAAGGCAAGCTTTTGGAGCCGCGGGCAGGGCCCACCCTCGAGGAGGGCTCGCATAGCGCGCCAATCAATATCAGGATCACCTGTTAAATATAGAGCCCGCGCTTGCTCGTACGTCGCGATTGTATTGACGAGGAGACTGTTGCCTCGGATCGCTTTACCTTCCGCTAAACGTCTCAGGTAGTCAGCGTACGCGTCCTGGATCTTTTGCGCTGTATCGAGGTCGCCCTGCGCCGGATCGTTGGCGCCACGACCTTGGAAATAGCCACATAGGAGCTCGATAAACCTGGCAAGATCCTCATCGTCTGACGATGGCTGTATCAGAAAGGCGATGAGTTCTGCCCCAAGAATTGCACCTTCAATCTCTACAACCGCGGAATGCGGTATAGGTGTCATTCTGGCTGGAGGTTCTCGGAGCTTGTCCGCGACAAGACGGGTCATCTTTTTTGTCGGCACGAGAATGGCCAAAGACCAGCCCTTCCTCCCACTCTTGACCAGAGCGCCACGTGCCCTGTAAATGCGAGTTATGAGTTCTGTGAAGGCTTGATCCCCATTTGGCGGATAGAGCACCACACAAATGCCAACATACTCGTCTTGAGTAAACCTGCCGTGCAATATTTCATTCCCAAATAACGCGATTTCTGTGCTGGCGCTTCGGTGATTATCATCACTGAGGTCGATCTCCGCTGGGCCGAAATCATTGCGCAAATGATCAAGGCGTTCGGGATCCGAACCCTGAAAATCATAGATTCGCTGCTCAGGATCCGCCAACGCAACCAATCTACAATGCTGACCTAATGCTTGCACCACGCGCCACTGATCAGCACTGGTGTCCTGAAACTCATCTAGCACGATTACGGGAAACATGTTGGCTACGAGCTCACGTATTCGCTGGCTACCTTGAAGGATATGCCCTGCGTAACGCGCGAACAGGTTGAAGCATACCCGACCTTCTTCCATCGCCAACCGTTCCCGCTCTGCGCTTTCGCGCTGTCGTTTCTCGGCAATCCCGGCATCATCCAACTTTGAGTCAGCCCCCATGTGATTCCTTATGGAAGACAGCGCGATGGCCTCGGCTGGGGGAGGAAGAAGTGTGAGGCGACGTGGCAGGCCGAGTAGATAGCCGTGAGCCTTGATGATTCGCCAAAAAAACGAGTGATAGGTTTCTACCTCGATTCGTTTGCGCTGCTCGGATGGTAGTTTATGCTCATATTGAATGGCTTCCGCAACGCGCGAAACGGTTGCACGAGCGAAGCTGAGGAAAAGCACTCGCTGGCCGGGGCACAGCGCTTCATCAACCACTTGTGCTGCTTTAAGGATTGAAATTGTAGTCTTACCAGAACCCGGCCCGCCGGTAACCAGAAGATGACCGTCTGCCGCAAGTATTCCCTTTTGCTTTTCAGTCAGATTCATTACCGTCCGCTTCCCCTGCGACAGGCATGACCCCTACGTCTTCCTCAGTTTCGGCGGTTGCATCCGCTGCTGAAGGTGGATCACAGAGGACTTTCAACTCAGCGGCTTTGTCCCGAAGCCATGAAGGAATTTCGGTCGCGGTGCACTGCGCGAGAAAGTCCGCAGCAACCCAGTTTGCTTTTCCCCATGTGAACAAATCGGAGACAGCTGCACGGATGTTATCTTCAGGGTTCGGATGTTTCTCCTGAAGGTGCGGTGGCCACGTCACTATCTCGGCATAGCGCTTAAGGGCATCTTCGGTGGTGTTATTCAACACCAGATCTTCAAACCCATGTTCATCGTGCATAAATAGAGCTTCCACTTCGGCCGCAATAGCGTCCTCCGCCGCCGCCTCCTGGTTATCACATAGGCCGAAGACTTGCTTCCCAAGGCTCGTATAAAGCTTGGCGAGATCAGCAATCTGCGTTTCACTCCCCGCATCAATAATGCATACGCCCATAGCTTCAAGCGAAGCATACTGTTCGGGGTCAATCTCAGCGAGTCGCCGGCATACCACAGGAAAAGACTGTGTTTCCGTTGCCCCCTCGGCAACCAAGATTCGACGTGCAAGAAGCCCTTCGCAGAACCTGGTGCGGAACTCTTGCCGGTATCTTTTGAGCTTCACGCTTTCTGGTAACGTAATCTGAGCCTGGCTAAGGGTGCCATGCCGCTCACGGCGTAGTACAACGGTTTCCTCATTCTGAAACTCTTCAAGAACGTACGGAGAGTGTGACGTAAAGATCGTTTGAGCTGAGAGCTTGCAAACTTCGTGGACGATACGCTTCTGCGCATAGGGCGGTATCGCTGTCTCGGGCTCCTCCATAGCAAAGATAACGTTCTGCTTGTCCTCCGCAATCTGAGAAAGCATCGCCAGCACAAGCATATTTAGCGTGCCCGTACCCTGCCGATAAAAAGGCGCCGCATGCCCCCCATCTCCCGTCGCGATAAACGCAGTTATAATTTTGCGAAGGTGCTCACGGGTGAGATTGGAAACTTTGAGGTGGGGGTGAATTCCCCATTCCCTCGGAACATACTTCTTGAGGGAAGCGTTGATGCTCTCCAGGACACCTGAGATGCCAAGCTCCGATTCGCTGGCAACGTCATAGTTAGCTAGATGAGAGAGGGTCGCTTCCCACATCTGCGGGCGAAGCTCTTTTAGTCGCAGAATAATGTCCAGCAAACTGCCCCGTTCGAGGCTCAGCGCACGCGAACCGGTTCGGAGCGAACGAAGATACAGGAAGCCACATCGCTGCTTGTCGGTCTTTTTGAAGGGTTGACCACTTTCACCTTCCGTAAGACTACGTGTAAAGAAGGTCTTGCCTTGGAAATCGTCTTCCTCGGGGTCATACCAACCGAAAAAGGTTACCCGTATAGCCTCAGAGATGTGCTCGGAATCTACGCCTTCAGGATTCGGTTCCTCATAGAGCTCACACTGTTCATTATCCCAAAACTCGATTACGTCTCCGAAATGAGCCTTTTGTTCGTCATTAAGATCGACGACTGTTACGTCGATTCTAATAGTCGGGGCTTCTTCCGTTCCCGCACCTTCTGCGGGCATATCCCCTTCTGTGGGCGCAGCATTGGCTTCGCCATTCACGACAGGTTCTTCCGTGTTCTCTGCCATTTCCGCCGCGATTCCAGTTGGCACATAACGGCCCTGAAAAAAATCGTGCTCATCGATTGGCGGCATTCGATTGAGACGATCCGGACCAAGAGCAAGGTCAATGGCCTCCAGCAACGTGGTTTTTCCGGTATTGTTATCTCCAATTAAAACAGCATGCTTTGGGAGCAAAATTTCTGCATCCTTGACGCCGCGAAAATTCTTTATCTTTAAATAACAAACGCGCAATGCTAATGCCCCCTCGCCTTGTTTTAGCGTTTAAATGGTTGCTCTGGCCACTTATCGATTGAGCGGCTTTTATTCCTCAAAAAAGAAGCTTAGCGCACGAGGCAATTTAAGGTCTACGTTAACGTTTTAATTCCTGTGGCACTGAACCACATCCGTAAACTCTACGCCATTGAGCGCCGGGTCAAGGACCTTGGCGATGACGAACGCTATCGCATCCGCCAGGCTGAAAGTCTGCCCCGGCTCCAGGCGTTCAAAGCCTGGCTGGACGACAACGCCGGCAAGGTCGCGAAGGGGTCACTGACCCGCAAGGCGATGGATTATGCCCTTAACCAATGGGATACCCTGGTGGGTTACTGCGAGCGCGGGGATCTGCAGATCAGTAACGCCCTGGCGGAGAACGCCATCCGCCCGTTCGCGCTCGGACGCACGGCATGGCTGTTTGCAGACACCAAGCAAGGCGCCAACGCGAGTGCCACTTGTTACTCGCTGATTGAGACGGCCCGGGCGAACGATCTGGAGCCCTCCGCCTACATCCATCACCTCCTCAACCATATTGGAGAGGCGGACACCGTCGAGAAGCTTGAGGCGCTGCTGCCCTGGAATACAGGCCTGGAGCCGGCTCCAAAAAAGAGCTGAGTAGTGGTGCTGGGGCAAGTGGGTCGATTTAACGGCGCTTACTCTGGAATGGTGACATCGGCACCGCGGTGTCGCCGCCTTAGGAGTCGTCGAAGGTAGCAATTAGCAACGGTCGCAAGCTGTGGGGTATCATGCTTTTGATCGTTTTATATTAATAAAAATGGAGATGAGGCTTGAGATACCGAAACGCCGAAACCCGGTCTGTTAGATTGGGGCTCGTAAGTTTAGGCGCCGCCTGCTTGGTATTAGCCGCTTGCGGGGGAGGGGATAGTGACAATGGCAATAGCGGGGAAGGTAAAGATTCCCCTGCGACGATGATATTCTGGGTTAATAATGGGATTGCGATTTCTGATGGCAGTCAGGAGGGTACCGAGCTACTAAAAGGCTTTGGTACTGGCTGGGAACTCTCAAAACCTATGCCTGCTAATTCAGATGCTTCTGAAAGTTTTGTCGGTGTTGGCGAGAATGTTTTCTTTGCCGCCAACGATCGGGCTGCTGGCATTGAGCTTAGGAAAACGGATGGTACAAGAGATGGAACTGAGCGGGTAGCAGATATTAATTTGGGAGGAGGAGATTCTGATCCCGCACACCTGACTGGGCTGGATGGAAAGATTTTTTTCACGGCGGACGACGGTTCCACCGGCCGCGAGCTTTGGAAGAGTGACGGCACGGGTGGCGTGGGTAATGGCACCACTCAAGTCACCGATATCAACGAGAACGATAGTTCTCTCCAGACCAAGCGTTTTTTCCCGGGCGGGTTGAAGGTTTTTGACGGCGAGCTTTTCTTTTCGCCTGATGACAAATCTAGCAGCTTCGAGTTATGGAAGACAGATGGAACAGGCGGTGTTGGTAATGGCACAACCCAAGTTGCCGATATTAGCAAGGACGAAGATTCTTCCTCCGAACTGTTTTCGAAACCGATATCGTTCACAGTTTTCGACGGAAACCTTTTCTTTATAGCCGATGATGGTTCGGGTGCTTATGAGCTATGGAAAACAGATGGAACAGGCGGTGTGGGAAATGGTGCCACTCAGGTTACGGAGGGAGAACCTGGCCTGGGATCCAGACCATCACACTTGACGGTTATCGGTGATGAGCTTTTCTTTCAAGCCTATGACGGGGTAAGGGACGATGAGCTATGGAAGAGTGACGGCACGACGTCCGGTACTGAGCAGGTGAAGGATATCAGAACCGGTGATAGAGGCAGCTCTCCGAGCAATATTACCGCCCTTCCATAAGAAACGGCTGGCACATTCGCGTTTAGCCTGTTTCGACTGGCTGGGCGCTTTGCTATACAGCCTGCGTGTATCTGGTACTATCCCGAAGTTTTATGTCCGGGATTCATTTCGAAAGGGATAGTACTACCCAAAGCGTAGAGACTGGATAGGGGTGCAAGGCCGAGCGCTCAGATACAGGTTACGACTTTTGTGAAGCTCCGGTTGCCCGTAAACGGGGTTATGTTAAGCCTTGGCCATCTGGGGCGTATAGCTACCTCGCATAGCCTTGGTTCTCGAAACAGCTCTCGGACTCGCCGAGAGCTACCACCTCAACCCGGCCACCGCTTCAACTCGCAAAATTGACGCCTCTACGCTTTCACTGCACCCTTTACCCCAAACGGCCTCTATGCCTCCGACACCACCTGTCGCAGGCGTCGCCCAGAATCGTGTTACGCGTTAATGGCACCAAACCAACGCCCCCTTTTCACGGAGCCCAAATGAACACGGAAAACCATTCCGAAATCGCGTCCTTCATCTGGTTCATCGCCGACCTGCTGCGCGGGGATCTCAAACAGTCCCAGTACGGCCGCGTCATCCTGCCGTTCACCCTGCTGCGGCGGATGGAGTGCGTACTGGAGCCGACCAGATAGCGTTGGTACGTTGCCATTCAACTACGCTACTTCAAAGGCGTAGTGGTAGTTTGGCCAGCCGGAGAAAGAAAGCAAATGAAACGATTTCGGCACAAACAACAAAAAATTGTTGCCCAGGTTCCCTATCAGAATTGCCCGGCAAAAACCTTTGAGTCGCCTCGTGGGCCGCAGTGTGGGCGAACGGTTGAAAATCACTGTCGCATTGTCGGAGAAGTGGCCAGAGAAATCATTCGGCGGTCTCCGGTTGCCGCTATTTTCCCGGAAGGTGCGGAGTTTGCTGCAGCCAGCCATGATATTGGCAAGGTCAGCCCCACCTTTTACAACAAGATAAAACGTGCTTGTGCGGAAGAGTTGGTTCCTGGGTTTAATCCGGATCTTGAAAGAGGCTGGGGCGGGCATGCTGGTGTAAGTCAGTTAACAGCCCTGTATTTGGAGGCACCGGAGTACGTGCCCGAAATCCTTGGTCAGCATCATGGATTTTCACCAAACCTGTCCGGGATGCGGGCAGAAGATGAGAAATTTGGTGGTGATCCCTGGCTGGAAGAACGCAAGAAGCTGGTGCAGGCACTCCAGCAGTCTCTTGGAGCCTCGTGGCCTCATATTGAGTCCGTGGCCCAGGCTCGATTGGTGGCGGGGTTAACATCTGTAGCGGACTGGATTGGTTCCGGTCAGCATTTTGAAGACCCCTCACTCCCTTGGGAAAAAGGCGTTGGCAAAGCTCTGGATGATGCAGGCTTTGTTCCCGTCAGCTACAAACTTGGCCTGAGTTTTGAGGACATTTTTGGCTTTAAGCCGAGAGAAGCCCAGTCGGTTCTGATAGAGCAAGTATCTCAGCCCGGCGTTTACATTCTTGAAGCGCCGATGGGATTGGGGAAAACAGAGGCCGCACTATATGCCGCCTATCAGTTGTTGTCGTCCGGTCAGTCCAGCGGTATCTACTTTGCGTTGCCGACCCAACTGACATCGAACAAGATTTTTGATCGCTTCCAGGATTTTCTTGGCGAAGTGCTTGCAGATGATTGCCCCCACCGCTCCTTGCTGTTGCATGCCAATGCCTGGTTGTTTGAGACCGACATGGGCGAGGAGGGACGACCTGGCGGAGCCTGGTTTAATCAGAGTAAACGGGGTCTGTTGGCACCTTTCGCTGTGGGGACCATCGACCAAGCGCTGATGGCAGCCATGAATGTGAAGCACGGATTTGTGCGCGCCTTCGGGTTGGCAGGAAAGATTGTCATTCTGGACGAAGTGCATACCTACGATGCCTATACAGGCTCACTGATGGATGCGTTGGTTCAACTTCTGCGCCAGCTTAACTGCACAGTAATCATTCTTAGCGCCACGCTCAACCAGGAGCGCCGCGAGCAACTCCTTGACCGGCCGACTCGAGCAACAGCCTATCCATTGATCACTGCCAGCCCCGGTTCGGGCGATGAGGCCGTGGCAGAAGTGGATGTCCCGATAAACGAGAGCAGAGAAGTGCATATCCTCCTACGCGAGAAAGAATCTCCCGCTTTGGAGCAGGCCCTGCTCCGGGCCGGACAGGGACAGCAGGTGTTATGGATAGAAAATACCGTCAAGGAGGCGCAACAGCGTTACCTGGACCTGGCTGCCCGTGCTTCGGAGTCAGGCGTTGCCTGTGGCCTGTTACATTCTCGCTTTACGCCTGATGACCGCCAGCACATCGAGGAGACATGGGTTAATTTGTACGGCAAAGGGGGGTGGGAACACCGTCAGCAACAGGGACGTATTCTTGTTGGCACCCAGGTTCTGGAGCAGTCACTCGATATCGATGCGGATTTTATGGTTTCCCGCTTTGCACCCACAGACATGCTGTTGCAGCGCCTGGGCCGGCTTTGGAGAAATGAAGATACACCGCGTTGCGACACGGCAGTACCGGAGGCCTGGCTGTTGGCGCCCAGACTTCAGGAGGCTATCGAGTCACCGGTACAGCATTTCGGTCCCAGTGCCTTTGTCTATGCCCCGTACGTGCTGTGCCGCAGTCTAGAGGCTTGGCAAAACCTGAAGAGCGTCAGTGTGCCGGAGGATATCCGTGGTCTGATCGAGACCACCTATGTCAGCCGTGTTGAAACAGGTGCGATGAACCAATGGCTGAATGAACTGGAAGAGGGAAATCGTCAACGTACAGGGCGGAATGCCATGCGCCAGTTGGCTAGAGTGGCGCTGGCGGAAGCCGGCAACACCATGCCCGAGAGTAAGGCGCAGACACGCTACAGTGAGACCGATAGCTACGAAGTGTTGTTGTTGCGTGCCATTAGCAGAGACCGGGAAGGACGTATTGCCACGTTGACGTTATTAAATGGCGACCAGGTTCAACTGCCAGTTCGCAATCGCAAACTTCTGAGCAGGGATCAATTGCGTCAGCGCACTGGTACGCTGATGCGCCAGGTCGTTAAAGTTCCACCGGGAGATAAACCCGACTCGGTTGGGGCAGACACGCTCAGGCGTTTCGGGTTGCAGCATTGCTTCTATCTGGGCAATCCGGATTGGCCGGAGGATGAGAGTGTGCTGCGTGTCGCCCTGGTCGATGAAGCCGGCAGGCTTCGTGGCATCGAAAGCCACGATATTCACGACACGCATATTCTGGAATATCGGGATGACCTAGGGTACCGGGTTATCAAAGACTAAGAGGATAGTCATGGAGAATCGTTTCAATCTGATTGAGGAGCCCTGGATACCCGTAGTGGACCATGGTCGTGTCAGCCTGCGGGAAATATTCACTCATCCTGAGTACCGCAGTCTTGGGGGAAACCCGATACAAAAAATTTCCGTGCTCAAGCTCCTGCTGGCGATTGCTCAGGCAGCATCTACGCCGAAAGACGACAGCGAGTGGAGGTCTCTTGGTGAAAAAGGGCTGGCGGAACAGTGCTTAAAATATCTTGAGCAGTGGCACGACCGGTTTTATCTGTATGGAGAGAGACCGTTTTTGCAATTGCCCGCTATTGCGTCTGCGAAGGTGCAGCCCTTTGGGGCCGTTTTGCCTGAGATCTCTACCGGCAATACAACGGTATTGAGCCAGGTTCAGGTGCAACAGGAAGTGGATGACGGGGACAAGGCATTGTTATTGCTGACCTTGATGGGCTTTTCCCTGTCGGGCAAGAAAACGGACAACAGTGTCGTGCTCACTCCGGACTATTCCGGAAAACGCAACGAAAAAGGCAAACCATCGACAGGAAAACCAGGACCGGCCTTGGGTCATATGGGGTTGCTCCATAGTTTTCTCATCGGGGAAAACCTTTGGTCCACCATTTGGCTGAACTTGCTGACATCGCCGCAGATAGAGCAAACAAACCTTTATCCAGAAGGATTGGGGCAGGCACCTTGGGAATGTATGCCGGAAGGTGAGGGCTGCCCTGAAGCCATGAAACTGAAGCAGTCACTGATGGGGAGGCTACTGCCTGTTTCACGGTTTTGTCTGCTTACCGAAGATGGGCTGCATTATTCCGAAGGTATCGCACACCCCGGGTATAAAGAGGGCGTTGTCGATCCGAGTATGGCGATCAATTATTCCGGTAAGGAACCAAAAGCGCTCTGGGTTAATCCGGAAAAACGACCATGGCGCGAGCTGACCGCACTGCTTGGCTTCTTTGATCAATCTGATGCCCAAGGTTTCCAGAGTTGGCAACTGAGACATAGCCTGGACAGAGCCCGCGATGTAACTGATGAGTTCGCCATCTGGTCTGGAGGGTTGAGGGTCAGCAGCAACGCTGGAGAGCAGTATGCCTCAGGGAGCGACGATTTCGTTGAATCTCAGGTATGGCTGGATAGCGATATGCTCGAGGCGAGCTGGTTTGGCCAACTCAAAATGGAGATGGACGCTCTTGATGGCCTGGCAAAGAACCTTTATGGGCGGGTACAGGGATTTTTCAAAGAACAGACGGTGGATGGCAGCAAGGCTGCAGCCCAGGCTACACACCTGTTCTGGCAACTTTGCGAACGGGATTTTCAGGAACTGGTTTACCACTGCGAGCAGACTGAAGAATCGGCCAAGCGAAGACAGAAACTACGCCAGCGATTTGCCGGTTACGTGCAGCAGGCTTACGACAAATTCTGCCCACGGGAGACCGCACGACAACTGGATGCCTGGGCCAGATGTCGCCCTAACAACAGCAAGTACCTGAAGCAGGAGGCCGTATAGTCATGCGAGTTGACGAGCAGTCCACAGAGGAAGGACATAAAAAAAGCCGTGAACAGTGGTTTGTGGAAACAGTGATCGAAAGGTGTAAGAACGATAAAGGGTTGGCAGCGCGCCTGCGCAGGGCCGACAACCCGGCTACAGAGTATCAGAGTTGGGAGTTGCTGGGATCGCTTGGAATTGATCTTGAAAACCCTTTTGAGCGCCTGCCCTTTGTGACGGTGTCTTCTGCAATTGCAAAGTCCAAGGCAGAGAGTAACGGCGTTATGACTTTGGGAAGAGCCATTGCGGCCTGTTACGAGGATGGCAGAGACAGCCATCAGGCTAAAGCTCGTCTACGGCGCTTACTTGCATGCACCGAGCTTGCGGAAGTTTGTCGCATCTTGCGGCCCGTGCTGACCCTCATAAACAGTAAGGTCGGACAGCCGCTGGATTACGCGCGCCTGCTCCGCCAACTGCGGTTTTTCACGTACGAGTCCGGGCAAAGGACTAAAGCTCAGTGGGCGCAGGAGTTCTACGGACAACCTGCGAGAGCAGAGAGTGAGGAGGTGGGCAAATGAGTCTGGTTGCCAGTGTACTGCATCTGGATCGTCGTTCGGTTAATGCGCTGCGCATTACTGACGCGTATTCGCTGCACCGTGTCGTTTACAGCCTTTATGAAGACGTGCGTGAGGCTGAGGACAAACAGGCCAGCACCGCCAGCGGGATTCTGTTCGCGGATCAGGGCGGCGACCACAGAGGCCGCAAGATTCTGATGCTAGCCGACCGTGAGCCGATGAGCGCTGTGGATGGGGTCTATGGGGAGGTACGCACCAAGCCGATTCCCGAAGATTTTCTCGAGCACGATAGCTACCGGTTCAAGGTGGTCGTCAACCCGACTCGCCGGGACAGTGCCAGCCGTAAACTGGTACCAGTGCGCGGGCGGGACGCGGTAGCCCAGTGGTTTAGAGAACGAGCTGAAGCAAGCTGGGGCTTTCAGGTGTCGGCCCAAAATCTGCAGGTGGACAGCATCGACGTGCTGCAATTCAAGGACAAGAAACATCGCCCGGTCACCATAGCGCAGGCCCACGTTCAGGGAGTTCTGCGTGTTACAGACAAGGAGGTTTTCGCCAACAGTTTTGCCAAAGGCATAGGCCGTGCCAGAGCCTATGGATGCGGGTTGCTTCAGATTGTTCCTCTTACCAATAACTTTTTCGAATAAATCAGGATAAGCATCATGACTAACCAGTACACCAACACCCGTATTGAATACCACATTCTTCAGTCCTTTCCGGTTACCTGCCTAAACCGTGATGATGTGGGAGCTCCCAAGTCCGCTATCGTAGGTGGCGTCCCCCGGGCGCGAGTCAGTTCCCAGTGCTGGAAGCGCCAGGTTCGCCTCGCCATGAGGGATTTCGGCGTAAAGCTGGGTGTACGCACCAAAAAAGCAGAAGAGATTTTTACCAGGGCATGCCTGGAGGCCGGTGCCGATGAAGAACAGGCTGCTGCCTGTGGCGAAAAGATTGCGACGCAACTGACAGACGATACCTTGCTATTTGTCAGCGACACTGAGGCGGCCGCATTTGCAGCTTATGCAGCGGAAAAAGAGTTTGATATCAGCAAGATCAAGGACAAGGAATTAGCCAAGGTGGCCAAGAAAGCGCTGAATCCGGCGGTGGATGCTCTGGATATTGCGCTGTTTGGCCGTATGGTGGCCAAAGCTACTGATATGAACGTGGAAGCAGCCGCATCTTTCTCTCACGCGATTTCTACACACAAAGTCAGCAATGAAGTCGAGTTCTTTACGGCTCTGGACGATTTGCCGGCTGAGGGTTCCGCTCACATGGGGAGCTTGGAGTATAACTCCGCGACTTATTACCGCTATATCAGTTTGGATCTGGGTCAGTTGGCGCAGACCATGGGCGAATCCGATCTCAAGAACGCGATTGAGGCGTTCACGAAAGCCCTTTTCGTCGCCGTTCCCAATGCCCGGCAGAGCACCCAGTCTGGTGCCAGTCCATGGGAATTTGCTCGAGTTCTAGTGCGCAAAGGTCAGCGACTGCAAGTGCCATTCGAAACGCCGGTAAAGGCACGGGAAGGCGGTTACCTGGATTCAAGTGTTGAAACTCTTAAAAGCTACCTGGACAAGAAGGAAAAACTATCCGGCTCCCTATACGGGAAGCTGGGAGCTTACGAGTGGGGAGAGAATGAAAACTACAGCGTGGATCATCTGGTCGCCGACTTACAACGCCATGTTGAGTGAGGTGGGGTATGAGTGATCCGTATCTGCTGCTGTGGCTGGAAGCGCCTCTCCAGTCATGGGGCCATGATTCCAAGTTTGGGCGGCGTGATAGCTTGGATTTTCCCACAAAGTCGGGTTTGCTTGGCCTGATCTGTTGCGCAATGGGGGCTGGCGGGAAGCAGACTGAATTTCTGGAGCGTTGGGCGGACCGTGACATACAGATTGAAGCCTATGTGCTTGCTGACAGAAAGGGAGCCCCTTTGCCTCGCCAGCCTCTGATGAGAGATTTTCACATGGTCGGGAGTGGCTATGACGACAGTGATCCCTGGCAAAGCCTGCTGATCCCGAAAACCAGTGACGGTAAGAAGGCCGTAGGAGGAGGCTCGAAAATGACGTACCGATACTACCTTGAGGATATGGCCTTTGCTGTCGCTTTGCAGGGTCCTAACGAAGACTTGGAAGCTGTAGAAAGCGCTTTGCGAAACCCAGTTTGGGATCTGTATCTGGGGCGCAAGAATTGTGTGCCAACCGAGTTTATCGCTCAGGGCGTCCATTCTGATGCGGATGAGGCAATGCAGCATGCTCAAGACCTAGCAAAGACCAAAAACCGATTGCCGGTCTTCCGGGTAATGCAGGGTGAGCATGAGGGAGAAGTTTTTACGCTTAATGACGTGCCGGTGCAGTTTGGTGCCAATAAGCTTTATCGCGACAGGCGGGTAACCGTTATGACGTTGGAGTAACACAATGCCAGCCGATCAACGCCTGTTCGTTAAGGTTACCCGTGAATCCTTGCCTCAGGTAAAGGACAAATATCCATTCCTCTACCTGGAACGGGGCAGGCTGGAAATCGATGACAGTAGCATCAAATGGATTGACTCTGAAAACAATGTTGTGCCTTTACCGGTAGCTTCCCTCAACGCGCTACTGCTGGGGCCGGGCACAACCATTACTCACGACGCCGTAAAGACCGCAACAACCGCGAACTGTTCTGTGTGTTGGGTGGGAGAAGATAGTTTGCTGTTTTACGCGGCAGGGTTTCTCTCCACAGCGGATACCCGGAATTTGAAGCGACAGATTGAGCTTTCTGCTGACGCAAAGAAATCCGTCGAAGTCGCACGGCGCCTATTTGCACGTCGCTTTCCTGATGCAGACCTTGACAGCAAAAGCCTGAAAGAAATGATGGGCATGGAAGGACATCGCGTTCGTGCCCTCTATCAGGCGAAGGCGGAACAATACCAGGTGGGCTGGAAGGGGCGGAAGTTTGTACCTGGGAAGTTTGAAACCAGCGATGTCACCAATCAGGTACTGACCGCATGCAATGCGGCCCTCTATGGCATTCTTTGCTCTGCTGTCCACAGCATGGGCTACTCTCCGCATATCGGCTTTATTCACTCCGGCAGTCCCTTGCCCTTCGTTTATGACCTTGCTGACCTCTACAAAGAACATTTGTGTATTGACCTTGCGTTCCTGCTAACCCGTGACATGGCCGGGCGCTATAATAAGCACAAGGTGTCGGCAGCATTTCGTGAACGGGTTATTGAAATGGATCTGTTGGCGAGGCTGGGAGACGATATTACCGAAATCCTGGGGGTGACTCATGCTCGTAATCGTCGCAAATGATTTGCCGCCTGCTGTGCGTGGAAGAATGAAGCTCTGGTTTATTGAACCGCGCGCCAACGTCTTTGTGTCAGGCATCAAAGACTCGGTGGCGAAAACAGTAATTGATTACCTGTATAAACACTGCCCACCTGAATCGGGTATCGTCATCTTTCGCTCCATGCCGAAGCCCCCAGGTTATGAAATCCGAACCATCGGCCCAACACGCAAGGCGATGACGGAGATCAGCGGTCTGCAACTTGTGATTGAAACCCTGAAATCCGAATAAACCGAAGATTTTGTATTTTCGGCTCTGCTCATTAACAATTTGTTGGTGTCTTCCCCACGTCCGTGGGGGTGTTTCTGCTC